>Ga0070741_10000921_pt1 | contig 97110 bp, 72 predicted proteins | sample Coa_R1_4_FD_66440 | JGI IMG/M metagenome (GOLD analysis project Ga0070741, IMG submission 66440) | Surface soil microbial communities from Centralia Pennsylvania, which are recovering from an underground coalmine fire - Coalmine... | ecosystem: Environmental > Terrestrial > Soil > Unclassified ...
TACCGTATGGAGCAGGCGCAAAGCCAGCAGCAAGCAGCAGAAATCGCACCATCCTGAAAAAGAGGCAACGGGAAATCTAATTGTCGCCGACCAGGAAGGATATTTGTCGTTCAACACTGGAGCTTATTGATGCCCGTGGCCGCGCTCTGGTCGGTATAGGCCGTGGCATAATAGCCGGTGCCGTCGCTGAGCGCCTTTTGGTAGGTCGTGGCGGTAGTGGCGTGCGGGGTGCTGCCCGGAGGCGGAGGGCTAGGATAGTTGCTGAAGTCAAAGTTTTCGGCGTTGGCCGTCAGTTGCACGGTATACGAGCAGGTGACCGACAGATAGCCCGTATTGCCGCTGGAGGTGGCGTCTGCGGAAATGCTGGGAAAGACGGAGAGCACGACCTGCCCCGAACTGCTGTCGTGCATGGAGAGGCGCGTGCCCGAAGAGGTCCCGGAAAAAGTCCGTTGCTGGCCGGCTTATAGGGGTCACCGAGGCCATCGCTGGCGGTTCCAGCGGCGCTGACGCCGCCCGTTCCCATCAGGGTAAAGCCCCAACTGGCGCTGGCTTTCTCCAGCACATAGATTTTGGCCGGAGGATTGGGGCCAACTGTGCATCCCCGTCATTGAGCACCCAGCGCAGGGTGGCCGTGATCGTGCCGGAGGTCTCGCCATGGGCCGTATCGCCGTTTTGCAGGTTGCCCGAACGGGTATAAGAAGGAGGGCTCTGGCTAAAGCCGGGATCGTAATTGGTAGGATACCACTGGGAGGAGCTTTGGCTCTTGATGGTTCCATCGGAACCGGTGACTTGGCTGCTCTTGTTGCCGATGTAGGTGTAGGTAATCTGCCAGTGCGGTTTGGGCGGCGGGAGTTGCGCCCACAGAGGCAGGCAAGAGAGCAAGAACAGGCAGAGGCTGCTAACGCGCATAGCAGGGACAGGGAAGCAGGGTCGGGTGTTCACCGAACGTGTCCTCCTCTGGCATAATGTGCTCTGTTTTGTAGGTTGAAAGCGCTTTTGCCAGATTATAAAGCAGGGCATACTGAATGTCAAGAGGTAAGGAAGCATTGATTGCTGCCCCGGCCATTCGGTGTGCTGTCGCCCCCAATACAAAAACATCGCCTGGAGAATTCCTGCATGTTTCTCCAGGCGATTTGCTTTGACCGCCGCCAAAACCGAGCTCGACCTGGAGAAGTAGCAGACAGAACCTGCCTTTCAGGCAGTCCAAGCGCAAACGGGTTAGGATGGGCAGGAAGCCTTGCGTTGAGAGTCGAATGGTTTCCCGGCAATATGGCCTTCCGAGGAGGAACGATGAACGTCATTGTGGTTATCTCGGACACCCTGCGCCGGGACCATCTCGGCTGCTACGGCAATCCCTGGATTCAGACACCCAACCTGGACGCCTTCGCCCAGGAGAGCCTGACGCTGGACCGGGCCTACATCAGCTCCTTTCCTACCGTCCCCTGCCGCAACGATGTGCTCACCGGACGCTATACGTTCACCTATCGTCCCTGGGCGCCTCTGGAGGCGGGCCAGACCACGCTTCCGGAACTGCTGGGCCAGGCGGGGCGGATCACCGGGCTGGTGGCCGATACCCCCCACCCCTTCACGCCCGGCTACAACTTCCAGCGAGGATTTCAGTCCTGGGAGATCATTCGGGGACAGGAGCACGATCCCTGGAAAGCTCACCCGCGCGAGGTCAGCCTGCCCTGCGCGCCGGAAAAGCTGCGCAGTCCCGACTCGACGGTAGCGCAATATCTGCGGAACGTGCACGAGCGGCGTTCGGAGGCCGACTATTTTCCTGCCCGCACCTTCACCGCCGCCGCCGAATGGCTGGAGCACAACCACCGCCATCCCTTTTTCCTCTATGTGGATACCTTCGATCCGCACGAGCCCTGGGACCCGCCCCGCCACTACGTCGAGCGCTACGATCCCGGCTACGAGGGCGAGGAGGTTATCTATCCGCGCTACGATGTCAGCAGCTATCTCACGGACGCAGAGTTGAAGCACTGCCGCGCCCTGTACGCGGCGGAGGTCAGCCTGGTAGATACCTGGTTTGGCCACTTCATGAACCGGGTACGGTCGCTGGGGCTGCTCGCCAACACGGCGATTCTGTTCCTGGCCGATCACGGCTTTTACCTGGGCGAGCACGGCTTCATCGGCAAGTCCCTGATCACGCCGGAATATCAGCAAGCCCTGCCCCTCTACCCGGAAGTCGCCTGGATTCCCTTCCTAGCCTATCTGCCGGAGGGCTTGCATGGCGAGCGCAGGGAGGGGTTCGCCCAGCCGGTGGATATCCTGCCCACCGTGCTCGAACTCTGCGGCCTGCCCATGCCGGACGGGGTGCAGGGCCGCTCCCTGGCGCCGCTCCTGCGCGGCGAAGTGGAGGCCGTGCGCCCGGTCGCCATCTCCTCGCCCTGCCTGTCGGCCCCCACGTTCCAGGTGCCCCACCCCACCAACCGCGCCTCCATCACCGACGCCGAGTGGACGCTGATCTACGGCAGCCAGGTAGATCGCGTGCAGGAGCCGGAGGTGACGGCGATGGTGGACAGCCTGCTGCGCCAGGTACGAACGCTGGAACAAGGCCCGATCCGGCCGCAACTGTTTCACCTGCCGGAGGACCCCTTCTGTAACCGCGACGTGCTGGAGGCGCATCCCGAGCAGGCGCAGCGGCTGCATGCCGCGTTTGTGCAATTTCTGGAGGAGGCGGGCGTACCGGAAACGCATTTGCGCTTCTTCCGCGCGCTATAGAGCAGTCCACCCGTAAACGAGTGGGTTGTGTCGCAAGGCGGAGGCCCGAACCGTTGAGGAAACGACCCTAGCGGAGCCCCACAGCGGCAGGGTTTAGCCTGCCGGCCCTGCCAAGTTAATCAGGAGGAAATCCCATTGTCTCAGCTAGCCCCTATTCTCAGCCCCGATCAGGTGGCGCGCTACCGGGACGAAGGCTATCTAGTAGTGCCCGACCTGCTGACCGAGGAAGAAGTGAACGCCTTTCTGGAGCATGAAGCCCGGCGTCCCAAAGACGTAGCCTACAACCTGCACGGCCACATGCTAGATCCCCAGTACCGCTACCTGGCGACTCATCCCCGCGTTGTGGCCGTCGTCCGCCAACTGCTTGGCGGCGCGCCGCGCATCGTGCAGACTATGTTTCTCCACAAAGCGCCGGAGGGCGGCAAAGGCATTGCGCTGCACCAGGATAGCCACTACCTGCCCAATGAGCCCAATACCCTCATGGCCTGCTGGCTGGCCCTGACGGATACCGATGCCGACAACGGCGGCCTGTGCGTGGTGCCGGGCAGCCATAAGGAGGGATTGCGCTCGGCCCACAAGGCGCGGGACGCCTCCGAGCACGTCGTCTGGGAGACTATATACCAGATGCGGGACCGCCAGGGGCGGGAATGGGAGCAGCCGATGGTCTCCTTTGAGATTGATGACCTGGACCCAAGCCGCCTCGTCTACCTGACGGTGCCGCGCGGGGCGGGCGTGTTTTTCACCGGAATGACCATTCACGGCTCGTTTGCCAACCGCTCCTCCGCGCGCCCACGCCCGGCCTTCGCCACGCACTACGTCCACGAGTCCACCTGGGTCTTCCGCCAGGACGTGCAGGATACCATGTCCTGCGGCGACTGACCTAACCCCCCGTCCCCCACTGCCAGGGTCGGCGCTCAACGGTTCGGGCCACTGCCAGGGTCGGGCCTGCAATGGACTGCCAGGGTCGGCAGGGTTACGGCCCCTGCCTCCGCCTTGCGGCAGCCCTCCGCCTTGAGACACCTTGCGACCCTGCTTAGCCGCTAACGCGGCAGGGAAGGAGGAACCCGGCTTTCCCGTCTCCCCTCTCCCGCAGCGCCGGGAGAGGGGGATAGGGGGTGAGGGCCACCCCTCTCCCTCTCAAGGAGAGGGGTTGGGGGTGAGGTCGGTGGAGGGTGAGGGCCTTCCACCAGCCTACTTCAGGGTTGGGCGGCTACTCCACCGGCGCTGTGCGGACAGCGAAGCCGTACCCGGCAATGGTCGGGTCGTTGGTGAGCAGGATAAAGTCGGCGTGCAGGTCGTGATCCGGGCGGGCGCGCAGGGTCAGCGTGTGCGTCCCGCGCGTGAGCGGCACCGCGCCGGCCAGTAGCGTCTGCCCGGCCTTTGCGTTGATGGGCGCGACCGGCTGGTTATCCACCAGCACCTCCACCGGCTCCAGCTTGCCGTTATGCAGGCAGCGCGTGTAGAGCGCATAGCGGCCCGGCTGATCGATCAGGAAGCGGGTCGTGATCGCCGTGCCGGGCGGCACGCGCACGCAGGTTATGCCTCTGCCGGGGCTGCATTCGGCGTCCCCAATCGGCTTGCCGGTCCCCAGATTGGTAAACTTCTCGCACTCGAACAGCAGCTCCTGCGGGGGCGGCGCCAGGTAGATCGCGGCCAGGCTGTGCGGCTCCAGCGTCAGCTTCCAGGTCGTCTCGGAGGGCACCGCCACCTGTCCGCGCCATGCCGCAAACGCCGCCGCCGGCAGGGTGACGGTTTTCGTAACCGCCGTGTCCCGGGAATTATAATAGAGAATCTTATCGGTGAATAAGGTAGCATAGACGCCATCCCGGTCGGTATCTATGGGCAGGGCGTCACGGCGTCCGGGATCAATGGCGCTGAGGTGGTCCACGACGCGGCGCACGACCTCCGCATAGCCCTTGAGAAGCTGGCGGGTCGCCGGGAAGTAGACGGTCATGCCCTTGCCGTAGAGGCGTGCCCAGTCCTTGTTGAGCTGGCTGACATCCAGCTCGCGCCGGATCGTCCCGGGCGGCAGCACAGCCTCGGCAGCCTCGTCGGCGTCCGTAGCCACCAGCTTTACGTACTGCACCCGCAGGCCCAGACGCCGCTCGTCCTTAGAGTTGGTCTGGAGTTTTGCCGGCTGGAACGTCTCCGCCTGGAAGGTGAGCGTCGTCAGCGGATGGTCGGCCAGTAGGTCAGCGGGAACCCGGAAGCGATAGGTCACGTCGCCCGGCGACTCCAGCTCCCCGATGGGGCTGCCGTTGATAAGCAGCGTGCGCTTGAGTTGGGCGACCTCGGACGGCACGGAGGCGCGCACGACCAGAATATAGCTCCGGTCCGGGTCCACCGGCAGGCGCACGCTGGCATTGGCGCCCGTCCAGCGCCAGGCGCGGCCCTCCTGCGTTTCAGGCTCATACCACTCGCCGCCCAGATAGTCGGCGGCCTCCGGCTGGCCGACGGCGATGCGGTATTGCGCGGGGAGCCTGCCCACGTAGCGCTCCGTCACCCTCGCGGGCTTGAGTTCTCCGGCGTAGCCGAACATCTCGGAAAACCAGCCGGTATCGCCCTCGACGTTCTTGACCTTGCCGAAGTCGTAGGCGACCAGCACGCCCCCATCCTGCACCCAGGCCCGGATCTTATCCAGCGTCGCCTGCTCGGCAATGTCCCCCTCCCACATCACCAGCACGCGATAGGGTGTCAGGCAGCCGTCCTGGATCATGCGCTCGTCCACAATATCAAAGTTCATCACATCGCGCAGATAGGCGCACGCCTGGGCAAAGATCGGGGCGTAGGGCCGTTCGGGATGCAGGCGCTGGTAGGTCGAAGGGTAGAACATGGCGACATCCACAATCGGCTTTTCCACCCGCAGATATTTGCCGTAGCGGTAGTAGACGTCGCGGAAGGCAACGGCGTTGCTGGTCCAATCGAAGTAGCCCTTTGCGCCCTGCGAGACGGCCTCAAAGACGCGCTCGACCTCCTGCTCTGCCGTCAGGCTGCTGGGCGGCTCGATCCAGAAGGGAACGCCGTAGAAGCGGCAGGCGCTGCCCAGCCGGCCCAGCATGGTGGCGGCGTTTTCGGCAAAGGGCTTATAGGCGCCGTGCGTGGAGCGCACCTCGGCCTTATAGCGGGCGGCCATCTTGGGGATAAGGCTGTTGTCGTTGCCGCCGCGCAGGTCCTCGTCGCCGAACCCGGCAGGCAGCATGAGCAGCGTGTCCGGGAAGCGCTTGCGGGCCGCGCTCAAGTTTAACTCGACGGCCCGGCCCACTGCGCCTTGATACCAGGCAATATAGTCCAGCCACTCGCGGCGGGCCTCCGGTCGGGGTCGCTCCGGGAAGGCGATCTCTTCGGGCGCTTTATAGTCGCGCTTCCAGGCAGCGTTGAGCGCCTCCAGGCTGCCGTACTTCTTAAGCATGGCGGCGCGGAAGCTGGCGCGGGCCTGCGGGTCCTGGCACCACCAGCCGAGATGGTCGTGCAAGTTGCCGAAGCGCCGCTCCCAGTCCTCCCGCTGGCCGGGAACGGCCACGCGCGCGCCCATCAGCAGCCCGGCCTCGCCGTAATCGCCATGCACGCCCACATACAGCGCGGAAACTTTGGCCTTCGCGCCGCTTTTCCCGTCTCGCTTGCCTCCTTTCGCTCCTTCCGGGCCGTACTGCTTTGCCAGCGCCTCGTAGCCGTGGGCGATGAAGGTGGGCCAGGTCGGATCCCAGGGCGAGAAGGCTTCCACCGGCTGCTGATGCTCCCGACACTGAATGCGCGTGAAGGGGACGGATTTGCGGTACCAGGGCGGCGGGAAGGCATAGTGCGGGAAGTAGCACCAGTCCAATCCGAGCGCCCGGACGGCGCGGCGCTGGGCCTCCGCCGTGCGCCAGTCCCAGACGTTGGGCGCGCTCTCCTCGGTGGAAAGGTGGTCGGAGTCGGTCTGGAAGAGGGTGAACCCGGCTCCGGCGAGTATCTGCATGTCGGAGGGGCTGGAGACGCTGGCGGAGAGGAGCATGCGGTCGCCTGGGCTGCGCGGGCGGGCATAGGGGTCTTCGCCGGCAGCGCCGCCGGCCTGGATGTCCCACAGGCGCACGATGCGCGAGGGATCGGGCCTGGGCGCGCCGCGCAATGGCCCCCAGACGCCGCCGTTGGCGGGCGCGAGCTCGTGGGCATGGGGCCATCGGCTATCGTCCACCGTCAGGGCGCGCCAGGCGGGCGGCACACGGCGGTTGACGCGCACGCGCCCATCCGAGAAGACGCGCAGCGTCCTGCCGCCAGGCAGTCGGAGAACAAGCTTATAGAGGAGCCCGCCGGGGCCGCCCGTATTGGTCGCTTCGACGGCCAGCAGGTTCTGCCCGGCGTGCAGGAGGCGCGTGACATCGAACTCCTGCACGGTCGTCCAGTCGTGGCCCTGCGCCACCGGCTGCGCGCGCCCGTTCACGTAGGCGGCAAACTGGTCGTCGGCAGTAATAAGCAGCCTGGCGGAGAGGGGCGCTCTGGGCAGGCGGAACGTCTGGCGGAAGAAGACAGTTTCCGGGGGATGGGGTTGGTCGGTATCCCAGATCCACATCCAGTTGGTGGCGGGCGCGGCAGATGCGGGGCGGGGCACAGCCCCCAGGCAGCACAGCGTCCATAGAAGCGCGAGGCCGATGGGAACGCGGGGCATAAACTCCCTTTCCTTCGTTCTCTATTCTCAGGTCGGCGATGGGTTCCAGGGCCGATTTCGCGCAAACAGGCCCAGAATCCTGCCAAAGCCCCCATCAACTCAGAGCGTCCAGCCTGCGCGGAACTCCGGGTGGATGTAAGGTGCCGCTTCGGGATTGCCGCGGGCGCGCATCCTTGCCCCGTCCCACTCGACCTTCCCACCGCTGCGCAGCGCCACATTGCCGAGGAGCAATGCCTCCGTGAGCATGGCCGAGTAACCGAAGTTCGCAAGGGCCTTTCCCTCGCCGCGACAGGCGTTCACCCACTCGATCTGGTGGCTCGGCGTGCGCGGCAGCGTGGGTGAAGGCGGCTGGTAGCCTTCGAACTGCTTGCGCGGGAGAAGCACGAACATATCCGCCGCGGTCTCGCCACCGCTCCAGGTGCGGGTGAAGAGAGTCCCCTTGCTGCCGATGATGAGCGACCCGCCGTCGTTGCTGATCCGCGGCTCGCCCTGGAACAGCTCCTCCGGCGGCAGCTTCCCGCCATCATACCAGGTCACCGTGACCGGCGGCTGAGTTCCCCGCGCCGGGAAGCGAAGCTCAAGGATGCTCCAGAGCGGCCCGGTTTCCTTCATCGCGGCAGAGCCCATCGCAGGCGAGCAATCCTTAACCTCGATAAGAGTGGGAAGGCCCAACTCCAGCGCCCAGTAGGCGGTGTCCAGGTTGTGGATGCCCATGTCGCCAATCGCGCCGGTGCCGAAGTCCCAGAAGCCGCGCCAGGCGAACGGTACGTAAGCAGGATTGTAGGGACGCCAGGGCGCAGGGCCCAGCCAGACATCCCAATCGAGCCCCTGGGGGACGGGTGGCGTCTCCTTCGGGCGCTCGATTCCCTGCGCCCACCAGCCGGCCGGGCGGTCGGTCCAGACGTGGACCTCCTTCACTTCGCCGATAGCGCCAGCGCGAATGACTTCCACGGCGCGCCGGGTGCCCTCAAAGGCATGGCCCTGGATTCCCATCTGCGTCACCACGCCGGACTGCTTTGCGATCCGGGTCATCTGCCGGGCTTCCCATATAGAATGCGCCAATGGCTTCTCGCAGTAAACGTGCTTGCCCAGCTTCATCGCGGCAATCGAGATAATGGCGTGGTTGTGGTCCGGTGTGGCGATGGCGACCGCGTCCATTCCTTTCTCCGCATCCAGCATCTTCCGCCAGTCGGTGTATTTCTTCGCGTCCGGATAGCGCCCGAACATAGTTGCGGCCCGCCGCTCGTCGCAATCGCACAGAGCCACGAAGTTCACTCCGGCTTTGCTCAGCTCCTCGATGTCTTCCTCGCCGCGCCCGCCGGCGCCGACTACGGCGAGGTTGAGCTTCTCGTTGGGCGAAACGCGCTTGGGTGTGCGCGCCTCCGCCTTTAGCGCGCCCGCAGCCATACCGCCGGCCAGTGCGGCTGTTTCGGTCAGGAAAGCGCGCCGAGTCATCTGGATTGGCCTGCGATCCATAAATACCTCCGTGCGAGTGCTATATCCTGAATACTCTATGCGAAGCGATCACCCGCTCCCACCTCTTCAGCAACCTCAGGGAAGTGAATGATCGTCCGGTAGCCAGGCAGAGTGCCCAACCTGGTCCGGCTACTTTGCGGGCGTGATAGTGATATTGCGAAAGTCAATGGCGCCATGATCGCCCTGGATCATGATGGGGCCAGGGCTGCCCTCGTCGGCATCCAGCGCGCCGCCCGTGATGCCGGGGATGGTCTGCCGGTCGATCACGGTCTCTCCGTTAAAAATGACGGTCACGACTCGCCCCACCAGCGTGATATCATAGGTCTGCCACTCTCCTGGCTTCCGTGATACATCCACGCACGGCGCAAAGAAGCCGTAGATGCTGCCATTGGTGTACCGGCTAGGTCTCTCCCCTTCGTCATCCTCGATCTGGACTTCATAACGGCCGCGCAGATAGAGGCCGCTGTTGCTGTCGGGCGGATAGCGGAACTCCACATGCAGTTTGAAATCCTCGAACTTGTCGGTTGAGACCAGGTTGGCGCCGCCCTGGGTATTGGCAAGCACGCCATTCTTCACCATCCAGTGGCTCTCTCTGCCCTGCGTTTTCCAGCCATTCAGGTCCCGGCCATTGAAAAGCGCTATCGGCTTGCCCCACATGGGCGGGTGTGAGCGCTTGAGGGCCGGGGCGCGCTTGGCCACCCATGAACAGGGAGCGGCGTCATAACCGGTCACGGTTCCTGTCATGCCATCTGCCTGGAGCCTACCCTCAAACTGCAAATCGTGGTCCTCATACTGTGGCGGTACGGTGAAACGCAGGGTTCCCTGTGAGTACTCAATTTTGGAGATCGGGCGAACGCTGCCGACCGTGCCGACGAACCGACCAACGAGCGTCGCCCCCGAACGCTCCACCTCCAGCCAGGAGTATGCCAGGCCGCTGGGCGTGCGCGCCGTGATGTCCCACGCCCCCACAGGTTCCAGGCCCCCCTGCATGATAGTGCCGGGCTTTGCCGCCGGAGCCGCTACCGGCCAGAGTCCACATACCAACGCCAGAACATACAACGCCCGCATTCGATGCTTGCCTCCCCTTCGAGCTTTCGCTCTTCTAACGTAAATCCGCCCTTGTTCAGGTCTACGTTTCGCGGGTCCTTCTAGGAATCCTCTCGGCCCAAAGCGCGGGGAAGGGATATGTTGTACAATAGAGTATGCAAGAAGAGAAGGCTCTAACAGAACAGAACCGCCCACTCGCCATCTACGTCCACGTCCCCTTTTGTAAGAAGCACTGCGCCTATTGTGACTTCAATACCTACGTGGAGAAGGCGCAGAGCGCCCTTGTAGACCAGACGGTGGAGGCTATCTGCCGCGACATCGAGCGCGCAGCGGCGGAGATGGATGGCAGGACGCCGCTCGGTACGCGCCCGGTGCCGACCGTCTTCTTCGGGGGCGGGACGCCGACCTTCCTGAGCGGGGAGCAGTTGGCGCATATCTTGGACGTTATCCGCGCCAATTTTGCGGTTGCGCCGGACGCCGAGATCTCCAGCGAGGCCAATCCCGGCTCGTCGGACGCGGAGAAGTTCGCCGCCATGCGCGCCGCCGGGTTCAACCGCCTGAGCATCGGCGTGCAGTCGTTCGACGACGCGCTACTGATGGCGCTGGATCGATTCCACACGGCGGGCGAGGCCGAGCGCGCCCTACAGGCAGCCCGTGAGGCTGGGTTTGCCAATATTAACCTGGACCTGATGTTCGGCCTGCCCCAACAGACGCTTCCGCTCTGGGAGGCGACTCTGGAGCGCGCCCTGGCTCTGCGCCCCGCACACCTCTCGCTCTACGCCCTCACCCTGGAGCCCGGCACGCGCTTTGAGCGGCTGCACGCGGGCGGCAAGCTGGACCTGCCCGACGAGGAGACCGAGCTTGCCATGTACGAGCGGTGCATCGCAGCGCTGACGGCAGCCGGCTACGCGCACTACGAGGTGAGCAACTTCGCGCAGCCCGGCTTCCGCTGCCAGCATAACCAGGTCTACTGGCGCAACGAGGAGTATCTGGGAGTCGGGCCAGGGGCCGTGTCGTATATTGCCGGGCGCCGCTGGAAGCGGGAGCGCCTGCCCCTCCGCTATGTGCAGAAGGTCAATGCCGGGGCCGATTTGAGCGTGGAGTCGGAGTGCCTGGACATCGCGGGCGCGCTTGGTGAGACGATGATGCTGGGCCTGCGGATGCGCGAGGGACTGCCGTTGCAGCGCCTTCGCGACCGCTTCGGCATCGAGCCGCGAACATACTTCGCCGCGCAAATCGAGAAGCTTACCGCACGCGGCCTGCTCGTGCTGGAGGAGGATACCCTCCGCCTGACGCATCGGGGCCTGCTGCTGGCTAACGACGTGCTGGGCGAATTCCTCCCGGAGACCTAAGAATCCACCGATTACACCGATTGATAAAGATTTCAAAAACCTAAACACGGATGGGATGGATTAAACGGATAACACGGATTGGCAAGCCCTTTTTCCCTTTATCCGTGTCATCCGTTCCATTCGTGTTTCTCTTTGTCTTTTAATCGGTGTTAATCGGTGTAATCGGTGGATTCTTATTTGCCGCTCTCTCGGCGTCGTTAAGGGCCTTGACGGCGGTGGAGAGGCGCATCGCCACGACTTCGGCATCCCGCTGCGATTGGCCGCTTAGCTGCGCCGACTGCGGCGTGCCGTCACCGCCCTGCCATTGCAGCAGCACCCCGCTCTGCTTGTGATGACTCAGGAACGCCATCAGTTGGTGGCAGAGGTCGCGGGCCGCCGTCGGAGAGGAGATGGTCAGCCGCAGCCAGTCGGTATAGGCGCCGGTGTCCTCTGCGTCCGGCGCAGGCGTATCCTCGGTAACGACGCGACAGCCGGGCAGCTTCGGCAGCAACTTCTCGGCAAAGTCGCGCCGGTTGTTCTCGTTGGTAAACCCTAACCGTGCTTCAAACGGCATAGCCTCTCCTCCTTGAATGATAGAACTGCCGACTACCCGTTGGAAAGCCGGACCAGTTCCGTGACGATGTCGGCGAGGGGCGCTTCGCGCTGCTCCTTCGTCGTCTGGTCGCGCAGGCCCACGACACCCCGCTCCACCTCGTTCTCGCCCAGGATGAGCGCATAGCGCGCGCCCAGGTCGTCGGCGCGTTTGATCTGCGCCCCGAACTTGCGGCTGCGGTAATCCATATCGGCCGGAATGCCGGCGTGACGGATCTCGGCCAGCAGCTTCACGGCGGCAGGCCGCACTCGCGCCTCCTCGCCCAGCGTGACAATGAAGGCAAAGGGCCGCTCGTCCGGAATGGGTAGCTCAATACCAAGCGCATCAAGGGTAATCAGGCAGCGCTCTATGCCCAGCCCGAAGCCGATGCCCGGCAGAGGCGGCCCGCCGCACTCCTCCACCAGCCCGTTATAGCGCCCGCCGCCGCCCAGCGCGTTCTGCGCGCCCAGTTCCGTGCCGATGATCTCAAAGGCCGTCTTGGTGTAGTAGTCGAAGCCGCGCACCAGCCGGGGATCAATGACGTAGGGTACGCCTGCTGCTCGCAGATAGGATTGCAGCTTCTCGAAATGCTCGCGGCTCTCGTCGTCCAGGTAGTCCAGCAGGCGCGGGGCGTCGGCGAGCAGGCGCAGGTCCTTCTCGTCTTTGGTGTCGAGCATCCGCAGCGGGTTGACCTCAAAGCGGTGCTGTCCCTCCGCGCTCATCTGGGAGAGGAACGGGCGAACGTAGTCGCGCAGGGCCTCGCGGTAGCGCGCGCGCGACTCCGGCGTGCCCACCGAATTGATATGCAGCTCCTGCCCCGTGATACCCAGCGCTCGGTAAAACTCCATCGCCAACAGGATCACCTCGGCATCCAGGGCCGGGTCGTCGGAGCCGAAGACCTCCACGCCCAACTGCTCGTGCTGCCGGTAACGCCCGCGCTGCCCGCGCTCGTAGCGGAAGTTCTGCCCGACATAGTAGAGCTTGAGCAGCGGATGCTCGGCGAAGAGATTGTGCTCGATGCAGGCGCGCACCGCCCCCGCCGTACCCTCCGGCTTCAAGGTCAGGCTGCGCCCGCCCCGGTCGGTAAAGGTGAACATCTCCTTGCTGACGATGTCGGTCGCCTCGCCGATGCTGCGGGTGAACAGCTCGGTCTGCTCCAAGATGGGCGTGCGGATCTCGCGGTAGTCATAGCGGCGGCAGACCTCGCGGAAGACGTTCTCCACGTAGCGCCAGCGGGCGGCGTGCAGCCAGGAGTCTTTGGTCGGCGGGAACGGCAGAACATCATACATATAGGGTGGAGCGGTATATTTCATGGCAGAGTTGGTTCCTCATCCCGGATTAAGCGTCTACTTATGAACAACCCAGAGCGCGTTATGACGGATCCGTCATAAACCGGAGTAAACGGCTACTATTGTACGTCACGAACCGCCGCCAAGTCAAATCCGTGCGGAAAACGCGGGGTCAATGGCGAATAAAAGAGCATAATGAGGAGATGGCCAGTATTTCCTTTCCTCGTTTCCCTATTTCCGTGCTTCTGGAGGAGGCTGGATGCCGACAGCGGAACGTTTACAGGGCTCCTGGATAGATTTTCAGCACCAGAACCCGCACGACGGCGATTATTGGAACGTCACGACGCGCCAATTCACCGCCGAGCAGTGGCGCGGCAAGGTTGCCGAGATGGCCGCGCTCGGCCTGCAATATATCGTAATTATGTCCTCGGCGCTGGACGATAAGGCGTTCTATCCGTCCGCATGGATGCCGTGCTGGGACCTGGCCTGCGAAGACCCGATTGCGGCGGTGCTGGAAGAAGCGGCGGCACGGGGCCTGCGCGTCTTCGTCAGCGCCGGCTTCTACGGCCACACGACCGAGGAGACTAGCGGCGCAGACGACTACCTGGACTGGCATCGGCGCCTGGTTTCCGAGCTCTGGGAGCGTTACGGCCACTCTCCCGCCTTCTACGGTTGGTACGTGCCCAACGAGGCGTCCATCGAGGGCCACTTCAGCGCGGGCTATATGGAGTTTATGCGGGAGTTCACGCCGTCGCTTAAGGCGCTGGCGCCGGACAGGCGCGTCCTCATCGCGCCCTATGGAACCAACAAGGTCATCGAAGATGACCGATTTGTGCAGCGGTTACGCGCTTTGGGAACGGCGGGCGTGGATTTCATCGCTTACCAGGATGAGGTCGGCGTCCGCAAGACGCGGGTGGATCAGTTGCCAGCGATCTACGCGCGCCTGCGCCGCCTGCACGACCGGGCCGCCGAGGGCGGTCACGCCGCGCCCGCGCTCTGGGCCGATACGGAGATTTTCGAGTTTGAGGGCGCGACCTATGCCAGCGCGCTCGTGCCGGCTTCACTCCAGCGCATCCGGCAGCAGTTGGCGGCCCTCGCGCCCTACGTGGATACCATGCTCTGCTACCAGACGCACGGCCTGATGAATCCGCCGGACAGTCCCCAGTTCTGCGGCCACCCCGACAGCGCCCGCCTCTGGACAGAGTATATGAACTGGATAACGCGGTAGCGTCCTGCTGGAACTAACGCCTGAGGGGTCAAGCGTTCCGTTGCTGAGTACATGAGCTGGATAACGCGGTAGCGTCCTGTTGGGAAGGCGCCGTTTCTTGCAGAAATATCCCTCTGTGGCGATGTTTCTGCGCCGCCAGACGTAAAAAAAGAAGCCCTCGCCATCCCGGCTTTTCCGCTTTTTGCCGGACGCCCGCAGTACCTATTCCAAAGCGCACGACTCTGGCTGCCTATCATGCACATTCCCGATTCCGTTCTCAGCCCCGCAACCTCCGCCGTCACCGGCGCTGCCATGCTGCCCGTATGGGCATTGGCCGGGCGGCGCGTGCGCCAGAACCTGGGCGCGCGGCAGGCACCCCTGCTGGCGCTGGGCGCGGCCTTCTGCTTCACCATCATGCTGTTCAATATCCCGGCGCTGGGCGGCACCACCGCCCATCCGGTGGCGGGAACGCTGCTGGCGGTGATGATCGGGCCGTGGGCGGCGACTATCGGCATGTCGGTGACGCTGGCGATACAGGCCCTTTTCTTTGGCGATGGCGGCCTGCTGACCTACGGCGCCAATTGCTTTACGATGGCGTTCGTGCTGCCGTTCGTCGGCTACAGCATCTACCGGTTGGCGGCGGGTCGCAGCGCGCCCAACGCGCCTGCCCGCGCCCTATGCGCCGCCCTCGGCGCCTACGTGGGCCTCAACGCGGCGGCAGCAGTGGTCGCCGTGCTGCTGGGCGTCCAGCCGGCGCTGTTCCATAAGCCCAACGGCGAGGCGCTCTACTTTCCTTTCGGCCTGAAGGTGACGCTGCCGGCGATGCTGGGCACGCACCTGCTCATCGCCGGGCCGGCGGAGGCGGTAGTTACCGGACTCGTCGTGCGCTACTTGCAGGCGGCAGGCATCCCACTCTATGGCACGGCCAGCCTGGCGGCGGGGCCGCGCAGGCGGCGCGAGGCGCTCTGGATCGGGCTGCTGGCCCTGCTCGCGCTCTCCCCCCTCGGCCTGCTCGCCAGAGGCGAGGCCTGGGGCGAGTGGGACGTGCAGGGTTTGGCTGCCCAGATTGAGAAGACAGAGGGCAAAGTCTACGTGCCGGAGGGCGCGGAACGGGCGGAGCGGCACGGCTACAAGGGCCTGCGCGGCCTGGAAGACTACGCCAGCGACGACGGCAAGAACAGATGGGGCTACGTCGGCGCGGCGCTCCTGGGCGTCGGCGCCATCGTCGTCCTCACCCTCCTGGGCGGGCGCTTCCTTGCCCGGCGTGCGGAGGAGAGCAATGGAGGCGGCGCTGCGGGCGGAAATGGCGAGATGGAGCCAGGGCAGCCTGCGCTCACAAGCCGTGCGTCCCCTTCCCCGCTCCCGGATTGGCTGCAGCGTCCCTCCGAGGAAACCGCGCCCTCGCTGGAACTTTCCGGGCGACCGCCCAACCGGTTCCTGGAGCGCACGCTGGGCGAGCTTTCCGCCAGCGCCGCCACCACGCTCTACGGCGAACGCTGGGCGCGGCAGCCCGGCTATTTGCAGCGGCGGGACGCCCGCGCCAAAGTCGTGGCGTTCCTGGGCCTGATCGGCGTCGTTGCCTGCGTTCATAACGCCGTGACGCTGCTTTGCCTATATGCTTTAACGGTTGGGCTGGCGGCGGCCTCGCGCCTGCCCGTCCGCCTGCTGGCGCAGCGCGTGTGGCTGTCGGTGCCGCTCTTTATCGGGGCGGTGGCCCTGCCCGTTGCGCTCAACGTGGTCACGCCGGGCCGCGCGCTGCTTGTGCTCTGGTCCCGGCCCTATCTGGCCTTGACGGCTCCAGGCCTGCAATTGGCGGCCATGCTGCTGCTGCGCGTGGGCGTGGCCGTTACGTTCGCCACGCTGCTGACGCTGACGACGCCCTGGAACGACCTCCTGCGCGCCCTGCGGGCGCTCTTTGTGCCGCGCCTGTTCGTCGGCGTGTTGGCGATGACCTATCGCTACGCGGCGGTGCTTCTGCACACGGCGGCGGAGATGTTTGTGGCGCGGCGCAGCCGGACGGTCGGGCGCGCGACCAACGCGCAGGGACGGGGATTTCTCGGCGCGGCCATCGGCGCGCTGTTCGGCAAGGCGCTGGCGCTCTCGGAAGAGGTGCACGCGGCCATGATCGCCCGAGGCTTTCAGGGGGAGATGCGGACGCTGAGCGTGCCGCGCTGGAAGCGGGCGGACTCGGTCTGGATACTGGCAATGGCGCTGGCGGCGGTGCTGGCGCTGGGAGGCGAATATGTTCCCTTCTTCCGTTGATCCCCCCCGCGCCGCGCAGACGGCAGCGAAGGCGCGCTGGGCCTCCCCACAGGAGGCGGCAGCCCCGGCGTTTGTCCTCTCCGGCGTCTGCTACGCCTATGGGCCGGGCGTTGTCGCGCTGCGCGACGTCTCGCTCACCATCGGGCAGGGCGAAAAGGTGGCGATCCTGGGGGCCAACGGCTGCGGCAAAAGCACGCTGATCAAGCTGCTCGGCGGCCTGATCCACCCGCAGAGCGGGGTCATCACGGCCTGCGGCGAGCCGCTGACGGAGGTGGCCCTGCGCGGCGAGGCGTTCGCCTATCGCTTCCGCCGCCGGGTCGGGTTCATCTTCCAGAACTCCGACGCGCAGCTTTTCTCGCCGACCGTGCGCGAAGAGATCGCCTTTGGGCCTCTCCAGATGGGCCTGCCCCGTGTCGAGATAGAGCGCCGGATCGCCGATCTCTGTACCCTGCTCGATCTAAATTCGCTGCTGGATCGCCCTCCCTTCCAGCTTTCCGGCGGCGAAAAGAAGAAGGTCGCCATCGCCAGCGTGCTCGTCACCAATCCCGACGTGCTCCTGCTGGACGAGCCGACTAACGGCCTCGACCCGCGCTCCCAGCACTGGCTGGTGGATCTATTGGTGAAATTGCACGCGGCGGGCAAAACCTTGATCACGGCCACGCACGATCTGAGCATCGTGCCGGAGATCGCCGACCGCGTTCTGGTCTTGGGCGAGGATCACACGCTGGCCGCCGAGGGGCCGACCCACGCGATCCTCTCCGATACCGACCTGCTGCTGCGCGTCAATCTCATCCACGAACACTGGCACTGGCACGGCAGTCTCTACCACTCACACCCGCATCACCACGACGCTGCCCACGACCATACCCACGATGGCGCCGACTCTCAGCCCCATCCTTAAAGCGCCAGCCAAATCGAGAGCCGGGTCGATCAACGGCCCGGCTCTCGATTCAAGAAGCGTCTTGTTTCGCTTTACGACGTCACTCCAGCCTGGCTCTCAAGGGTCAGGATGCCGCCGTCGAAGAAGGCGCGCACGTAGGCGAACCGCTCGTCCAGCACATCGCGCACGGGCGCGCGCCAATTGATTTCCTCCCGCAGGATCGCCTCGCCGTCGGCACCACACTCGGCACGGTAGGCGATTTCCTGGTAGTCTGCCAGCTCACTCTCAACTGCCCGGCATATCTCACCCAGACGGCGCAGTGCCTGATACTGCCGGGTCAGCGCCTGCAGGCTATCTGCCGGAGCGCAAACCTGCGCCTCCAGAGCGGCAAGCTGCCGGGCGCCCCCGGCATAGTGGGCTAATCTTTCCTCAATTCGATCCAGATAGCATGGATCGTAGCGCGCGATGCGCGCGCTGAGCATTCCGTTCATGGTACTGCCCTCCCTGTGCCAGGCAGTTCTCCGAGCTCACTCCTTCATTTCGCTCTCCTCAAGGCTTACTTCATCGCCTTACGATAATATCGTATGAACCAAAGCAAGAACCGGCTGCATCCGTCAATAGCGGTGCATTGCTGCTGTACCGACAGCGCCGCTCCTAGGAAGGGCTATATCTTCAGTATATAGCAGCGTCGGATAATTCGGATAGTACATTTGGCACAGGCGCTCTGTTAAATTGTATGCTGCCCGTTACACGGCTGTCCTACCGACAGGTACGTTCCGCGCTCGGCAAAATCCAGTTGTGTACGTTACCTACTTTAATGACGTTGGACCGAGGCGAGAAGTTGCCCTACTTTAGCATTCTCGCCAATCTGCGCTCTTTACTAGCGGTCCTCGTACTGGGGCGCAATGGTTTTCTGCATGAATCGGTGCTCGATATTGGCGTCCAGGAAAATCTCTCCCTCCGCCACATAGCCCAGCTGTTCGTAGAAGGGAATGGCCTGGAGTTGAGCGTCCAGGACGAGGCGGTGAAAGCCTTGCGCGCGGGCCGTCTCCTCAATAAAGCGCATCAGCAGCGCGCCAACGCCCTTGCCTCGATGCGCGCGCAGCACGGCGACGCGCCCGACCTTGCCCACGCCGCCGCCCTTATCTACCAGTCGCGCGGTGGCGACGATGTCGGTAGGATCACCGACGGGCAAGGCCATATGGCGGACAAGGAAATGCGTCGCGACTACATCCAGCGCATCCAGTTCTTCCTCTGGCGGCACGCCCTGCTCCTCCACAAAGACGACCATACGTATAGCAAAGACGGCGGCGCGCTCTTCCGGCGTGGCGACCAGCGCTGCCCGGTACTCTTTCTTGGCATCCATAGGTTCTGGAGTAGGTTCCATGCCTCTCTAGTTCGCCGGGAATCGGCGGGCTTCCTATTGGTTTTGGCCGAAAAAGGCGCGCAGGGAAGCACCAGATGCATCGCGAATCGTAGTGTAGAAAAAAACGATGGGAAGGGTAGGCCCGACAGGGCATGGCTGAGACGATGGGCGAGACGTTATTCCAGACAGAGGAAACGGCGGCAGCCGAGGCGCAGGCCGCTGAGACCAGCGCAGCCCAGGCACTCGCCGAAGCGCGCTCGCGGTTGCCGGTCTCCGCCGCGCTGCAGAGTCCCGACGCGCATATCCGCGTGGAGGCTAGAGCCTCAGCAAAGCATCTGCTGGCGACGCTGCAGGAGGTCAAACGCAAGAAGGAGAGCGTCGAGGCGATGATGGCGTTGCTGCTGCAGGAGACGCGCGCGGCACGCCGCCGGCGCTATCTGCGGACGGCCACGGGCACCGGGGCGGCGCTGCTGCTGATCTGGTTGATCTATATCACGCGGGGCGAAATCTTCCAGCATTTCTGGTGGATCATAAAAATCGGGGCCGGCGCCTGGGTAGCCGATAAGGCAGTCAACAAGCGGCGCGAGGCGGCCTCTGCCCTGAGTAAGGCGGGCGATCCGCGCGCGGTCGGCGTGCTGGCGCTGGCGCTGCGCGACGGCGACTCGTTTGTGCGGAATATAGCCGGCAGCGCGCTGCGCACGCTGCTGCCGCGCGTGCGCGCCAGCGACACTTCCTATATCACGCCCGACCAGATGAACGCGCTGCTCAGCCTCGCCTACGATGAGGAGGACCGGCTGCGCCTCAAAATTCCGCTGCTTCTGGCCCTCCAACAGATCGGCGACGAGCGCGCCCTGCCTGCCGTCGAGCACCTCCTCTACGATCCGTCGCGGGATGTGCGGCGGGCGGCGAAAGAGTGCCTGCCCTTTGTCACCGAGCGCGTGCGCCGCGCACGGGAGAGCGCGACCCTGCTGCGCGCCTCCAGCGCCACCTCCATCGCTGCCATGCCCGACCAGCTGCTCCGCCCCGCCTCCGGCGCACCGCCCACGCAGACCCCGGCGGATCAACTGCTGCGGCCCATGGAACCGCAGCCGGATACGCAGGCGGCGGGCCGCACGGATTGAGATGCGAGGCGCACCCCTCGCATGAGACCACCTCTCCCCTCTCCTTCTAAAGGAGAGGGGCCGGGGGTGAGGTCTCTCCCCTCTCCCGCAGCGTCGGGAGAGGGGGAGGGGTGAGGGCTCTTTTCACTTCGGCACGGGAGAAAATTGAACGATGGGGCTCTTTCCTCAGAGTGGGATAAGGCTGTTCCTGCTTCTGTCTGGCTGCTTGCTGCAGGGCCTATGCGCCGCGCAGGGGATCGGCGGGGTGGCCCGCCGCTTCCCGGATACACGCGCGCGCATCCTGATCTTTGCCGACCAACTGCCCGCGCAGATGACCGACGCGCAGTGGCGCTTCGCTGCCACCCACTATGTCGGCTGCCAGAAGGAGATGCGCTCCTGGACGCGCCGAATGCGCCAGCTCAACCCTGGCTTCCTGGTGCTGCACTACCAGCTTGCGGTCGGCACCGGGCCGGCGGCGTTCGTGCATGGCGACGAATGGACCAACGACTTCGCGCAGGTAACCCGCCATGAGGACTGGTTCCTCCACGATACGCAGGGGCGCCGCCTGTTGCAGCCGGACTGGAACTGGTACGTAATGGACATTCGCTTCGCCGATAATAGGCCGGCGACCGGCTTTCCGGATTACTGGCTGGCGACGGCCCTGCAGCGTATGCGCGACAACGAAGACGATGGCTGCTTCGCCGACAGCTACACGCAGGACATCCTGATAAACCAGCTTAAGCCGCCGTTTGTCTGGTTTACCGATCCGGAAGCCAACAAACGCTTCTGGCTGCCCAATCTCAACCGCTACGGCGCCTTCTGCGCGCAAGGGTTCCACCGGCAGCCGGAACGGTTCTACTATCTGCCCAACCTCGGCGGCATGGTCACCACCTGGGACACCGTTACCAACCTCGCGGTCGGCGATGGCGGCATGAACGAGGGCTTCTGCGCTTCCGGGCCCGGCCACTACTACTCCGAGGACGACTGGAGACTGCAAATGAGCCGGGTGCTGGCGCTGGCATCCCGCAATAAGATCCTCCTCTGTCAAACCGGAACCGATCCCGCCAACGCCGACCATCGCTGGTTTATCGTCGGCTCCTATCTGCTGACCAAAGGCCATCGCTCTTACCTGAATATGTTCCAGAAGAGCACCCTGGAGTGGTATCCCGAATATACGCTTGACCTCGGCCCCTACCTACAGGAACCGCAGCCCGACGTCGCCGCATACTGGAAGCCGGAGTGGAAGGTCTACCGCCGCGACTACGCGAAGGGCATGGTGCTGGTCAATCCCACAAGTGAGCCGGTCACCATTCCCGATCTGGGCGGGACGTACCGGCTGGTGGCGGCGCAGGGCGGCGGAATCGTGAGCGCGGATGGCCAGGCTCCGGGCACGCTGACAACGCAGTCCGTCCGCTCGGTCACGATCCCGGCCCACAGCGCCCGCGTCCTGCTCAACAGGTGATGGGGAAAGAGAACGGCACAGGCAAAGGAAGTCACGATAGCGCTTTCTTTTGTCCCGGAGAGAAGACAGGGAAAGAGAATGGCAAAGTCCGAGGCGCCGACCGGCGCCGATATAAAGAGCAAATTCAAGCCGCTGACGGAGGAAGCGGTGCAGGAGAGCACCGATGGCGGCAGTTTCAGCCGAGGCAAGAGCTACTACCGCAGCGGCCACATCTTCGACGCCGTCGTGCGCGGCAACACGATATCGGCCCGGTGCGAGGGATCGGATGTGCGGCCCTATACGGTGCGGGCCACGCTGCCGACGGCGGATCAGAAGGACGCGCGTGCGGTGATCTCCTACGAGTGCGACTGCCCGCGCGGCGGCTTCTGCAAGCACGTCGTCGCCCTGCTGCTGACCTGGATTCATAAGCCGGAGACGTTCGAGGTACGCCCGGAGATCGCCGCGCTGCTGAAGGACAAAAGCCGCGAGGAGTTGCTGGCCCTGGTGCTGCGCATGGTAGAGCAGAATCCGGAACTGGAATCCCTGCTCGACCTGCCGTTTCCCACCGCCGCGCACGAGCCGGGGGCGGCAGGTCGGCCCACCATCCTCGCGGGCACCATTCGCAAGCAGACGGCGGCAGCCTTCCGACGCAACGGCTATGAGTGGGGCGCGGCCAGCGCTATCGCCTCCGACCTGGAGAAGGTCTACCGGCTCGGCGAAGACTACGCGCGGGCCGGACAGTGGGCCAATGCGCTGGTTGTCTATTCCACGCTCACCGAAGAGATCGGTCAGAACTATGGGCAGGTGGACGACGAAGAGGGCGATCTGGCCGAGGTCGCGCAGCGATGCTGCGATGGACTGGCGCAGTGCTTAGAGATTCAAAAGGATCTGCCGGAGGGCGAGCGGCTGGAGCCGGACCTGCGGGCGCAGCTTGTCAAAAGCCTGTACGACCTCTGGAACTCGGACACGGAACTGGGCGGCATAGACCTGGCAGCAGACGTGCCGGAGGTGCTCGCCTGCAATGTGACGGATGCGGAGCGGGCGCAGGTCGAGGAGTGGGTGCGCCGGCAGATGCGCCCTGGCAGAGACTTCTCCGCCAACTGGCACAACCGGGCGCTGGCCGAGTTCCTGATGACGCTCAAGGAGCACGCCGGACTGGACGATGAGGCGCGGCTGGCCGAGTATCGCAACTTCCGGCTGTATGAGGATATGGCAGCGTTTCTGGCCGAACGTGGGCGCGTAGACGAGGCCCTCGGCATCGCGGAAGATCATCTCACCGATTGGACGGAGGTGCTGGGCTTTGCCCGGACGCTGGCGGAACAGGGAAAGGAGAGCGCGCAGCGGGCCTGCGCCTTCGTCGAGGCCCGGCTCAAGCAGGCGGAAAAAGCGAAGCAGCAGGAGCACGCCGTTCGGGGCTACCTGGACTGGCTGGGCGCGCAATATACCAGGCTGGGCATGACGGGCGAGGCGCTTGCCATTCAGTTGCGCCGTTTCCAGGCCGATCCCAGCCCGGATACCTATCAGGACGCTAGAGCGGCGGCGCTGCTGCCCGGCCAGCCCCCCGAACTCTGGGCCGAGCTGCGCCCAAACCTGATCGCCACCCTGGAGCAGAAAAAGGCCTGGAGCGCCCTGGTGTCCATCTATCTGGAGGAGAAGCAGGTTCGGGACGCCCTGGATGCCCTGGCCCGGTTCGAGATGCAAAAATCCCACGACTCCTTCGGCCTTTATTGGGGCGTCAACGACCTGCGCCTCCGGTGCGCGCAGGCCGCCGAAAAGGAGTATCCCGACGAGGCGCGCACGATCTACCAGAACATGGCGGAGGACCTGATCGAGCAGCGTGGGCGCGGAAACTACCAGGAGGCCGCGAAGTTCCTCCGCCGCGTTCGCGACCTCTATCAAAAACAGGGGCGCGGTTCGGAATGGCAGACCTATATCGCGTCCCTGCGGGAGCGCAACAAGAGCCTGCGCGCCTTCAAAGAAGAGCTTGACGCGCTGAAGCTGGCCTGAGTGCGCGCGGCTTGCGCTTGATGCAGCCATACCAGGCAGAGCGGCCAGGCCAGGGTCAGCGTGATAGCCGCCATCAGCAGGAAGATAAGCCGGTCCAGCAACCGGTTCAGGGAGTTCTGCAGGCGGGCGCGCGCTGCCGCTCCCCTCTCAGCCGGCACGTCGGTCTGCGGGGTCGGGCGCGCGCTCCCACGCGCCGTTAACTTGAATCGTTGCATGCTGGGTTGTTCCGCAACCGGGCCAACTCTCTTCCCCGTGTTTTCGCCGGTTCCGGAACCGGTTCCGACAGAAATTCCAGGCTTTCGTGCTCGTTCCCTCAACCTATGCTCTTCTTTTCTTTTCTCTTTTGGCGTGGAGGTATTCCAAGATGAGAACAACAGCTAGCGCAGTGAGGCTTGCCGTGGCGATGGTCGGGCTGATCGGCCTGGCGGGCTTGACGCAGGGACAGGAGCGAGGAGACGCATTGGCGCGCGGTTTCCAAGACCCGCCCAGTTCGGCCAGGCCGCGCGTCTGGTGGCACTGGATGAACGGCAACGTCACCAAAGAGGGGATCAAGCTCGACCTGGAATGGATGCATCGCATCGGCTTAGGCGGTTTCCAGAACTTCGATGCCTCCCTCATGACCCCAGTAGTCGTCGAGAAGCGCCTGGTCTATATGACGCCGGAATGGAGGGACGCCTTCCGCTATGCGGCGACTCTGGCCGATCAATTCGGCCTGGAGATGGCGATTGCCGGTTCGCCGGGATGGAGCGAGAGCGGCGGGCCGTGGGTCAAGCCCGAACAGGCGATGAAAAAGCTCGTCTGGAGCGAAACCTATGTGGAAGGCGGACGGCCTTTCACCGCCGCGCTGCCGAAGCCGCCCACCACGACCGGCCCCTTCCAGAACATCCCGATGGCGGAATTTCCGTTCGGACCGCCCGCGCCGCCCGTGCAGTACTATGCCGATAGCGCGGTCGTCGCCTACCGGATGCCCGATATCGAGATCCCGATGGCCGAGCTCCAGCCGAAAGTGACCTCCAGCGGGGGCAATATAGACCTCGCCGTGCTGACAGATGGCGATCTGGTCAAGAGTACGGCCTTGCCCAAGGCGCCGGTGGGACAGCAGGCGTGGATACAGTTTGAATTTGCACAGCCCCAGACGATCCATGCGCTCACCCTGGCGGTGAAGCGTTCCTCGAACCCCCTGGCACAATTCCTGTCGCCCGGCGAGAGCGGGCAAGAGCTTCAGGCCAGCGACGACGGTCAGCAGTTCCGAACGGTCGTCAAAGTTCCGGGCGGAGGCGTCGAGCAGCATACCCTGGCGTTCCCGAAGGTGACGGCCCGGTTCTTTCGGGTCACCTTTGCCACGCTGCCTCCGCCGCCCAATCCCTTTGCCGGGCTTGGCATCGAAGGGCCGCGGCTGCCCCCGCCGCCCGACGAGCACCCGATCACCGAGCTGATCCTCCACACCGGGGCGCGCGTGCATCGGTTCGAGGAGAAGGCGGCCTTCACCACGTTTCCGGATCTGTCCGGGCTGCCTACCCCCGCCGATGCGGACGAGGCGGCTATCCGCAAGGCCGATGTGATTGACTTGACGACGAAGATGCGACCGGATGGCACCCTGGACTGGACGCCGCCGGCAGGCCGCTGGGTCGTGCTGCGCCTGGGGTATTCGCTGACAGGGCATCGGAACGGGCCGGCCTCGCCCGAAGCGACCGGGCTGGAGGTGGACAAGCTCAACAAAGGCTATGTTAAATCCTATTTCGACACCTATCTGGGAAACTATCAGGAGACCGTTGGGCCGCTGATGGGCAAGCGCGGCCTGCAATATGTCATCACGGATAGCTGGGAGGCCGGCGTCCAGAACTGGACGGATGACATGATCGCGGAGTTCACCCGACGGCGCGGCTACGATCCCCGTCCCTGGCTTCCGGTGCTGACGGGCCGCGTGGTCGAGAGCGCCGAGGCCAGCGACCGCTTCCTGTGGGATCTTCGCAAGACCCTGGCCGAGCTTGTGGCTGCGTATCACTACGACCAGCTTACCCAAATGCTGCATCGGCGAGGAATGGGTCGCTACAGCGAATCGCACGAGTCCGGGCGGGCGTTCATCGGGGACGGCATGGAGGTCAAGCGCACCGCCGATGTTCCGATGAGCGCGATGTGGACGCAAGCGCCGGGAGTATACCGGGAGCAGTACGGCTACAACGCCGATATTCGAGAGTCGGCGTCCGTGGCCCATATCTACGGACAGAACCTGGTTGCTGCGGAGTCGTTGACAGCGGGTACCGGAGCCTGGGCCTGGTCTCCCGAAACGCTCAAGCCGACCGCCGACAAAGAGTTGGCGATGGGCCTGAACCGCTTTGTCATCCACACCTCGGTGCATCAGCCGCTTCTAGACAAGAAGCCGGGGCTGTCGCTTGGCCCCTTCGGGCAGTGGTTCACCCGCAACGAGACATGGGCGGAACAGGCCCAGCCGTGGATTTCGTATCTGGCGCGCTGCTCCTACCTGTTGCAGCAGGGGCATTTTGTCGCAGATGTCCTCTATTTTTACGGGGAAGACTCTAACATCACAGCCCTGTTCGGCGACAGATCGCCCGACGTGCCTTCCGGCTACAACTTCGATTACATCAATGCCGACGCGCTGATACATCGCCTGTCGGTCAGAGACGGAAGGCTCGCGACGCCGAGCGGGATGCAATATCGCGTGCTGGCGCTCGATCCGCATAGCCGCCAGATGTCCCTGCCCGTTTTACGCAAGATTCGCGACATGGTGGAGGCGGGCGCGGTCGTGGTCGGCGCTAAGCCTGCCAATACTCCGAGCCTACGCGACGATCCTGCCGAGTTCCAGGCTATCGCGGATCAACTTTGGGGGCCAGATGGCAGCGGACGTACCTATGGGCAGGGGAAGGTCTACGCCGGCCCATCGCTGGCGGAGGCGCTGACCGCGATGCAGGTCACGCCGGACTTTGCCTATACCAGACCGGAAAGCGATACGAACCTGCTGTTTGTGCATCGCAGGCTGGCCGACGGCGACCTGTATTTCGTGGACAACCGCAATAATCGCAGAGAGGTTGTGGACGCTACCTTCCGCGTCCAGGGAAAGGCCGCCGAGCTCTGGCATGCGGACACCGGCAAGAGGGAGCCGGCCTCCTATCGCATGGAGGGAGAAGGGACGACCGTGCCGCTGCGTCTTGATCCCTACGAGACGGTTTTCGTGGTGTTCCGAAAGCCGACCACGGAGCCAGCGCGCACCCTGCCGACCCCGACCGAGACACCGCTTGCCACAGTGGAGGGCACATGGGAAGTTAGCTTCCAGCCGGATCGAGGCGCACCGGCGAAGATCACGCTGGACCGTCTGAGTTCCTGGAGCGAGAACGCCGATCCGGGAGTGAAATACTTCTCCGGCACAGGCACGTACACGAAGACCGTTCAGGCACCAGCGGACTGGTTCCAGCCAGGCGCGCGGCTGTGGCTTGATCTGGGCAACGTGAAGAATCTGGCCGAGGTCTCCGTCAACGGCAAGCCGCTGGGCATCGTCTGGAAGGCGCCTTTCCGCGTGGATGTCACGGACGCCCTCAAGCCGGGCGACAACACGGTCAGCATCGCCGTGACCAATCTCTGGGTCAATCGGCTGATCGGGGATCAACAGCCGGGAGTCACAAAGAAATACACGTTCACGACCCAACAGTTTTATCGGGCCAATTCGCCTCTGCTGCCATCGGGCCTTCTAGGTCCGGTGACGATAGTGCGGTCCTCTACGCCGTGAGAACGCGCAAATTGCTCCCTATGCGTCTAAAGTTCGGTTCCTGACGGGCAAGAGAGGAAAAATGGTGACGCAGTGCCCCCAAGCATGCGCGACAAACGCTTAGGGGGAAGCTAAGATCTCTTTAGGAGTAAGTACGGCGATCTCTTTAGCGGATAAAGTCGCTCCGGTCAAACGTCAGAATGGTGGGACTACCGTGCACGAGCATGGCTGCCACGAGCCGGGCATCATGGTTCTACTTGCCTTCGGCCCCGCAGCTATCTACCAGGCGTTCCCATTCAGGCAGAATAGCCGGGCTTTCCGGCAACAGACGAAACAGGCTCTTGAGCCGCGCTATCTCGGTCTTGACTTGGGCCTGGCTCATCCCTAACCCGTTATTCCCAAGAGGACGGGTACACACAGCCCGAAACTCCACCAGGTTCTGCGAAGTCAGACAAAGCTCTTCTCCCTGAGCACGCAGGGCATTTATGGCATCCGCCGCCTCCCGGTACATCGGGTGAGAGGGCTGCACGCTGCGCAGGAGGATATTGGTATCCAGAAGCACCCAGGCCACTTAAGAGCTAACCCCTCCCCTCATAAATGCTGTCGCGACTGATAGCCTCGTCCGAGAGGGGGGGCGTAGTCGGGTCATGGCTGGCTGCCCATTCTCGAAAGGCTTTCGCCCACTCCTCAGGCGTAGCAGTCTTATAGAAAGGTCTTTCGGCAGAAGAGCGATCCTCACTCTCTTGGCCTTCCAGGAGAGTAAGGCGGAACTGCTGCTTGGGCATCTGCTTTAAGATCGGCTCTAGCTCCTCGCCGGTGCCAATATACTCTTTTGGTTGTGCCCTCTGCTTTTCTCCCTCTAGTTGCATACTCTTCCCATTATAACACAGTAGTCTCCACGCCCGATAGGCAGGGGAGGATGCAGGCCGCGCCCCGGTCAAATGATGCTGGAAGGGGACAGAGGGCTTAGACTTGCTCGCGAGTGACGCCTTTCTCGTGCACGGTAAAGAGCGCCAGGAGGAAGGAGATCAGCAGCAGAACCCCACAGCCGAGGAAGGGAACGCCGTGCGGTGGGATGCTAACGGGACCTAAATGGATTGTGGGAAGCTTATAGAGGAAGCTGCTGGCTGCCAGACCTACGATTGCGCCGAGCCCCTGCGCCGTTCCCACCGCGCCCATGACCGCGCCGCGCTGCCTGGGATCGCAGGTAGCGCTTACCAACGCCATCCAGGCCGGGAACGCGATCACAAAGCCCATGCCAATCAGTGAGCCCAGTCCAATTAACGTCCACACGGTCGGGAAGAGGACCAGCAGCCAGTAGGCCGTCACGCACAGCCCGATGCCCAAACGCACCGCCTTGGCCTTGCCGATGCGGTCGCCCAGCGTGCCCAGCGGCACCGACGCGATGGCAATCGCCAGCGCCGGGATAATGAGCATGTTGCCGAACTCCGCCTCGGTCAGATGGAACGGCCCATCCTTCGCCATCGCAAAGAGCTTGGTGTAGGCCATCACCAGGCCGATGCCCAGGAAGGTGATAAAGGTCATCAGAAGCATCGAGGGCATGCGCCCAAGCATTATCAGAAAATCTTTGAAGTCGAAACCGGTCTCCACGCCGGGTACATGCTCGTGGTGGACGGGGCGGACATGCGGGATCAGGAACGTGGCCGCCAGAGAAGTCACGGCAAAGAGCACTGCCGCCACGTAGAACGAGGCCGATTTGGAAGCGACCAGACCTACATGCAGATGCTGAAGCGCCCACTCGTTGACGTTGCCGCCGATGGCCGGGCCGAGCGCGATGCCTAGCAGATACGCCAGATTGAACAGGCTCATAGCGGTAGCGCGCTTTTTCTCCGGCACATGGTCGCCGATGAGGCTGAAGGCGGAAGGCCACAGCGCCGCCGCGCCGATGCCGTCCAGCAGACGCAGGAAAACTAGCACATAAGGGTTGTGGATGTGGGGCGTCAGCGCAGCCGTAAAGATGGAGACCAGCGGGCCGGCCAGAATCAGCGCCTTGCGCCCGATGCGGTCGCCCAGCACGCCAAACGGCGATTTGAGAATGCCCTCGACCAGGACAAAGGCCGTCGCCGCAATGCCGACCCAACGCGGATGCAGCCCGTTGGCGACGATATAGACGGGCATCGCCGAGATGTTGACCACCGTATAGGCCAACTCCGCGCAGCCAGATACCAGGACAATCGCCAGCAGCAGATGCCGAACATTGATCCGCTGCGTCAGAAGATTCTGGACTGCCTGTCCGTTCTGCGCAGGCTCTACCGTTGGCGCCGACGTGGCGCTGTCGGCGGTGGAAACCGGGTTGTGCTCTGGCTGCCGTGATTGCGGCGAAACGTCCAAAGAAGGCTCCTCGCTTCCGAAGCAACCGCCGATGGGCGCCGATAAACGCCGGGCGCACGAAAACTCCCTGCTTTTATCCGGCTCCATCGGCGGTTGGGTAGCCTCGCCATCCAGCATGGCTATCCCTCGAAGGCGCAATCTCCAGCCACGAGGGAAGGGGTGGCGCTACCGGCGGTTGTAATGCCTCCGGTTAGCCGGCAAGCGCAACTTCGTGCCCGACTTCGGCGGACTTGTAGATCGCGTCCATGATCTGAGCGACCATCAGGCCGTGCTCGCCGGTAACCAGCGGCTCTTTTTTGTCCCGGACGCACTCCACGAACGCCTTCATCTCGGCATAGTGGGTGTTGATATTGGCGTTGGGGACCTTGGGCTCTAAAGTAAAGACGCTGCGATGCCGCTCCTGCGTGATGGTTAGCGGATGGGTCGTCGCTCCGCCCTCGGTGCCCAACAGCGTCGAGTTGAATACGTCCTCTTTCAGGTTGGCGGCGAAACTGGATTCCAGATTGATGGTCGCGCCGTTCTCCAGGCGGATGATCGCCGCCGCGAAATCCTCGACGGTGAAATTTTTATAATCCCACTGGCCCATAAAGCCGACGATGTCGCTGCGCTTGCCGAACTTCTGGTAGGTCACGCCGCTGGCATGGGTGGGCTTGGGATGGCCCATCAGCCAGAGGGTCAGATCCAGGATATGGACGCCGATGTCAATGAGCGGGCCGCCGCCTTGCTTGCTCTTATCAATGAAGACGCCCCAGCCGGGAATGCCGCGCACGCGCAGCGCCTGGGCGCGAGCATAGTAGATATCGCCAAGCTCGCCGGCATCAATGAACCTCTTGAGCGTCTGGTTGCTGGGCGCAAAGCGGCTGTTGTAGCCGATCTGGAGGATTTTGCCCTCCTTGCGCGCCGTCTTGACCATCTCCGCCGCCTCTGTGGCGTTCATGGCGATGGGCTTCTCACAGAGGACGTGCTTGCCGGCCTTGAGCGCCGCTATCGTCGGTCCATGATGGACGTAGTTGGGGGTGCAGACGGAGACGGCATCAATTTCCGGCATCTCCAGCAGCTTATTATAGTCCTCGAACTTATGCTGAACCGGGTACTTCTCCGCTGTCTTGTTGAGGGCGACGGGATCGATGTCGCAGAGCGCGAAGATCTCGCACTCGTCCGGAATCTGGGAATAACCGGGCAGATGCGCCGCGTTGGCAATGCCGCCCGTGCCGATCACTCCGATGCGAACCTTCTTTGCCAATTCCGTTGGCTCCTTTCGCTTGATTTCGCGGCTCACCGTCCTGACGTGCACGGGAACGTATGAGCGCCGATGTCTATTGGATATCGGTGGCCCGGATTCCTGCGGCATCGCGCCTGCGGCGATTGCTGACTATTCTACCAGCCCACCCCCCGCCCTGTAAATGCGCTGAAAGTCCCAAATTTGCCGCGAAACGGACCTGAAGAATCGGGACTTATCCGTTTTACTCACTGCCCCAGAGGGCGGGCAAATCCGGCAGGGCCAGCGTCTCCGGCTCCAGCCCGTGCTGCGCGGCCAGATCGGCGATGCTCTCCAGTGGCGCGGGATCGGGCGCTGCGAAGTGCAGGTCGTAGTGGTGGCAGGCGAGGATGGTCAGGCGACGCCCGACGGGGCTCAAAGCGGCAAACAGGACATCGCCGCCGCCCGCGAACGTGTTGGCGGCCAGGACAGGCAAGACGGCGCTGAATCGCGCCCGGCGCACGCAAAAGCCGCCCTGAAAGCGATCCGTCAGGCCGCGTCGGCGCAGGAACTGGCAAACATAACGGGCATCCGCCACCTTCGCCAGATAGGCCGCCTGCGCCTTGTTGTTGAGCCAGAAGGTTCCCTCCGCCACGACAGCAAGCACAGCCTCAACCTCCAGAGCCGTAAACGCCGCCGCCACAAACGCCGACAGCGCCGGGCGGTCCGCCACCGGGATCGGCCCCTCCATGCGCCCATCCGGGTAGACGATCTTGCGGTGCGGCCCCCGGATATGGGGCCGCGGCTCCCGCTCGCGCACGGTCAGGCGATGCACCGCCGGGACATCGGGGAACTCGCGGGTATGCGGGTCGAGCCCGGCAGCGCGCAGCAGGCGCGGCAGTTCACGACGGGGGATAATCTGCATTCTGCCTGTCCCTTGAGCCTCCTTCCTAACGGAAACCACGGCGTATCAAAGAGCCTATGGTTCAATGGATATACGCGGCCCGGCCTCACGTGGCTTCATGGCTTCCTAACTCTCCTCACGCAGCCGGGCGAATACCAGGAGCGCGTCTGCGTCACAGGAGGTTCTTATTCCTTTCCCGCGTGCAGGTCGTTCAACAGGCCAACGCACGCCTCCACGAACACGCGCCCAACGTTGGGCGCATAGGGAAAGAGGTCAAGCATATAGGGAACGGTGTCGGCAGCATAGCCGCGCCGGGCAAACTCGGCCTCGTTGGGGATGTAGCCGAGAAAGTCGTTGGCGTAGCCGACGATAAACGTACGCGGGAAGGGCGAGCGCCGCTTGATCTCTAGGCCGAACTCGGCAAACAGTTCCGTCGGGTGGGCCAGCAGCACGATGTCGCCTATCTGAACAGCCTGAAGCTCGCAGGCGAGCGTTTGCGGGACACTATGGCTGGCAGCCTCGTGCTCCTGCTGCAAGCGCAGCAGTTTCAGCACCGCGTCCGGCGGCAAGTCCAGCGCTTCGGCGAGTTCATTGAGGAGGGCTTCGCGGCCCATGCGCTCGGCAATGGTTTGCTGGGCGTCGCGCAGGATCTCCAGCCAGGGGTCGGGCTCACCCGTAAGCTGGGCCAGCAGGCTCTCGGTCGCCTCCACCCAGAACCGGGCCGTTCGCGCTTCGGGCGAGTCGGGCGGTCGTTGGGCAAGCAGGGCGCGATTGTCGTCCCGTCGGCGCTGCAACGCCTCGCGCGTCGGCACGGCCAGCGGCAATTCGATGATGCGCCGGACGCACCGCAGCGGGTGGGTGTTCTCTACCCTGGTGGATTGACCCACCGCCATCAGTATTGCTCCTGCCAGCATCTTCCCGGTACGCGCAGATGCTTCTTTATGCGCATTGAACGGATTAATATCGCCACAAGAACCCTGCAAGAACAACGCCTCATCGTATAAATCCAATTCCAGCAGCCTGCGGGCATCCCCTGGAAAATCAGAATCAATCATCGCATCTGATGGCAGCGAAGAGACAGGATGACAGCCAAATGAAAACAGAAGTACGTTTCTGTCCTCACCGAGAATCTCTAATGCCTGCACCTCATTGTCTACGGCGCCATTGCGATCAACCCGATTTACCGCCATTCCCGGCAGTGTAGACTGCGCCGCATAGCATACTACTGGCTCCAGAGCATATCTGGCTTCTACCACTGCCGTTGTTAACTGGCGGGGCAGCAGAGAGACATAAGGAGTGTCAACCTCCCCACACCCACGCAAGAAAATCGTTGCTGGGCCGGAATGGGTATGCGAACAGGCGATAAGCACGTTCTCTTCTGGAATACCGGTCGCCGAGGATATGGCGGCGCGCGTTCTGGCAGTGATTTCGGCAGATACGGCCAGCAGGTCGGCGGTAACTAGGGCAATATATGTATCCTCTTGTGCCAAAACGAGCGCCGTAGCATAAAGATGCCGACGGATACTGCGGGATACTCTGTTTAAAAAGAATCCATACCCGCTCAGTTCTCCACCAAAAGGCGGCGTTATAGAAATAGAGGCCGCGCCCGCCTGTAAATTCCATTCCTCGCCCATCACTCCGCGCTCTCTTTCTCTCCGAACTTCGACCCTGCATCTATCTCAGGAAACATCTCCAATTGCGTTCCGTCGTGCGCTTCCTCGCCGGTGGCTGTCTGGCTGCCATTTTTGACCTGGGAGCCGTGGCCGCTGTTCTTGCCGTGCGCAGCCGCCTGGGAGCGCAGACGGCGGGACGGCGTCGGCTGCGTTTCCGGCTCCGGCTCCCTCTGCGTCGGTTTCTCCGCCGAGCGCGGGGGCAGAAGCCACTGGTAGTCGCGGGGCACGTTGCGAACGCGATGACAGCGGCGGCAGCGGGCCTCATAGGTGTCATCCGCGCCGATCAGGATGGTCGGCTCGTCCCATGCGGCGGGGCGTCCGTCTACCAACCGCTGCGTGCGGCTGGCCTCGCCTCCGCAAACCTTGCAGATGGCGTGCAGCTTCAAAACGTTATCTGCCAGAGCCATCAGAGTCGGCATGATGCCGAAGGGCAGGCCGCGAAAGTCCTGGTCGAGTCCGGCGGCTATAACCTGAATGCCCCTATCCGCAAGGCGCTGGCACAGCGGCACGATGGCGGCGTCAAAGAACTGGACTTCCTCAATGCCGATGACCTGCACGCCCGGTTCCAGCAGGCTTTCAAGCGTGCGCGCGTCCGGCACCGCGAGGGCATTGAAGCAGATGCCGTCGTGCGTGCGGATAATGGTGGTATCGGAGCGCGTTTCCAGGGCCGATTTGAAGACCTGCACCCGCTTGCGCGCGTGCATGGCCCGCCGCAGGAGCCGGATCAGCTCCTCCGTCTTGCCGGAAAACATGCTGCCGCAGATAACAGTGATGGAGCCAGACGGCCCTTTGGGAACGGACACGCTAGCAGACCTCACAGTATGGCCCTTGCCCCCGACCCTTCTTGACCTAACCCCCATCGCGGCAGGCTAAACCCTGCCGCTGTGGGGCCTACGGCCTGCTGCCTGCCTGCGCAGGCAGAGGATTCGGTAAGATGCTAGGATCGCCGCCCTCCCTCTCTGTGGACGACCTTGCTGCCTACGCAGGCAGAGAGTCTCGCCCACGCAGGTGGGCGACGGGCGCTTTGCGCCCCACAGCGGCAGGGTTTAGCCTGCCGGAAGAGGTAAGGAGAAAAGACAGGGTGCTAGGATTTCAAATGCCGGGCAAAGAAGGCCGTGACGCGGCGGGCATACTCGTCCGGCGCATCGGCCAGGCAGCGGGCGTGGCCCGACTTGGGAAGCAGCCAGAGCTCGCGGGGCTCCCGCGCGTTCTGGTACATGGCGACCGCCTCCTGCCAGCGCACCTGTGGATCGCGCTGCCCCTGAATAATCATCACCGCACGCGGGCTGATATGGCGGATCGCCTCTTTGGGAGCCACGTCACAGGGCTCGATGGGCACCCAGCGTTTGGCCCACCGGCACACGGATTGGGCAACGGGCGGGCCGAGCGGCCCCAGCATGGCGCGGCAGCGCGTATCAATGGCTTCCTGCAGCGTGGGATAGGAGGCTTCGGCGACAACCGCACGCAGCCGCGCATCCTGCGCCGCCGTCATGATCGCGACCGCGCCGCCCAGCGAATGGCCCAGCGCGCCGACCGGTAGGCTGGCCGTATCGGGCCGGGAAGCAAGGTAGTCCAGCGCGCCGCGCATATCCTCGACCTCATGGTGCCCGACGCTGCAAAGATCGCCCTCGCTCTCGCCCAGCGCACGGAAATCGAACAGCAGCGTGGTGTACCCGGCGGCGTGGAGCATGGCGGCGTGCGGCAGCATCTCCTGCCGGTTCATCGGGTAGCCGTGGCAGACGATCACGACCGCCCCGGCGTCCTTTTCCGGCGGCGCGGGGATCAGCCAGCTCGACAGCCGCAGCCCATCCGGGGTAAGAAAGGTAATGTTCTCGTAAGGCAGGCCCACCGCCGCCGGCGTGCGGCGGACGCGGAAGCGCAGCGGATGCGTGGCGAAATAGGCGTAGGCCAGCGTGCCCAGGTTCCATGCTGCGCCCGCCAGCAGCGCGCCCGCGCCGAGAAGCACAGGCCAGGACAGGCGTCTTTCGCCATGCGCTGCCCGCAAAGGGGAGGATGGATTGCTATGCGACGGCAACTCCGGTTTCCTTCTCATCAACTGACGTGAACAGAGACCTCACCCCCTTCCCCTCTCCTTGTGAAGGAGAGGGGCGGGGCGGTTTCGTGCTCGGTGGGGCATCCCCGCGCATGAAAGGCTAGAGGCCCGCGCGCACCAGGTCATGGACGCGCACCATGCCTACGCACCGCTCCTCCGTATCCACCACCGGCGCCACCGAGATCGGGCGCGGGCGGTCCTCCATTCGGCGCAGGGCCTCGTAGGCCAGTTGATCGGGATGGAGCACGACGGCGGGCCGGCGCGTCATGATCGCCTCCGCTGTGCAGGCAAACGAATCGGAGCCAAAGCGCTGGAACGCGCGCCGCACATCAAAATCGGTGATGAGTCCCAGCAGTTTGCCGTCTGTTCCAGCCACGCACGTTGCGCCTAGGGCCTTCTGGCTGATCTCGCAGAGGACATCCATCAGCGGCGCCTCCGGCCTGACCAGCGGCAGGGCGTCGGGGCCGCTCAGCATCACATCGCGCACGCGCAGGGTCAGGCGGCGTCCGAGCCGCCCGCCGGGGTGGTTGAGCGCGTAGTCTTCCGGGCGGAAGCCCCGCCGCTTTTGCAGGGTCATCGCCAGCGCGTCGCCCAGGGCCATCGCCACCACCACGCTCGTCGTCGGCGCGAGATTCAGCGGGCACGCCTCGCGCTCCACGGACGCATCCAGAACGACCGCCGCCTTCTGCGCCAGAGTCGAGGCCCGATTGCCGACGATGGCGATAAGCGGCACGCCGCGCGCCAGCAGGGCCGGCAGGATTGCCAGCAGTTCCTCGCTCCCGCCGCTGTTGCTCAGCGCGATGACCACATCTTCGCCCGCCACAATGCCCAGGTCGCCGTGCATGGCTTCGGACGGGTGCAGGAACACCGCCGGACACCCCGTCGAGGTCAACGTCGCCGCCAGCTTGCGCGCCGCCATGCCGGACTTGCCCACGCCCGTCGTCACCACCTTACCCGCGCAGCCATCCAGCAAGTCGAGCGCCCGGCAAAAGGCGGCATCCAGCCGCTCCGCCGCGCGCCGGATCGCCGCTGCCTCGATCTCCAGCGTCTCCCGCGCAAAAGCCGTCCAATCCGCCCCCGTTCCGGGGCCATCACCTCCTTGCATTCTCACCATCCTGCCTGCCACAAAACTTCCTATCCGCCCGCTGGCGCCAGACGCCAGTGGGCCAGCAGGTGCGCCTCCACCAGCTTCATCGGCAGATCGCGCACTCTCTCGACGGCGGCCGGCGTGAAACCGGCCAGCGCAATGAGATAGGCACATTGCGCGCCCGCTGCCTGCCGCCAGGCCTCTAGCTCCCGCACGTCCACCGCGCCCGCCACCCGCCGCACCGGAACACAGCGGGCGACAGCCACCGTCTCTCCTGTCTCCGCAACGAGCTGCCAATCCCCAGGCGCTTCCGTATCCGCCCGCACCGGGCGCAGGCCGCGCCGGGCAAACAGCGCCTCCACCTCTGCGGCCAGCTCATCATCGGAGAGGGTCTGCAAGCGCGCTACCTCCGCCTCAATGGCCGTCTCCCAGGCCGCACGCCGGGCCGCCTCCTGTCGCGCCTGTTGCTGCGCGGCGCTCTGCTGTTGGGCGCGCGCCTCTGCCAGCCGGGCCACGGCGGCAGCCTTCGCGGCCCGTCGCGCCTGTCGGCGAGCGCGTTCCCGGGCGTCGCGCTCCCGGCGAGAGGCACGTAGGGCCGCACGGCGCGCTCTGGCCGCCTCGACCGCCTGCTGCTCCTGCCAGAAACGCCAGGCTTTCCAGAGCCAGCCTGCCAGGCCGACGATCCCCAGACTCATCGCCGCCCATCCGAGCCCGCGCCCGACCGCGCTTCCGCCCAGACGCGCCGCCAGCCCCAGCATAAACACCGCCGCCCACAAACAGGCCCGCCGCACATCCGGCGGTGCGGTCGCCCTGCCCAGCAATTGCAGAAATCTGCTTTCGCGGCGTGTCATGTTAGGATTCACTGGCATAAAGTCCGTTCACTCCGCCTGCCATTGCCTGCGCTCTTGTAGCCTCCCTGCCTCCTACCCCGAGACGGACTAGGACGCGGAAGTACAGGGTAAGCCCCTCTATCATCTAGAATACCCGCAGCTTGCATCGGCCACGCCATTTACCGCTAGATTTTATTTTTGGCCGCTCCATTTCCTGCCTGTTTCTCGTTCTGCCGCCATGCCGCGTGTGGATAGATTGCATACAAGCCAGCGCGCAAAAGTAATCTGACGGCGAGAAGGAACTTGTCTGCGCGCCGCGAAATTAAGAGCCAATTTCGGCCTGGTAGTGTACCCATAGAGAGTTGATACTTCGTCGCCGATGACCTTATCAACTCTGTAGAGGGACACTACCTTCGGCCTTGTGAAGGGAGTAGGCAAGTTGTGAGGAGCGAGGGATCGGCTAGCGCCTTCGCTGGCGGCGTCAGCATTTCTATCCGGATCATTGGCGCGCTGGCGGGAGTGTCGCTCGGCATCGGGCTGGGCTGCGGGCATCGCAGGAGCGCAGAGATTGCCTGGCAAGCCCAGGCAACTGCGCCCGTCGTCATCGCCCGAGGTCTGACCTATCGCTACTTCCCGGAGGGCGATCCACTGGTCGTCGGTTCACGCTCAGATGCGCTGACGCTGGATGTGGATCTGCGCGCTCCCGGCCTGCACGTCGGCGTGGCTGCGGAGAGCCCGATCCAGGGGCAGACGGGGAAGGCGTTCGGAAACGCCTACACCGTGCGCGATTGGTGCGTCCGCCGGAACGCTCTGGCGGGCATCAACGGCGGCTTTTTCGGGCAGACCAGCGGCCAGCGCAAGCAGATCATCGGGCTGCTCGTCACCGGTAGCGCCGTTCGCAGTCCGGGCCGCAAGATACGCTCGCCCAGCCACCCCGACCGCCGATTCGTGCGCTGCACGCTGGGCTTCACGCGGGAAGGACTGCCCCGCATCGGCTGGGTGACTTCAGAGGGGGCTTCCGTCCTGCGCGCCCACGAGCGTCCCCTCAACCCGATTGCATCCCAGCCCTGGCAGGTGGATTCCGCCGTCGCCTGCGGCCCACGTCTGATCGCCGGGGGACAGCTTGCCATCACGGATCGGGAGGAGCGGCTAGGCAGCCCGCTGGCCCTTCCCCGCACCTTCGTCGCCTATGATGTAGAGGGGATCGGCGCGCAAGCGCGCCCACGCCACCTGCTATTGGGCATCGCCATGCAGATGACCTTTGCCGATGTGGCCGCCTTCGTACAGCGCTACTTCCGCCAGATCCATCACACCGCCTGTGCGGAGGCTATGTGCCTGGACGGCGGCTCCTCCTCTCAGTTGGTCTACCGGGCCCCGGCAGGACACCTGGCCGCCACCGGCGCCCACGCGCAGGACTACGTAGATACGCGCCCGTCTTTCGTCACCGTGCCGACCGCCATCCTGGTCGAAACCACGTCCGGCCTTGCGCCGTGAGGAGTACACAGATGCAGCTTACCTGGAATGGAACCGGTTCCGCCTGGTCGCGACTCTTCGGCAACGCTTCGGCGGTGCTGGAAGCCGACGGGCAGCGCCTGCTGATAGACTGCGGACATACCGTTCCAGGGCGGCTCCAGCAGATGGGCCTATCGCTGCGGGACATGGACGCCGTCTTTATCAGCCACCTGCACGGCGATCACATTTACGGATTGGAAGAGTGGGGCTTCCGCAGCTATCTGCAATGGAAGATCAAGCCCCGCCTGCTGATAGCTGAGAACCTGCTTCACCCGATCTGGCGTAACGTCTTCTCCGGCACGATGGCCCAGGTTTGCGACCAATCCTGCCATTTGCGCGACTACTTCACCGTCCTCCCGCTCCAGATCGACCAGCCTCTGACCTTAGGCCCCTGGACCCTGGCGGCCCATCCGGTCCGCCACGTTCCCCATGCGCCCTGCTATGGCCTGAAAGTGCGCGCCGAAGGCGTGTCCCTGGGCTTTACCTGCGACTCGCTGGCCGACGCCGATCCCTGGTTCTACGAGGACACCGAACTTGTATTCCACGATTGCAGCTTCGCCCCCTACTTTCCCGAAACTATTCACGCCCATTTTGAGCAGCTCCTGACCTACCCGGAAGCCTTTCGCGCCAAGACTTATCTCGTCCACTACGACGACGACCTCGCGGAGAAGCGCCAGGATCCCACCTGGCAGGCCACCCTGGCCGCCTCCCGTATGCGCCTGACCGAGCCTTTCGTCCCCTTTGTCTTCTGAACGCGCGTAATGCGAAATCTCCGGGGCGAGCCTGGTGATACGCCGCCGAAAAAGCCGTTAGACCTGTTGCCTCCATTCTCAGGGACAACCCGAAATCCTGCCGCCGAGCCTACTCAGGCAAGAGGTTGATTAACCCCTCTGGAAAGCCTTGCAGAAGGGTACGCCGGTGCCGTATACTGGAGGCATGAGCACCGCGAATGCCGTCGAACGCGCCATAGCCCGCCTGCGGGAAGCCACCCGCAACAGTCCGTATGAAGGCCGCCTCTATCTTGTGGGCGGCCTGCTGCGGGATCGCGCCCTCGGCCTGCCCATCCCCAACGACCTGGATCTGGTGCTGGAAGGCGATGCCGTTGCGCTTGCGAAGTTCCTCTACGAGCGTGGGATCTCGCAGCATTACCCGGTGCTCTACCCGCGCTTCGGCACGGCGATGATTCACGTGGGGGACGAAGAGGACGCGGGCACGCTCGTGGAGCTGGTTTCTGCCCGCGCCGAGAGCTACCGGCCCGACTCGCGCAAGCCCGACGTGCGACAGGGCACCCTGCGCGATGATGCTTACCGCCGCGACTTCACCATCAACACGCTGATGGAGAACCTGCATACCGGCCAGGTGCTCGACCTGACGGGCCGCGCCTGGGAGGACCTGCGCGCCGGGATCATCCGCACGCCTCTCGATCCGCGCGTCACCTTCTTCGACGACCCACTGCGCATGCTGCGCGCCATCCGATTTGCGGCCCGCCTGGGCTTTCACATCGCGCCGGAGACATGGGAGGCCATCCGCGCGGAGGCCGAGCGGCTGCGCCCGCCCGCCATCTCCAGCGAGCGCATTCGGGAGGAGTTCGTCAAGCTCGCTCGCCTGCCGGGACCGAAGGCGCGGCGCGGGCTGGAGCTGCTGCTGGAGTCGCGCCTGCTCACGCAGTTCCTGCCGGAAATGCTGCCGATGGTCGGCTGCGGGCAGAACGAGTGGCACCTCTACGACGTCTGGACGCATACGCTCGTGGCTATGGAGCGCCTGCCCGACGACGCGCGCCTGGAGGTGCGCCTGGGCCTGCTCTGGCATGATGTCGCCAAGCCGCAAACGCGCACGGTGGACGAGCGCGGTGTCCACTTCTACGGGCATCCCGCGCTGGGGGCCGAGATGGCGCGCGAGATGATGAACCGCCTGAAGTTCTCCAACGACGAGATAGACGACGTGACCGCGCTGGTGGCGCTGCACATGCGCCTGGGGGAATACCGGCCCTGCTGGACTGATGCCGCCGTCAAGCGGCTGATCCGCGACTGCGGCCCCTACCTGAACGATCTCTTTATCATCGCCCGCTGCGACATCGCCGCTTCCAACCCCGCCGTGGCCGAGACGGTAGACCTGGAGGGGTTGCGCGCCCGCATAGATGCCCTCAACGCCATCTCCAACATCGCCCGGATCGCAAGCCCGCTCGACGGCAACGAGATCATGGAGACGCTGGGCGTGGGGCCGGGGCCGCATCTGCGCGAGGCCAAAGAGTTCCTGATCAACGAAATCATCGAGGGTCGCCTGGCCGAAGGGGATAAAGAGCGTGCGCGGCAACTCCTGCGCGCCTGGTGGACCAACCGCTCCTGACGTTAGTTCTTGCCGGGCCAGACGGTCTGGGAGAAGAGGTCTACGTAGACGCGGCCCGGCAGCGCCACGCTCACGCGGGCCGCGAGGTTACGCCGGGCGCAGCCTGCCCGCACGGCACGAAGGATCTCCTCGTCGGCGTAGCGCTTGGAGATGTGGTAAAGGGCCAGGCGCTCCACACCTGCCGCCTCCGCTAGATCGAGCACTTCGCTCAGGCAGGAGTGCTCGTGGCCGCGCTCCCGCGCCTCCGCGCAGCGCGCTTCGTCGCTGTCCAGGAAGGTGCACTCGTGCAGCAGGAAGCGCGTGCCCCTTAAAGTTTCCGGCGGCAGCGTGGTCGTATCGCCGGAGACGGTCAGGATTATCTCCTCTTCCGGGGCGGTGATGGCCGCGCGGCCTCCCTCCAGGCGCAGGCGGTCGAGCTCCGCCTGCGGTAATCCCCGCAATTCCGGCTTGAGCCGCTCCACCACGCGCCCGATCTGGTAGCCCAGGCTGCGGAACCGGGTCGGGTCGGGGCTGGGCACGTGCCGCGTGGCATAGGCGCGCAGGAACCGGCCATCTTCCAGATCCATCTGCTCTCCGGGCCGCCACGCCTGCCAGATCACCCGCCCCGAGGTCGCCTGGTCAAAATGGGCCAGAAACCGCCCCAGCGCCAGAAAGGAGCCGCTGCCGTCCGGGTGGAGGACGCAAAGGGGCTCGCCGCTGGCTGCCGCCACGCCGCCGCGCAGGTTGAGTAGTTGCGGCAGGCCGGCGATGTGGTCACGGTGGGCGTGCGTCAGGGCGATAAGGTTGACCCGGTGAATCTTACCGTCCAGCATGGCGCACGCGCCATCGCCGACATCAAACATCAGCCGGTGCGTTTCATCCAGCACCCAGGTCGAGACAAGCGGTATGGAAAAGACGATCAGTCGCGGCGGGTCCATCAGAACAAAATTCTCTCTGGCCGTTCAGAAATAGCTTTGAAAAAGACCAACGTATTGTACCACGAATGCCCCGCGCGACGGCGTGGGAAATCACTTCCCAGAGGATTACTGCACCCGCCCGGCAGCACAATCGCCGGAACCTGCAGCCTCCGTGCCGTTCCAGCAGGAAAGTCTGTCCCATCGTGCGAAGAAGGAGGTATTCCCCGCACGTGGAGGCATCTCATGAAAACAGAAACCCTGTTTCTCAGCGCCCTGCTAACCGGCGCGGTCCTCGCCGGGCCGTGCGCAAACGCGGCGCAGAGCGAAACGCCGGAAGCGCTGAAGCAGAAGATCGAGGCTATGCGCCCCGCCCGGCACGTCTGGCGCGAAATTCAGTGGAAGACCTGCCTGCTGGAAGGGCTGCAAGAGGCGCGCGCACGGAATAAGCCCGTGCTGCTGTGGGTCTTCATCCATCACCCGAACGACGAGCGGTGCTGAGTGTTCGCCGGGGCCGTCCGTGAGACGGTCTTTGCGAACCCGGAGGTCATCCGTCGGGTCAGGGCCGCTTTCGTGCCTGTCGCCGTGCGGGCGGCAGATATGGAGCAGCCGCGCAGCGATGCAGAAGGGCGGCTCTTTCAATCCATCCGGCGTTCCCGGCTCGTCCCGCAGGGCCTCGCGATACTGAACAAGGATGGCCAAGTCTTGCAGTGGACCTTGATGTACGACGATAACAAGGCCGTCCTTGATGCGCTCGACCATGCTTTACAGCGCTTCCGACAGTTCCCGGATGCGAAACAGCCTGTCGTGACAGAACGGTACATGCGCTACCCGTCCCAGCGCGCGCCCGATTTCAACGAGGAAGCCCGGCCCTCTCCCCAATTGGCCCTCCACACGCCGGATAGTCCCTGCATCAGCAGCCCTCGCCTCCCGGAAGGAATACTTGCGGCGCAGGTCATTGGCCGCGCGCTCGACAAGAACGGCCAGTACTCTCCCGATACACGGGCACAGGAACACTACATCGAGGACCAGTTCTCTCTTCCCCCGGATTTACAGGCGGAGTTGCTGCGCAGATGCGCGCAGGCGGGAACTGAGCGTGTCGAGTTGCCCGAAGGGTTCGCCTGGTTGGTGGCGACTCACGCCTACCTAGGGCATCTTGACGTGCAGCCGCTGGATAATCCTCTCGGCGGGCACGAAACCAGGCCGGCGCAGATCAAGTTCTGGGCGCAGCCGATACGTGCCGACGGCCAACGCAAGACGCTGCGCGTGGAGGGAACTTCGGAGGTCGAAAGCCAGCTAGACCGCCCGGACAGCGGCTTCCTCTACAGCCACAACGTGCGCCTCGCCTGGGAGGGGTTCATCGAGTTGGACGGCCCCCGAATCCGACGCCTTCTGCTCTCCGCTGAGGGGACGGAAAGGCTCCGGTGGGGTTCTGAGCCGTTCTTGATGATGGCCCGCACCCAGAGTCCGACAGCCTACCTGCCCGCCGGGCATCCGATCTCTCTGGAGACTGCGGTTCGGTACGGCATCCTCATGGAGCCGGTCGCCTCAAGCAAGACGCCGCGCGGCCTACCCATTAAGCAGTAAACGACAGGAAACGGGGTCGGAAATATACGCTTGTCCAGACTCGTCTATCAATACTGCGTCCATTGCCAACGACAGGAAACGGGGTCGGAAATATACTTGCCGCAATAGTCGATCCCGGCGCAGGCCCGGACGCAACGACAGGAAACGGGGTCGGAAATATACCCCTACAAGCACGCCTGCTTGATAGCGTCCCCAATACACGATAGGCAACAGGGCGCCTACGGTGTATAATATTTGGCTATGCTCAGCGCCCGACTACGCAAAAATCTGGACGTGCCGCTGCTGGCCCTGACCTACCTGATCGCCGCGCTAGGGGTTATCGTCATCTTTAGCGCCACGCGCGGTGATCCCACCCCGTTTTATAAAAAGCAGATCCTCTGGATGGCTGTCGGGACGGTGGGGTTGGCGGCGGCAGCCTTCATAGACTATCACCACTATGCCCGCTTCTCCCGGCATCTCTACGCGCTGAACCTGCTGCTGCTGGCGCTGGTGAGCAGCGGCAAGTTGAGCCACGCGGCCAAGGGCGCGGCGCGCTGGATCAACATCGGCGGATTCCAGCTACAGCCCTCGGAGTTCGCCAAGCTCTTCCTGATTATCACGCTGGCGGTCTTCCTGGCGAAGCGGCACGAGAGCATCAAGCAGGGTAAAACGCTGCTGCTCTCCTTCCTCTACATTGCCGTTCCCGTCGCCCTCATCTTCAAGCAGCCGGACCTGGGCACGGCGCTGGTCATCCTTGCCATCTGGTTCGGCATGATCTATATGGCCGGCGCACGCATCCTCCACCTCATCGCCATTCTGCTGGCCGGTGTACTGCTCTTTACGGGCCTGTGGTATTCGGGCAAGCTGAAGGACTACCAGAAAAACCGGCTGATCTCGTTTGTCAACCCGGAGGCCGACCCGAAAGAGACCGGCTATCACGTTCTTCAGGCGCGGATCGCCATCGGCTCCGGCGGAATGTGGGGCAAAGGGCTGGGCCACAGCACGCAGGTGCGCGGCGGCTACGTCCCCGAAAAGCAGACCGACTTTATCTTTACCGACGTCGGCGAGGAGCTGGGGTTTGTTGGCTCGGTAACGGTAACGCTGCTCTATGCGGCTCTGCTCCTGCGGGGCGTGTTCATCATCGCCGCCGCCGACGAGGATATCCTGGGCAAGCTCATGGCGACGGGCGTCGTCACGATGTTTGCCTTTCACGTGATCGTCAATATCGGCATGAATATCGGCATCATGCCGGTCGCCGGCGTGCCGCTGCTGTTTTTCTCCTATGGCGGCAGTAACATGATCGTGGCCCTGGCCTCTATCGGCCTCCTGCAAAGCATCGCCATGCACCGGCACCAGTTGCTATTTTAATTGCCCGTCCCTATCCTTACTTCCACTCCAGGTCTAGGGGCGGACAAATCGGTTTTAGCGACGGAATAGAATTCCTTCGCTGTAGGGCGCTACGCGCCGCGTGTCCCTGCGGGACACGTGCCGGCTGCCGATAGGAAGGGTGTCCCGGAGGGACACACAGCCATCGGCTCTATAGCGAAGGGTTTCTAACCCGTCGCTGTCCTCCCTTGAACCGTTTAGGGAAGGGATTTCCCAAATCTGTTATTGAAAGGGTTTCACGTTTGGCAGTTCGACTTCAAAAATGGGCGCAAGAGCCGGAGACGCCGACCGAGACCGCCTCCATTCGCGCCCGGCCTGCCGGCATCACCCCCCGCGCGCTCCTCATCGGCCTGCTGCTTATTCCCTTGATGTGCTACTGGAACGAGTACACGGAAATTGTGGCCGAGGCGACCGACCTGGCGGCGATGTCGCTGATCATCGCGGTGGTGTTCGCCCTGTTCGTGCTGGTGATGCTGAACCTGTTCCTGAAAAAGTTCTTCCCGCGCTGGGCCTTCACGCAGGCCGAGCTGATGTATATCTATATCATGCAGACCGTCTCGATAGGCATATCGGGCATCGGCATGATCCAGTTTTTGAATACCTTCCTCGGCAACATCTTCTACTACGGAACCCCCGAAAATCGCTGGAAAGAGACCTTCCTGCCGGCGATACGCGGCTGGCTGCTGCCCGATGAGTCCGTCATGAAAGCCTACTACATCGGACAGAGCACCTTCTGGAGGTGGGACCATGTTCTCGGCTGGCTCTCGCCCATCCTGGTCTGGTCGGCCTATATCGTGGTGCTGCTGTGGGTGATGCTCTGCCTGAACGCGCTCATCCGCAAGCAGTGGATGGACCAGGAGCGGCTGAGCTTTCCCATCGTGCAGCTGCCCCTGGAGATCACGCGCGAGGGCGGCTCGGTGGAGATGTTCACCAGCCGGCAGATGTGGATCGGGTTTTTGATTCCGGTGGTGCTGGAGTCGCTGGCGAGCCTGAACTATCTGTATCCCTCCATTCCCTTCCTGCCCATCAAGCCGAGCGATCCGCGCCTGAACCTGACTCCCTTCTTCGCCAACAACCCGCCCTGGAGCGGCGTCGGCGAGCTGGTGCTCGGATTCTATCCGCTGGTTATCGGGCTGACCTACTTCCTGCCTCTGGATGTGGCCTTCTCGCTCTGGTTCTTCTACCTGTTCGCCAAATTTCAGAACGTGGCGGCGACAGCGCTGGGCTACCACGATCCGGGGGCGAGCCTGGCGATGTCGCGCATCCCGTATGTGGGCGAGCAGTCGGCGGGGGCGTTCCTGGGCGTGGCCATCTTTGCGTTCTGGGGGATGCGCCGCCATCTCAAGGCAGCGTTTCGGCAGGCCCTCCACCTGGCACGCACCCGCGAGATAGACGACGCCAACGAGCCGATGTCCTACCGGCTGGCACTCTTCGGCGGGATGGCCGGGTTCGCGGCGCTGGTCGCCTTCGGCATCGCCATCGGCATGAGCTGGTACGTGCCGATTGTCTTCTTCTGCCTCTACTACCTCTACGTCATCACGTTCACGCGGATTCGGGCGGAGGCGGGCCTGCCCTGGGGCTTCGGACCGGACATGAACGTACACGGGCTGATGAAGGCGGGCGTGGGAACGCGGGCGTTTAGCTTCGCGGATCAGGTGGGCCTGCACATGATCCTCTGGCACGATCTGGATTACCGCTGCACGGAGATGCCCAACCAGTTGGAGGCGATGAAGATCGGAGAGTCGTCGCGGATGAACCTGCGGCATGTGGCCGCCGTGATTGTGCTGGCGACCATCGTCGGCGCGCTCTCCTCCTGGGCGGCGGTGCTGACCTGCTACTACCAGAACGGCGCGGCGACGGCGAAGGTCAATAGCTGGCGCACCGACATGGGCAAGGTGCCCTGGCAGACCCTCAAGGACTGGGTAGACAATCCGACCAAGCCGGACCTGGCCCGCATGGAGGGCGTGGGCATCGGGCTGCTCGCAACGGCGTTCCTGATGGCGATGCGCTCGCGGTTCACCTGGTGGCCGTTCCATCCCATCGGCTACGCGGTCGCCGGGACGTTTACGATGCACTGGCTCTGGAGCGCCACCTTGATCGGCTGGCTGATCAAGCTGCTCATCATCCGCTACGGCGGCATGAAGTCCTACCGCCGCTATATCCCGTTCTTCATCGGCCTGATCCTGGGCGACTACATGACGGGCAGCGTGTGGGCCATTTACGGCTCGATCTTCGGCGTTCGCACCTACCGCGCCTTCCCGATCTGATCGGGCACCTAACCCCACGGCCTGTGGCCCTCACCCCCTGTCCCCCTCTCCCGCAACGTCGGGAGAGGGGGACCTAGCTTTTCCTCAAACCAGGCAGCGAGAAAGTGGCCCATTTCGGGTATCCTGAACGTAGCTTCCGTTTCCATTTTCAAACGATGACCCAGAAGACCACCAACAGGCTCTCGCGTTCCGATAAGCCGGGCAGGCGCCTCCACGCCCCAGGGCCGGCGCAGGAAGAGATAGCGCCAGACCTTGCTATGGCAGATAGCGCGGACGGGCGCGACCCGCGCATGGTGCGCTGGAATCTGGGCGCGCTGATGCTGGACGTGACCTGCTTCTCCGTCGGGATGGCGTTCCTGGATCTGAGCGCCGTGCTGCCGCTGCTGCTGGAGCGCCTGGGCGCTACAGGAGTGCTCATTGGGGCCTTTGCGGCGCTGCGCACCCTCTCGTTTAATGCCGTGCAGGTGTTTGTCGCCTATGCCGCGCACGGCCTGCCGCGCCAGAAACCGATCCTGGCCTGGATCGCCGGCCTCACCCGCCTGCCCTTGCTGATACTGCCCTTCTTTCTCTGGCACGCCGCCGACTCGGAACTGTCCCGCCTGTTCGCGCTGCTGGCAACCTTCCTGATACTTTCCGTCTGGGCGCTTGGCGACGGCCTGGGCTATGTTCCCTGGATGGAGATCGTCGCACGGGCCTTCCCGGCGCGCACGCGCGGGCGCTTCTTCGCCGCCACGCAACTGGCTTCCGGGCTGGCCGGCATCGGCATTGCCGCGCTGATCGTGCGCAACATCCTAGCTTCGCCTCGCCTGCCCTACCCGCACAACTACGCGTTGCTGGCCGGCATTTTTGCGCTGATGATGCAGATTTCGATGGTCGGCGTACTCTTGATCCGGGAGCCGCCCGCGCCGGATCTTGCCCCTCCGAGGCGGCCACCGCTCAGCGACTATTTCCGTCGCCTGCCCGCCCTGATTCGCGCCAACCCTACCTTCATGCGGCTGGCCCTGATTCAACTGCTGGTCGGGTTCGGCTCGGCCTCTGCGCCCTTCTACGTCCTCTACGCCCTCAGCCGCTTCCGCCTGGACGACGCGTGGGGCGGCACCTATCAGGTGATGCAGGCCGTCGGGATCGTCGCGCTGATGCCCGTCTGGACCTATCTGAGCGAGAAGCGCAGCCCGGCGGCTGCCGTGCGCGGCCTGGCGCTGGCCTGCCTGCTGTCTCCTGTTCTGGCGATGACCGTCGGCACGCTCCACCCCCTCCTGTTCGGCCTCGTGTTTCTGCTGATGGGCGGCAGCCTGGGCTGGGGCATGTGGATCGTGATGAACCACTTCCTGCTCTCGCATATTACCGAAGACGAGCGGCCCATTTTTGTCGCGCTGCTCAACCTGCTGTTTGCGCCCTCCGCGCTCTACCCGTTCTTCGGCGGCCTGCTTGTCCAGCAGAAGCAGTTTCTGAGCGTGTCCGGCGTTCCCGTCCTTTTCCTGCTGACGAGCCTGGTCATTGCCGTTGGCTTTGCGCTGGCCCTGCGCCTGCCCGCACCGGACGCTCAAACGTGATATAATGAAACCACCCGCTACGCTGGAGCCGCAGAGACACGGAGGAAAAGCCACATGGAGAAAGACAACAACCTTTTTGACAGGATGAACGGGATGAACCGGATTTCAACAACACAGACAAGCCGGGCTTCTCTCTTGATGTAATCCTGTACATCCGGTTAATCCTGTCTCAAACTCTGGTCTTTTCTCTGTCTTTCTCTTTGCCTTTCTCCGTGTATTCTCCGTGCCTCTAGCGTTAGCGGGTGGTGAAATCTGCATTAGGAAGGAAGTGTATGTCACTGCATGCGGAACTGCACCGGCATCTGGGGGGCGCCATCGTGCCGCGCATCTTCTGGCGCTTCCTCCACCGCACGGGCCATCCCCTGGCCGAGGTCTACCCGCAGTACGAGGCTTTTGAGGCGTTCATCACGCGCCCGCGCGCCAGTCTCACCGAATTCCTGGAGCTGCACACGCTCGTTGAGCAGGTACAGCGCCTGGAGACGCTGCCCTACTTCGTCTCCAAGCTCGTGCGCGGCGCCTATATTTTTGAGGGTATTCTCTATCTAGAGCTACGGCACACGCCCTACTATCGCACCGACACCCATCTCAGCCCGGCGGATCGGATGCGGCAGATGCGGGAGGTGGTGCGCGTCATCGGCGAGGCGGGCTACCAGCCGGATTATCCGCTGCGCATGCGGCAGATACTCTGCATGCACAGCCGTCTGCCCGTCGAGATTAACCGCGCCATTATCGAGCTGGCCGCCAGCGAGCCGGACCTGGTCTGCGGGGTAGATCTGGCCGGGCCGGATACGCTCTATGCGTCCCGGCTCGAGGATCTGGAGGACCTGTTCCGTTATGCGCGCTCCTTCGGCCTCAAGACCACATGCCACCTGTTTGAGACGGCCAACGGGTTCTACCCGCAGCTTCTGCCCTATCTGGATCGCGTCGGGCACGGCCTGCAAATACCGCTAGAGCGGCCCGACCTGCTGCCTCTAGTCGCGGCGCGGGGGCAATGCCTGGAGATCTGCCCGACCTCCTACCTCAAGACCGGAACCCTGTCCGACCTGAGCGTCCTGCGCACGGTCTTTACTCGCTGCGAGGAGGCCGGGGTGGATGTCGCCATCTGTACCGATAATCCGGGCCTGCATAACGTCCGGCTGCCCTTTGAGTACGAAAACCTGCTGACCCTGGATGTGATTGACTTCGGTCAACTGCGCCGCTGCCAGGAGGCGGCGTTCCGCCATGCCTTCGCCTGGCCGCACGGCGAGTCGCCCAACGCCCTCCTGCACTCGCTGGCCGCGCCGGGTTCGGAGCCGATGACGCCTCCGGCTGCCCCTACCGGCAGGTAATGCCGGCTTGCATAGCGACGTTCTGGCCGAATTCCCCTATAAGGAGAAGAAAAATAGAATGCGCCTACGACAAAGGCCCCTTTGGACCCCACTAAGCAGAAAGACCTTCCTGGCGGCGCTCGCCGCCGCGCTGGCGCTGGCGGCCTTCGGCTGCGGACGCGCCAACGAGAACGCGACCGCAGCCCCCACCTCCGGCGGGAAAGCTGCCAGCGTCGGCACAGGTAGCGGCGGCAATTTCCGGGTTGCGCTGGTGATGTCCGGCCCGACCAGCGATAACGGCTGGAACGCGGGCGCCTACAATGCGCTGCTGGCCGTGCGCAAGGAACTCAACCTGAGCGAGCAGGACTCGCCCTCCGTTGACAGCCAGAGCACGCCGGAAAAGCGGGACGAGAGCCTGCGCGCCTTCGCCAGCAAAGGCTTCAATATCGTCTATGGGCACGGCAACGAGTACGAGGAACCCGCGCTTAAGATGGAGAGCGAGTTTCCGCAGACGCTGTTTGTCATCTCGTCGGGCCGCAAGGTCGGCCACAACACCACGCCCATCATTATTGAGCTGGAAGACGGAGCCTACCTGGAGGGAATGCTGGCGGCCAGCATGAGCAAGGCCAATAAACTCGGACTGGTAGGCGCCCAGGAGATTCCGCCCGTGCAGAGCGTCTTCCAGGCGTTTGAGGCAGGGGCAAAGGCGGTCAAACCCACTATCCAGGTGCTCAAGCCGCTCTATACCGGCAGTTGGGATGACGTCGGCAAAGCCAAGCAGGCCACGCTGGCCATCATTGACCAGGGCGCAGACGTCATCATGCAGGACGTGGACGCGGCGGCACAGGGGGTCTTTAACGCCGTGCAGGAGCGCAAGGATAGAGGCGTCTGGGCGCTTGGCACCAACAGCGACCAGAACAAGGCCGCGCCCGATGTGATCCTGGCGAGCGCGCCCATCTACTACGACAAAGCCTTTATCTCCATCGCCAAAGAGGTCAAGGCCGGTACGTTCCAGCCCAACAACAGGCCATTCGGGATGAAAGAGGGCGTGGTCGGCTTCGTGCTTAACCCGGCGCTAGCGGATAAAATCCCCGCCGACCTCAAGGCTAGGCTGGAGGAGACCCAGAAGAAGATCACGGAGGGCTTACTGGCCGTGCCGAAAGGATAGCTCCGCATGAGGTCCGCGCGTGAGGCGGCGACCACTGACGGGCCGCCGCAAGCGCAACCGAATAACGGCGTTCCGCTGCTGGAGATGGTCGGCATCGTCAAGCGCTACGGCCCCACTCTGGCCCTCAACGGCGTGGATTTGGCCGTGCGTGCCGGAGAGATACACGCCCTGCTGGGCGAAAACGGCGCGGGCAAGTCCACGCTAATGCACGTCCTCTCCGGCCTGACGCACGCCGACGCGGGCGAAATCCGCCTGTGGGGGCATCCTGTGCGCATCCCTTCGCCGCGCGCGGCCCGCGCGCTCGGGATCGCGATGGTGCATCAGCATTTCACGCTGGCGCCCGCCTTCACCGTCGCTGAGAACCTGGCGCTCGATTCGGCGCGCGGCCCCGGCAGCGGCCTGCCCCTCGGCACGTTTGCGGCACGGGAGGCGGCGGCTCCGGCGCTGGAGCGCGCCGCCGCGCTCGGCTGGCAGCTTGATCCCGATGCTCGCATCGCTGACCTCTCGGTGGGCACGCAGCAGCGCGTCGAGATCGTCAAAGCGCTGGCTACGCAGGCGCGGCTGCTGATCTTCGACGAGCCGACGGCGGTGCTCTCCGGCGACGAGGTCGAGGAACTGTTTCAGGTGCTGCGCCGCCTGCGGGAGGAGGGCCACGCGGTCATCCTCATCGCCCATAAGCTGGCGGAAATCCTGGCGGTAGCCGATACCGTGACCGTCCTGCGGCGCGGCAACCGTGTGGCCTCCTGCCCGGTCGCAGAGACGGACGCCCGTCAACTGGCCACCTGGATGATCGGCGTCTCGCCGGATAGCCCTCACCCCCTGTCCCCCTCTTCCGGTGGACCTCACCCCCCAGCCCCCTTCCCTACTCGCTCGTCCCTCGCTAGGGAAGGGAGGGACCCGACCTGGGATGATTGTGGCCCTCACCCCCGGCCCCTCTCCCGCAGCGTGGGAGAGGGGAGAGACCTCACCCCCGCCCCCTCTCCATCGCAAGGAGAGGGGAGAAGACAAGCCGGGTCACCCCCTTCCCTTATAGGGAGGGGGGCCGGGGGGTTAGGTGCAACACCAGGGAAGGGGGCCGGGGGGTTAGGTCAAACACAAGCGAAGGAGGCTGAAGAGCCAGGCGCCGCAGCAGCCTTCGCCGCTAGAGACATCCTCGTTCGTGGTGACCGGGGCGAGGTGGCCATACGGGGCCTCTCGCTGGAGGTGGCGCGCGGGGAAATCCTCGGCATCGGCGGCGTAGACGGCAACGGACAGACGGAGCTGGCGGAGGCGCTGATCGGGCTGCGGCCCATCGAGGCGGGCACGCTTTCCTGGGAAGGCGGGCCATTTCGCGCCGGCGTCTCGCCGACCACAGGCTATATCCCTCAAGACCGCCGCCGCGTTGGGCTGGCCGTCGGCATGACCGTCGAGGACAATCTGCTCTTTGAGGCAGTGCGCGCCCCGCAGTTCCGGCGCGGCCCGTTCCTGCGGCGCAAAGCCCTCCAGCGACTGGCGTCCGACCTGATACGCGCGTTCGACGTTCGCACGCCGAGCCGAACGCTGCCGGTCTCGGCGCTCTCCGGCGGCAACCAGCAGAAGGTGGTCGTCGCCCGCGCCCTCCACGCCAACCCCCATTGGATTGTCGCGGTCAACCCGACGCGCGGCCTCGACATCGGCGCAACACGCTTTGTGCATGAGCAGCTACGGCAGGCGCGGGCGCGCGGTGCCGCCATCGTCCTCATCTCCACCGACCTGGACGAGATCGCGGCCCTGGCCGACCGCGCGGCGATCCTCTCGGGCGGGCGGCTGCATCCGTACCAGGTGAGCGAGGTAGACCAGACACAGCTTGGCTTGCTGCTCGGCGGCCTGGGCGCGGAGCAGGCTGCGCCTCCCGATAAGCCTAGCGCCGCCGGAGAGACGGCATGAGCGTGCGCTCGGAGACGCCCGGCGTGCCGGAGATTCCTGCGCCGCTTGCGGGACAGCCGCCTGGGGAGACCACGCCGCCGGCCTGGCCCCTCCGCGCCCTGCGGGCGCTTGCGCAGGGACTCGGCTACGCCGCAGGCCTCCTGGCCCTCATGTCGCTGACCTTCCTGGCGCTACGGATCAACCCTATCACGGCGCTCATGGCGCTCTGGGAGGGCGCGTTCGGCAATGCGTCCAGCGGCCACCTGTATCCCCTCTCGGAGACGCTGGTAAAAACCTCGCCGCTGCTGCTGACCGGGCTTGGCATCGTGGTTGCCTGGCGTGCCGGGCTGTTTAGCATCGGCGCCGAGGGCCAACTGCTGATGGGCGCGCTCTCCGCCGCGGCCCTCGCGCGCTTTGCGTCCAGCTTGCCCGGCCCCCTCCTGACTCTGCTCATGATCCTGGCTGCGATGGCGGCAGGCGCGCTCTGGGGGGCCATTGCCGGCTGGCTGCGCGTGCGCCGTAACGTCCAGGAAGTCATCAGCACGATCATGCTCAACTATATCGCCCTGGCGCTGGTGGGCTGGATGGTGCGCGGCCCATTGCAGGAACGGGCACGAATAAGCCCGCAGTCGGAGCCGGTGCCGGACGCCGCGCTCTTTGCCCGCATCATCCCCCCGGCGTGGTCGGGCGGCATTCCGACGCGGCTGCATAGCGGCGTGCTGCTGGCCTTCCTGGCCGCCATCGTCGTCTATCTCTACCTCTACTACACGGCGGCGGGCTTTGGTCTGCGCGTCGTGGGCCAGAACCCGGAGGCGGCGCGTGCGGCGCGCTTTCCGGTCCCTAAATTACGGATGCAGGCGATGGCGATCTCCGGGGCTCTGTGTGGGCTGGCCGGCGGCGTGGAGCTGCTGGGCATTGCCATCCGCCTCTACGATAATTTTTCGCCCGGCTGGGGCTATACGGCCATCCCGGTCGCGCTGCTTGGGGGACTGCATCCCCTGGGAACCGTCCTCTCGGCCCTCTTCTTCGGGGCGCTGACCGCCGGCAGCGGCAACCTGGAACGCTTCTCCGGCGTGCCCTCCGTCGTGATCAACATCATCCAGGCGGCGGCGGTGCTGGCGGTCGTGGGGGTGCGGGCGTGGCGGGCGCGGCGTGCCGGCAGCGCCGAGGACTAAAACCATTGAAAGCCCCGCGGAGCGGGTGGTTCCCAATTTCGTTTTTGAGGTAGTAGGCGATGAGTGTGGTGGAAGGAACGCTGACGGGGACTCTGACGATGGCGACGCCGCTGCTGCTTGGGGCGCTGGGCGAAAACATCGTGGAGCGGGCCGGCGTGGTCAACGTCGGGTTGGAGGGCATGATGCTTTTGGGCGCGTTCGCGGCGACGATGGGCGCGCGCCAGAGCGGCAATCCCTATCTGGGCGTGGCGGTGGCCGCCGGGATCGGCGTTCTGACTGCGCTGCTCTTTGCGGCGTTTGCCATTAAGCTGACGGCCAATCAGGTGGTCATCGGCGTGGTGATGAACCTGCTGGCGCTGGGCGTGACGGGCACGGCCTATCGCGCGCTCTTCGGCACAACCGGCTCGTTCGTCGAGACCGCCGCCCTGCCCCGCCTCCTCTGGGATCAAACCCTGCTGACGCCGCTGGCCCTGCTGGCCGTCCCGGCGGTCTGGTGGGGCCTGTTTCGCACCCGGCTGGGCCTGGAGCTGCGCGCCTGCGGCGAACAGCCCGTCGCTGCGGAGGCAGCCGGCGTCAACGTGGCCCGGCTGCGCACGGCGGCGCTGGCCTTCGGCGGCGCGATGGCCGGGATCGCGGGCGCCTTCCTCTCGGTTGGAGAGACGAACACCTTCAAGGAAGATATGACGGCGGGACGCGGCTTCATTGCGCTGGCTATCGTCACCGCCGGGCGCTGGAACCCCTATGGCTGCCTGGCGGCGGCGTTGATCTTCGGCTTTGCCGATGCGCTCCAGATTCGCTGGCAGGCGCTGGGCTGGAACCTGCCCTACCAGCTCTTTCTCGCGCTGCCCTACATCGTCACCCTCGCCATTCTTGCGCTAGGCGGCAGGGCCAGCCAGGCGCCTGCCGCTCTGGGCCAGCCCTATCGCCGCGCTTAGACAAATTTTGCCCCTGAAAGGGAACTTGCAGCCGCGAATGACGATACAAAAGAAGGGAGATTTCCGACAGAGCGAGGGCCGGGCGCAGATGGCGGGGCACGGGCTCTCTCTTTAAGCTAGGCAGACAGGACGCACGACCATGTTGCAAATGACTCGCCGGGTGACATTCTCGGCGGCGCATGCCGATTGGCTGTTCTCGCGTACGGCGGCAGAGAACCGGGCGCTGTTCGGCCTCAGCGCCAGCCCGGAGCCGCACGGCCATAATTATACGCTGGATGTGATCGTCGCGGGCGAGGTCGATCCGAAAACGGGCATCATCGTCAACATTAAGGAGATTGATCGCATCGTTAAGGAGCAAGTTGTTCAACTTTTGGACAAGAAGTTTATCAATCGGCAGATTCCCGCCTTCTATGAGCGGCCGCCGACCGTCGAGAATCTGGCCGCCTTCATCGCCGACGCGCTTGCGCCCTACCTGCCGCCGATGGCGAAGCTTGTCCGGCTGCGGCTGGAGGAGACTCCACTGCATTGGGCGGAATGGCACGCGCAGCCGGAAAGCGGCCCCCATAAGGAACCAGGAACGATGCTCTTGACGCGCACCTATGAGTTTGCCGCCTCGCACCGCCTGCACAGCCCGCATCTTTCCGAGAAGGAGAACCAAGAACTCTTCGGCAAGTGCAACTATCCGCACGGGCACGGGCATAACTATATTCTGGAGGTGACCGTAGGCGGCCCGACAGATACGCGCACCGGGCGCGTGATAGACCCGGACGCGCTGGATGCTATCGTCCATCGCGAGGTCGTTGACCGCTATGACCACCGGCATTTCAACTATGACATCCCGGAATTTGAGGGCTTGATCCCTTCCTCAGAAATTGTCACCAAAGTGATCTGGCAGAGGTTGCGCGACCACATTCCAGCCCCCGCCCGCCTGTACCGTGTGGTCCTGCGCGAAACGGCCCGCAACTTTTTCGAGTACCAGGGGGAGGATGGGAATAGTTAATGAAAAACCGATTGGAAGAAATATATTACGGATTGCTCGAAGAGGTCGGGGAGAACCCAGAACGCGAAGGACTGGTGAAGACGCCCCATCGCGCCGCCGAGGCCATGCGTTTCCTCACGGGCGGCTATAAACAAAGCCTGGAAAAGATCGTCAACGGCGCTATCTTTCACGAGGACTCCGATAATATGGTGATCGTGCGGGATATCGAATTCTTTTCCCTCTGTGAGCACCATCTGATCCCATTCTTCGGTCGCGCCAACATCGCCTATATTCCCGATGGCAAGATCATCGGCCTGTCCAAGCTGGCGCGCATCACGGATATGTACGCGCGCCGCCTTCAGGTGCAGGAGCGCCTGACCGTCCAGATCGCCGAGGCAATACAGCAGGTTCTGGAGCCGAAGGGGGTTGCGGTCGTCCTGCAAGCCAAGCACCTGTGCATGATGGCCCGCGGCGTGGAGAAGCAGAGCAGCGACATGGTGACCAGCCACGTCCTCGGCGTCTTCCGCACGGATAGATCTACCCGCGCCGAGTTCATGAATCTGCTCACCGACCACAAAAGCTACTGATAACGCATCAGACCCCTTGCCTCAGTTCTCCGGGACAATCCGGATCCTATCTCCTCGAATCCGCTGAGGCAAGAAGTCTATTCGACCCTCAAGAGATTCTTAAGCAGCAGAGCAGGCACGGGAGCCGCGCCGTAGACCACGCTCGTCCAGATCTCAAAGCGGCGCACGGAGAAGGCCGTCTTCCCGGCCGTATTGGCGCCGAGGCGCATCGCCGACTTATCCGGGATGGTGACGGTGGGCGCAAGGGGGCGGTCGAGGCCAAAGGGCGTGCCGATGTTAATTCCCCGCGTCAGGGCATCGCCGGAGTTGACGACGCGCAAACGCAGGTTCGTCATCTGGCCCTCGATGCGCAGGCGCTGCCCGCAGAGCCGCTGCCCCAACTCCGCCTCAATGCCCTCCTCACCGATCACTCCTGGCGCCCATAGCCACGCTGCCGTCTGGTCGCTGCGCTTGACGCGGGCATCTACCCGACGCCGCTCCGCCTCCGATAAGTAGAGGGAATTCAAGAAAACATAGACTTTATAATCCTGGAAGCGTGCATGGAACAGGTCGGCGAGCAGATAAAGATCGAAAGGAGCGCCGACTCGAATTAGCTCTCGCATCTGCCCGTTGAGGAGGGCTTCGTTCAGCCAGCCAGTGGACGAGGAAGCCGGCGCAGCGTAGAGGATGCTCGCGGGGTCCACGATCACCGCTACCTGTGCGGCCCGTCGGGATCTGCCGCCATTGGTGGGATGCAGCGCGCTTCTGGCCGCGCCCAGAAGCTCTGTTAGCGTTTCGGGAGGCGTTGCCGCCGACAGAATCAGGCCGGCGTGGTGTGCCTCTGCCAGCGCCAGGGCCTCTTGAGGGGACTGATTCCCGCGCGGAATATGGAACAGGAACTTTTCGCGCAGAGCCAGGCTGCCCGTTGGCGCGCAGAGATAACGGCTGCCGTCGGCGGGTCCGGCGTTGGCCAGGAAATCTACCTCCGCAGAATCGAGGACACGCTCGGGAAACCAGTGGCCGCCCTCCTGGAGCACGGGCCGGCCAAAGATCGGCGCGTAAGAGAGGCCGACGAGCATCCTGCCCGCGGAAGCGCGCTTGATGATGGAGCAGAAGTGCAGCGCCGCTGCGTTCTGGGCCTCATAGAAGCACTCGTAATAGTCCAGCAGACGGCGGGAGCGCGCGGGATTGCGCAGCGCCCCGAAGTCGGTGGCGCGGCGGGCGTCGGCGTCGGGACAGGCGATCTCGCTAAACTCGGCCTTCGGGTCAGCCCAGGCCCGGCGCAGCAGCCCCGTATTGCGGCGATACTTGTCCAGCGCGAAGGCGCGGAAGCGCTCCGTCATGCGCGGGCCGATGTCCGGCAGGCGGTCCGCTTCCGGGTATCGCCACTCGCCGTCGGGGCCGGAGCCAATCTGGCAGCCCAGACAGTGCGCCTCCCATTCCGCCCGGCGCGCGTGCGCCACCAGCCGCGCCAGCGCCTCCCCCGCTTCGTTCAGCCAGCGGCGTGAGGCCCAGGACTGCATCGGCGGCGCGGTCTGCCCTGTTTGGGCCGGGAGGCAGTAGGCGACGCACTCGCCGGGATGGGCCTGGCGCCACGCTTCGGGCGCATCCACGGACACGAACAGGAGAAAGCGCGCCTCCGGGTCGGCGGCAAGCAGCGCTCCGATCCGCGCATCCAGAGCCGTGAAGTCCGATTGTTCATTGCCCGTCCAGCCGAGAGCCGTATCTACCAGTCGGTAGAGATGTACATTCGCTGCTGCGCAGGCCTGGATCTGTTCGGCGGAGGTGTCCGGCGCGACGTCTATCAGCAGCGCGGGCCGCGGCCTGCCCTCCACAAAGAGCGCCAATGCGCCGTGATGCAGCTTAAACTCGGCTGTGCGCGCCGGAGCCGTCGGCCTGCGCGGGCTCTGTTCTTCAGGACGCGCGGAGCGTGAAGGTCGCCTGGATGGGGCCATACCGTCGTTCGTTTCCTCGTGTGGATTTGGGAGCTTTGCCGGGCACGGAACGTATCTAGTGAGAAACCACAAAGCCTTCGTTCAGACGCATGCGGCGCGTTCCGGGTTCCGGCGTCTCCTCGGATACAGCCGTTCTTCCGGCGCTTTCAATAGTACCTACGAGCAAAAGGAGGCAGATCATGCGATTGGCAAACAAAGTGGCCCTGGTGACGGGCGCGAGCAGCGGCATTGGCAAGGCGATTGCAGAGCGCTTCGCCGCCGAAGGCGCCCACGTCGCCGTCAACTACCTGCCCGGCGGCACGCGCGGCGAAGAGGCGGAGGCTCTCGTTGCCGGCTTTACCACCAAAGGCATCGCCGTCGGCGGCGACGTGAGCAAGCGCGAAGATGTAGAGCGGATGGTTGCCGAGACCGTCAATGCCCTGGGTCGGCTGGACATTGCCGTCAATAATGCGGGCATTGAGATCAAGAGGCCGTTCCTGGAGGTCACCGACGAGGAGTGGAATAAGGTTATCGCCGTCAACCTTTACGGCACCTTCCTCGTCAGCCAGGCGGCGGCGCGGCAGATGGTTAAGCAGGGCCAGAGCGGCAAGCTCATCAATATCTCCTCCGTCCATGAGGACATTCCCTTCCCCCAGTATACGGCTTACTGCGCCTCCAAGGGCGGCATTCGCATGATGACCCGCAACCTGGCCGTCGAGCTAGCTCCCAATAAGATCAATGTCAACAATATTGCCCCGGGAGCCATCGCCACGCCCATCAACCAGGCCGTCTTGAACGACCCACAGGCCTATCAGAACGCGCTGAGCGAGATTCCCTGGGGGCGCTTCGGCAAGCCGGAAGAGGTCGCCGCCGTCGCCGTTTTCCTGGCCAGCGACGAGTCGGACTACGTTACCGGCAGTACCTACTATATTGACGGTGGTCTAACCCAGCAGGTGACTCTCTACTGAGCTTCCAGGAATACGCGCTGCGGCCCAGGACTTTAGCGCTAACGCATCGAAAAACGAAAAAGATAAGGAGGAAGGATGAAGCGAGCGTTGATAGGTGCTTTATTTCATCCTTCCGTCTTCATCCTTGAGCCTTTATCCTTATCGGGAGAAGCGGCATGGCAAAGAAGCATCAGGAGGAAGCATCCTGCGAATTCGACCTAGAGCGTTTTCTGACCGACATCCAATCGCCGGACGAGAGCGTGCGCGCCAAAGCCGTGCGGCGGGTCTGTCCCTGCCGCATGGGCTGGGAGGTTTTTGAGCAGTACATGCGGGTCGTAACGCAGATGCAGAAAGACCCTAGCCCGCTGGTGCGGAAGGCAGCGCTGCATGTGTTCGAGGACTCGTATGAGATGCAAAGCAGCGCGATGCCGACGACTCCGCAGCAGTTTAAGAACGATATAGTGGCGACCCGACGCCGCCTGCGCGGCCGCGCGGATGGCGAGCAGGAGAACGCGCCGATGGAGTTTAAGGGCAAGGCGGAGAGGCAAGAGCGCCAACGCAGCCGCCAGAATAAGCGGGCGATGGCCGCCGCCTTCCGTCGGGGAGGGAAGCGCTGATTCGAGAGGCCGCGCCGTTTAGAAGGGCTGGACGGGGACGCCGTTGTGCCGTACCTCGAAATGCAGGTGCGGGCCGGTGGACATTCCCGTAGAGCCAACACGGGCGATGACCTGCCCCTGCCGCACCGTCTGATCCGTCGAGACGAGCAACTCCGAGCAGTGGCCATAGAGGGTGGTAACGCCGCCGCCGTGGTCTATGATGACGCAGTTGCCGTAGCCGCGCGTGTAGCCCGCGAAAATGACGGTGCCGCCGCCCGCCGCGTGGATAGGCGCGCCGTAGCCCGCCCCGAAATCAATCCCCGTATGCATCCGGCGGTAATGGAGGATGGGGTGATAGCGGTAGCCGAAGCCGGAGGTAATGGGGCCGCTCGCCGGACGGATGAACCCACCGTGCCATTCCGTCGGCGCTTCGTCGGGCACATAGCGGTGCCGCCCACCCCAGAAGCCCTGCACGCGCCGCATGACCTCGCGCCGCACGCGCAGCGCTGCGGAGAGCGCGCGGATACGCTCGGTCATCTCCTGCGACTCGGCCTCTAGCTCATCCAGCTCCTCCTGGGCTTCGGCGCGAGCCTCCCGCACGTTCTGCAACAGTTCGCGCTTGCGCTCGCGATCCGCCTCGTATTGCTGCTTCTCGGCCTCAAATTGCGCGGCCAGCGCGCGCTGTTCCCGCTCCTGCGCCTCTAATTGCCGCTTGTCCGCCTCGATCTGACGGATATCCTCGCGCACCCCCTGGATCAGTTCGGTATCGCTATGGACGATCTGGCGCACATAGTAGCCGCGCGAGAGCAGCTCATACGTTGAGCGCGACGCCAGCAGCACATCGGTGTAGGCGGTCCGCCCGCGCTGATAATTATAGCGGATGCGCTGTGCAAGCAGCTGCCGCCTCTGGGCCAGCCGCTGCTGCGCCTCTTTCAGGTGGCGCTGGGTCTGTTGGTGCCGGGTATCCAGAAGCTCCAGGCGGGCGTCGGTGCGGGCCAGGCTGCGCCGTGCCTGCTCCAGCCGGACTACCACGGCCTGCAAATTTTCCTTGAGCACATGCTCCTGTACTTTGGTCTCATGGATTTTGGCGCGCACTTGATGGATATGGCTGTGGATGCCGTGTAGCTTCTGCCGCAACTGCGCCTTTTTGGCCAGAGCGGCCCGCCGCGCCCTCCCGACGAGCGCATGTCTCGCCGTGTGCCTGGAAGGCTTATGGTGTTTATGGGGTGCGGCAGCGACGTCGCTTAGCAGCAGCACGAGCAACACGCCGCCAAGCGCCATTCGCTTTCCGATGGTTCGCAGCGTCCAGGGCATAAGCGCATGTCCTCATCTTACCTAAGCCCCCGTCCCGGCAGGCTAAACCCTGCCGCTGTAGAGCCTGCGGCCCGCTGCCCACCTACGTGGGCAGAGGTAGTGCTGGCTTATCTTCCCCTTCTCCCTGCAAGGGAGAAGGGCCGGGGAGGAGGGTAGAACCAAGCTTCTCTTCCCCCCTCTGCTTAAGAAGGAGAGGGGTGGCCGCAGGCCGGGGTGAGGTCAAACCTGCTTCAAGAAGCGGCGGATGGAGAGATAGCTGCCGGTCAGGCCGATGAGAGCTCCGGCAGCGACCAGCCCGGCCACCACCTCGACAGGACGAACCAGAGAGGGCACGTTCCCCACGAGCGGTGATTGCAGCTCTGCGATAAAGCGCGAGACCTCGTGCCCGCAAAAAAGGACGACGCCCCCGGCGATGGCCGCGCCGGCGACGCCGTGAAACAGCCCCTCCAGCAGCAGCGGCAACCGGATAAAGCCGGAGGTCGCGCCGACCAGCTGCATGATGCGTATCTCGCGCCGCCGCGCGAAGACGGTCAGCCGGATGGTGTTGTGAACGATGAACAGGGTGGCGATAAAGAGTCCCAACGCCGCACAGCCGCCGATGACTTTGACCACACGCGCGAAACCCAACATCGTCTTGACGGCCTGCCCGGCGGCGTTGACCGCCTCGACCTCCGGGAAGCGCGCCTGATCCCGGAACGCCTGGGTCAGCGCGCCCACCTCGGAAGGGCTGGCCGGTTCCACCTCCAGAACGTCCGGCAACGGATTATCCGGCAGGGCCTCGGTCAGAGACGGCTCATTGGACTGCATCTGCTTCCAGGCCAATTCCTTTGTGATCAGGTGCACCGCCCGAATGCCGGGCAATTGGCGAATGCGATCCCGCACCGCCAGCGTCTGCGGGCGCTCCACTTCTGTCTTCAGGAACACATCAATGCGGTCGAGCTTCAGCGGCTGCTGCTGGGCGATCTCGTTAATGCGATAGGCCGTCCAGACCGCCGCGCCCAGCACGGTCAGCGCCACCGTCACCGTGCCCAGCGCCGCCAGCGACATCAGGCCGTTGCGCCGGATATTGAGAAACGCTTCATGGATGAGAAAGCCCAGGCTGCTTAACGCCACGCGCTCACCTCCCGATGGAAGACGACCGCCTCATCCTGCCGATAGGCGCCGTGGGCCTCGTCGCGTACCAGCCGTCCCTGCGCGAACGCGATCACACGCCGCTGCATCTGATCCACAATCGCCGAGTCGTGGGTGGCGACCAGCACCGTCGTGCCGCGCACGTTGATATGGTTGAGCAAGTGGACGATGCCCAGCGAGGTGTCGGGGTCAAGGTTGCCGGTCGGCTCGTCGGCCAGAAGCAGGGGCGGATCGTTGACGAGGGCGCGGGCGATGGCGACGCGCTGCTGCTCACCGCCGGAGAGCTGATGCGGAAAGGCATCCGGGCGGTGCGCCATGCCCACCATTTCCAGCGCCGCCGGAACCTGCCTGCGAATCGTCTGCCTGTTCGCGCCGATGGCCCGCAGCGCGAACGCCACGTTCTCATAGACGGTCTTGTTAGGAAGAAGGCCAAAATCCTGAAAGACGATGCCGAGCTTGCGGCGGAAGTGGGGTATCTCGCGGGGGCGCATGGCGGTCAGATCGTGCCCGGCGACCTGGATTCGGCCCTGGGTAGGTCTCTCTTCCCGGTAGAGGAGCTTGAGCAGCGTGGATTTTCCCGCTCCGGTCGGCCCCACAATGAAGACAAATTCTCCCTTGCCCACACGCAGGTTGACCTGCGCGAGCGCGGCGACTTCATTGCGATAGGCTACGCTGACGTCCTGGAGCTCGATCATAGGCGTGCTCACGGCGCGGAAGTTGGGACTTATCCCAGATGCAAAATCACCGCCTGCCCCTCACTGCCCCCTATTAAAACATTTTTGCATGTCTCCTGTCAAGTCTTCGGGGCTATTGGAAGTGAATAAGAATTTCCTAAGCTGCCGTTCACCCTTCTGCATAAAAATGACTCTCCTCTCTCCTTGCGCAGAAGAGTGGTTTGGGGTGAGCTCTCTCAGGGTCCTTCCATTTTCCCGCCCTGCAGCCGGGCACGGAAAGTACCCGGCTATGGGGCCTAACGGCCAAGGCGTCCTCGCGGACGCCAAAAACGCAAAAACACCGAGAACGCAAGGACCCTGGAGGTCTCTTTTCCTGGCAGGTATCCTGCGTCTGACCGGAGAAAATACCGATACTTATAGGCAGGAGCGACCAACCCGCAAAGGGCAGAGTTTCGCAACGTTCTCCCCTGCCTCCACCGTACTGAAAGAAAAAAGAGTCACGAAAGGATCCCCCTTTATGAAAGGCGCAAAACCGGCTATCGTGGCACTTCTTTTCGTAGCCGCATTTTTGCTTGGATGCAGGTTAGGAGCCCCCGGGGCCGCTGCGGTGAGAGCGGCTAGTCCGGAACCGCCGGATCAGTTGGAGTCCGAGAATTGGCCGCAGCCGGCGCCGAAATTAATTGGCGGTCCGGAAGACTGGCTGAACACGGACGGCAAGCCGCTACGCCTTGAAAAAGGCAAGGTCTATTTGATTGATTTCTGGGAGTATACGTGCGTTAATTGCCTGCGCACCCTGCCCTATCTCAAGGAATGGAACCAGCGCTATGCCCAGGATGGCCTGGTCATCATCGGCATTCACACTCCCGAGTTTGCCTTTGCCAAAGACCATCGCAACGTCGCAGCGGCGGTCAAAAAGCTGGGCATCACCTGGCCGGTGCTCATAGACAGCGAGTACAAGAACTGGAACGCCTACCATAACGTCTTCTGGCCGCGCAAGTATTTTATTAACGCCCGAGGCCAGATCGTCGCCGATCACGCGGGCGAGGGCGACTATGAGGAGAGCGAGGCGCGGATCCAGCAGCTCTTGCGCCAGGTCCATCCCGGCCTGAAGTTCCCCAAGCCGTTGGCCCCCGTCCGGGACACCGACCGGCCCGGCGCGGTCTGCTATCCCACGACGCCGGAGCTTTATGCCGGCCTGCGCGGCAGTCAGAACAATCAGCATGGCAACCTGGTGCCCTTTGAGCCGGGTCAGATCGTTACCTTCACCGATCCCGGTGCCCCGCACGAAGATGGCAAAATCTACGCGCAGGGCGTCTGGCGCACCGAAATGGAGAGCCTACGCCACGGCCGCGCCACCGAGGACCTGCGTGATTATATCGCCCTGCGTTACCACGCGCTCGAATGCAATGCCGTCATCCGGCCCGAGGGCGGCCAGCCGTTCTGGGTTTTTATTACCCAGGATGGCAAGCCCGTCCGCCCGGAGGACAAGGGAGCCGATATTCGCTACGATGACCGGGGAAACAGCTATATTCTCGTAGACGAGCCCCGAATGTACAACCTGATAAAAAACGCCCGGTTTGGCCGACACGAGCTGCGGATGGCGTCCACTTCACCGGACTTCGGCCTTTACTCCTTCACGTTTAGCTCGTGCGAGATACGCTAGGGTGACAATAGCCCTCACCCCCTAACCCCCTACTGCAAGGGTCGGGGCTGCAACGGATTGCCAGGGTCGGCCCTACAATGGTTCGCCCCTCCGCCTAGCGATCCCCAAGAACAGGGGAGGGGAGCGGCCCCCACCCCCTAACCCACTGCCAGGGTCGGCCCTACAATGGTTCGGGCCTCCGCCTGGCGATCCCCAAGAACAGGGGAGGGGAGAGCAGAAGCCAGGGTTTACCTCTGCCTGCGTAGGAAGGCAGCGGGCCGTAGGCCCCACAGCGATAGGGTTTAGCCTGCCGGGAGAGCAGAAGCCGGGTCCCCCCCTTCCCTGCCGCGTTAGCGGCGAATCAGGGAAGGGGCCGGGGGGTTAGGTTCACCGCGTATTCGAGCGCATTGGAATTCTATACAGAGCGTGCCGTGCGCTTGGCTTGACAGATCACCGGCGATTTGTTAACATAGAGTGACGGTGATGCCAACACCTACCGTAAAAGCGTTGCGTAATAACAGGCCGCGTTGGACAGGCAGCAGAAGTCTGTGGCTGCTTGCTGGACTCGCCCAGGCAGACCCCTGCATTACCGGCCAGGCATGATGAGGAGTGCGACAATGCCACAAGGGGCAGTCCTTGCAGAAGGAAGCTTAATTAATAACCGCTACCGGGTTCTGGGCTTGATCGGCGGCGGCGCGATGGCGCGCGTCTATCGGGTGGAGCACGTAGAGCTCGGTACCCTGCATGCGCTCAAGGAGCACCAGGTCGAAGCCGATACCGGCGAGACTCGAGAGAACATCATCACCGTCGCGATGAGTGAGGCGCGCCTGCTCAGCAAGCTCTCCCACCCCGGCATCCCCAAGGTGACCGATCTCTTCCGGGAAGGCGGCAAAGTCTATTTCGTAATGGACTTTGTGGAGGGCCAGAACCTCAAGAGCATTGTTGACCGCAACGGAGGCCGTCCGCTCGAGCTGCCGCGCGTGCTGCGCTGGGGCATCCAGGTCTGCGATGTGCTTCAATACCTGCATAGCCGCAACCCACCGATTATTTTCCGCGATATCAAGCCCGCTAACCTGATCCTGGGCACCAACGATACGATTACGATGGTGGACTTCGGCATCGCGCGCCGCGTCCGCCAGGGAGCCACCTCGGATACGATCATTTTTGGCAGCGCTGGCTACGCCCCGCCCGAACAGTATGGGCAGGGCCAGACCAGCCCACGCTCCGATATCTACGCCCTCGGCGCGACGCTGCATCACCTGCTGACCGGACGAGATCCCTCGACGGCGCCCTTCAAGTGGCCTCCCGTGCGCTCCCTAAACCCGGAAGTGCCTCAGGTGCTGGAGCGGCTGATCATGAAGTGCCTGGAGCTGGACCCAAACCGCCGCCCGGAGAGCGTGGAGACTATTCGTACGGGGCTGACCAACGCCCTCCGGCTGGTGGAAACTGGCAGCCTGATGCCGGAGGGGGAGGGCACGCGCGTCGGGAGCGGCGGCTTCTCGCTCGATCAGATCCAGACGGCCGTCGTCGAGTACCATCAGACCGCTCAGGAGAATGGGTCGGCCTCCACAACAGCCCAGCCCCATCCCGGCTTTATCCCCGCCACGGCCACGCCGGGCCGTCCGGGGAGTCTGGGGCTCAACTCCGCTCAGGCAAGCGTTACCGAGCCGGAACGCCCACGCTCGCGGCTGGCCCATCTTTCGCCCTTCCAACAGTTCCTGTTCACGGTGCTGATGGGCCTGATCGTCCCGACCCTGCTCTTCTGCGTGCTATTTCCATTTATCCGGCCCCAACTGGCCCCGCCCCTGCCGAAAGCAGCGCCCACGCCCGTCCAGAAAGACAGCGATAAGACGGTATACAATCGGCAATTGGCAGAGTATAACCAGGCGGTCGCCGCGCGCACGGCTTATGATAATCTGGCCCCCATGCAGTTCACGCTGGATATACTGGTGGCGCTGGCGCTGTTCTTCGGGATCGTGCGCCCCAGGCGGCCCACCCGAACGGGGATGGTCATGACGATGGGCGGCGTCCTGGGCCTGATCTGCCTGACGGGAGTGCTGCTCTTGCCGGCCCATGTTCCGCTCTTCATCGGGTTTGCGGCACTGGAGGGCCTGTTCCTGATTCCGGCCATCCTGCTGCTTGCCACAGACACGACCTAGCAGCCAGCCGCTAACAAATCAGCAGGTGAGCCGGGCCGACAAACGGCCCGGCTCACCCTTTGGCAGATGCCCTCAACCGTGCGGCTCCCTCTCAAAAGGTGCGTGCTCACGGAGCAAACGGTGAATGGCCTTAAATCCAGGTTAACCTGTGAAAGCTGCGGATTAAGGTTTGCATCCGCGTATGGGGGCAGAGGGCAGATAGCTTCCCGGATTGCGGTTCCAGGCGGCGGGTTGGGTGTCGCCGGAGTAGTAGGGAATCAGGGGTTCCATCCGTTTGCCCACCTCCCCTTCCCACCAATCCGGCGGCTCCAGCGGTTTCTTACGCGCGGCCACCGCTTTGATGGAGTCAGGCAGCGAGGCATACGCGGGCAGGTACCAGAGGGTGAGGCACGTCCGGCGCTGATCGGTCTGGTTGGCGTGGGCGGCATGGAGCACTCGCGCGTCGCCGATCACCAGGTCGCCCGCCTTTACGGGGACATCCACCTCGTCCGGGTGGCGCATAAATAGCGGCGAGTCCAGTGACGCCTCGTAGGTCTGGTCGGTGTGCGCCGCCGGAAGCAGGTCATGGAGCGGGATACGCCTGCGGTGCGTGCCGGGAAGAATGCGCAGGCAGCCGTTCTCCACGGAGGTATCCGTCAGGTAGTACATGAGAAAGACCTGCGGCGGAATCTCACTCGCGCTGCACGGCTCATCCCAAGCCCACCAGTCCTGATGCCAGTAGAGCGGCGGGGCATGGGGCGGCTTGCTGAGCAGAAAGGCGCTCCACCATTTCGGCGCGTCAAAGCCAAGCGCGGCCAGGGCCGCCAGCGCCTTCGGCCAAGCAAACAGGCGGGCAAACACCGAATGCTGGTAGGCGACGAAGATATTGCTGCCCTGATAGCGATAACGCTTCACGTCCTGGGGCGTTTGCCGCGCCAGCAGATCCTCCGTTACCTGCGTCAATTCTGCGAGCATGGGCCTGTCCAGCACCCCGACAAAGACACAGTAGCCGGATGAGAGGAGTTGCTGGCGCTTGGCGTGGTCACGTTCAGGCATCCTGGAACCCCTTTCTGCTGACCTAACCCCCCGTGTAGGGTGTAGGGTATAGGGTGTAGGGTATAGGGTCGCCCTCACCCCCTATCCCCCTCTCCCAATTTTAGGAGAGGGGGAACCGAGAAGCCAACGCTTTCCTCTCCCCTCCCCTGTTCTTAGGGATCGCAAGGCGGAGGCAAGGGCCGTAACCTTGCCGACCCTAGCAGTGGCCGAACCCATTGCAGGCGCGACCCTGGCAGTGGGTTGGGGGTGTGGGCCGCCGGGGGTGAGGTCTGTCCGAGTACGGAGGGACTTAAACCTTATGTATCGGCAGTGACCAGGGCTTGCGATATTCCCGATAATAAGACTGGGTGTTCTTGCCGGCACGGCCCACGATATCGTTTTTGGCCTTGTCCCAGCGGACAGTCTCCCCTGCCAGCAGCGCGGCGTTAGCCAGGTGACAGACGATAGTGCTCTGCGCCACCGAGCTCAGGTTGGCGCGCGGCTGCGTGCGGGAGCGGATACAATCCAGCCAGTTCTGCCAGTGGTCGTTGACGCCGGGGGCTTCCTCCCGGGGCAGTTCCCGGCCCTCGCGGTCGCGGACAACCCAGCCGCCCCGCCAGACCATGACGCTGCGGCCATCCGCGCCGACGAACTCCGTCCCATGATAGGGACGGCCCGGATGGTCGCGCCCGGTCTCCCATTGGAGCACGAAGTCCGGGTTCTTGAATTTTAGGATCGAGACCATCGTATCGGGTGCCGTGCGTTCATCGGCGGGATAGGCCAGCTTGCCGCCCAGGCTGGCGACCTCCACAGGCATCACCAGATCAGGCCCCGAGCTCAGGCCCAGCAGGCCGATATCGATCATGTGCACGCCCCAATCGCCGGTCATGCCGGAGCCATAGTTTAAGAACCAGCGCCAGTTGGCGTGAACGTGGTTGGGCTTATACGGTTCAAAGGCCGCCGGCCCCACCCAGAGGTTGTAGTCCAGGCTGGAAGGCGGAAGTGTGATCTGGTCGCGGCCCACCTGTGCCTCGTCCGTCTTCCAGGCGCGCACGGTCGTTACCTTGCCGAGCTTGCCGGAGCGGACATAGGCAAGCGCGCTGACGAACTCCGGTCGGCTGCGCTGCCAGGTGCCCACCTGCACGATCCGACCGAACTTCCGGACGGCGGCGTCCATGGCGAGCGCTTCAGTGATGTCGTGGGAGACCGGCTTTTCGCAGTAGATGTCCTTTCCGGCCTCACAGGCATAGATGACGGGCAGCGCATGCCAGTGATCCGGCGTGCTGATGATGACGGCCTGGATGTCCTTGCGCTCCAGCAGCTTGCGAAAATCGGTATAGAGAGCGGGCTTTTTGCCGTACTTTTTCGCGATGTTGGCCGCATGGGGATGCAAATGGGCCGCGTCCACGTCGCATAGGGCCGCGATCTCGACTTCCGGCTTGCCCATCAGGGTATACATATTGACCGGCCCCATGCCCCCGCAGCCGATGACGCCAAGAGTGATCTTGTCGTTGTGCATCCTGCGCTTGCGGCCCTCAGCTGGCTCCGCGCGCGCAGGTAACCACGCGAAGGCGCTGGAGGCTGCCACGCCCAGAGCGGTGGCTCCCTGCCCGGCTTTGCCGCAAAACTGGCGCCGGGAGATACGTTCACTCACAATCCTTACTCCTTGTGGCTGGAAAACCAGGTGCTGGAAAGGTATTTGCGCGCGGGAGAGGTGATTTCCTGCCGGTCCCTTATAGAGACAGGGCTATTCCGTTTGCGTGAATGGGAGGTTTCCCCTCACCCTTTATAGAGAAGTTACGCGCCTGGAGACCGGATGTTACCAGTGCGTGACCCTGTTAAGTTCTTCACAGGCGCCGTCAGCGGGCAGGATTCAGCCTGGATGACGCGAATTTAAGGGGCGACATTCTTGCAAAGGCCCTGCCCGCCGCGTCCACGCCGCAAGCAAGACCCAGAACGACCCCGCAAGCGATTGGAAAGGCAAGATTCATGAGCGACCGCGATACTCTGCTACAATTTATTGCTGCCCATTATGACCTGGAGGGCCAGGCGCACCTGGCGCGCGCCGTCGGCGTGGAGAAGCTGTCGGGCGACGATCCCCGCGCGCGCGCCGAAGCGCTCTTGCTCTCGGTAGAGCGCGAAGGGATGGCCTTTGCCCTGCTGGCCCGATTGGAACGGGACTTCCCGCAGGAGTTGCCGTCCGTGGAATGGGCCGGTGCCACCGCCGGACGCGCCAATGCTCCCGGCGTGGCGGTCGTCCATGCGGCCAACGCTCCCGTCACACCGGCCCAGGAGAGCGCCGAGGAGGCAAGCGCCCCACAGCCCAGAGTGGACACGAGCCGGATTCAGGCGCCGCTGTTGACCCTGCGCGACGGTGTGGAGGAGCTCGAAGCCGCCCGCCGTGGCCCCGTTGCGCTGACGCCGGAGGCGGCGGTCGCCCTGAACACGCCTCAACCGGACACCCCCACAGCACTGCCTGCTGACGTGATGGATAGGCTGGAGGAGATGGCCCCGCCGCCTCCAACGGACGAATCCGGCCAGGCGATGCATAAACCGCAACTGCCCTTCCGGTTTGTTCACGGCTACACGCTGCCCACGCACTGGGCCCGCCGCGATCAAGAGATATCCGAACTGGTCGCCGAGATCCATGAGAACCGGCATCGCATCCTGTCGATGGTCGCCATCGGCGGTACCGGCAAGTCCGCCCTGACCCGCAAGCTGCTCGACGAGCTTCCCAAATACAACGTGCGCGTGGACGGCGCGCTCTGGTTCAGCTTCTATGTGGAGCCGGAGTTCGACCGCTTCCTGACCGAAGCCTGCCGCTACCTTATTCCCGACTTCGATCCGGTCGCGCATCCCTCTCCCTACGAAAAGGGCGTGCTGCTGCGCGAGGCGATGGAGAAAGGGCACTATCTGCTGGTCCTCGACGGCATTGAAGTCCTGCTGGTCTCCGACCGCAACCGCAAGGACTTCGGCGCGTTCGTGGATCGCGCCCTGCGCGAGTTCCTGGAAGGCGTGTGCGAGGGCGCCAACAGCCAGGTGCTGACCTCCTCTCGTTGGCCGCTGGCCGACCTGGTGAACAAGTCGGGCTATAAGATGATCGAGCTAGCCGACCTGACGCCGCAGGCGGCGGAGGAGCTGCTGATCTCGTTCGGCATCTCCGGCCAGGGGGAGGATCGGGGGCGCATCTGCGCGCGGTTCGGCAGCCACGCGCTGACGCTGCAAGTCCTGGCCGATTACCTGACCCGGTTCCACGAGGGCGACCCGAAAGGCATCGCCCAGATCCGAGAGTTTCCTCCGGATGCGGCGCAGGGCATTCGCCTGCAAGCGGCCCTGGATGCCTACTGGCAGCGCCTTAATCCCGATGAGCGCTTCTTCCTGACGCGTATGTCGGCGTTCCGGGGCGGCGTGGACGAGCGCTCGTTCCTGGTGCTCAACAAGAAAGGCGACGCCTTCAGCCCAGAGTTTCGCGCGATGGTGACGCGCATCATCAAGAGCCCGCTCGTCAGCGTGGAACGGCGGGAGGGCCGTCCTCGCCTAACCGCCCACCCGCTCATCAAGACCTTCTTCTACGAGCGCATGGGCGATGACGAGCGCGACCAGACCCACCGCGCCCTGAAGGACTACTCCCAGGGCCTTCCCCTGCCCGACCGCCCGCGCACGCTCGCCGATTATGAGCCGCTGCTGGAGGCGTGCCATCACTGCCTGCAAGTCGGCCTCTACACCGAGGCCTACCATATCTACCGGCGCAACAACATGGATAACGCGCTGCGCTGGTGGGGCCACTACGCGCAGGCGGTGGCGCTGCTGGAGCCACTGCGCGCCGCCAGCCAGGGCGATACCCCGGCCTGGCAGAGCGAACGCTGGCAGAAAAGCTGGGTGGAGAACGAGACAGCGCTGCTGGCCATGCTGCGCGGCGATACCGAGACCGCCATCGAGCGCTTCCGCAACAGCGCCGCGATGGACGAGCAGGCCGGCGACGCGCAGGGCGAGTCGGCCTCCTGGCAGAACCTGGCCAGCGTGCTGACCCAGCGCGGCGATTACTGGGAGGCTCTGGCGGCCCTGGAAAAATCGGAGGCCAAAGAGGCGCTGATCGAGCGCTTTGAGAAGGAGGACATGCTGGCGGGGCTAGCCGGCGTCTGTCATGCGGAACTGGGGCAGGCGCAGGCGGCGCTGGAATATCTCTCGCGCGCCCTGGGCATCAGCGCACAGCGCCCGAATGCGCGCGCGATGTGCTACTGGACATGGCGCCTGGGTGACCTCTACCTGCGCGTGCGCCAGATGGATCGGGCGAAAGCCAATCATGGCGAGGCCCTCCAGATCGCTCAGAAGGAGCAGTTCCGGGATTATGAGGGGCACGCGCTGCGGGGCTTGGGCGATATCTATCGCTCGCGCCAGGACTTCGGCAAGGCCCGTACCTACTACACGGATGCGCTGCGGGTGGCGCGCACGCTGGGCTATCCCTATCTGGAGAACGAGGTGCGCCTCGGGCTGGCGCGGCTGGCCGAGGCCGAAAAGACGCTGCGGGAGGCCCACATTCAGGCCCAACAGGTGGTAGACCGGGCGACCGAATGCGGCTACTTTGTCCAAGCGACCGAAGCGCACCTGATCCTGGCCCGCTGCGCGCGCGAGGAGAAAGAGCGGGAGGCGCTGGCCCGGCATATCCTGGCGGCCCACCAGTTGCTACAAAAGACGTGCCACTACTGGACGCGCCAGGAACTCGACGGCATCCTCGCCAAAGAGCCGACGATCCGGGAGGCCCTGGCCCAAACCAAAGCCCCCGCCGGTCATAAGGACGCCGGGCACTAATACAGAAAAGCAAAGGGCATAAGTTGCCCGGCGTCCTCTCACGCGGACATGCCCCCATCTACGATCAGGTTGCTGCCGGTGACAAAGGCGGCCTCGTCGGAAGCCAGATAGAGGGCGGCGTAGGCCACGTCGTCCGGCTGACCGATACGCCCGATGGGCTGGCGCTCCTCAAAGGCTTTGCGCGCTGCCGCCGGGTCGGGCGCCGTGTTAATGCGCTCCCGCAGGGAGGGCGTCTCAATCGTGGCCGGGCTGATGGAGACGACCCGTATCTTCTCCCGGGCATGGTCGAGGGCGACGGCGCGGGTCAGGGCGACGACCCCGCCCTTGGCCGCCGAGTAGGCGGCCCGGTTGACGACGCCCATGATGCCGGCCACCGACGCCATATTGATAATGACGCCCCCGCCCTGCGCCCGCAGTATCGGCACGCCGTATTTGCAGCCGAGAAATACACTGGTCAGGGTGGTGGCGATCTGCTCTTCCCACTCCGCCTCGGTGGTCTCCTCAACGCGCCCCTGCGCCACCGTCCCCGCATTATTAAACAGGATGTTGAGCTTTCCGAAGGCGTTCAGCGTCTCCTGGAACATCCGCTGCACCGCGTTCGCCTGGGACACGTCCGCCTGAATGGCAATCGCCCGTCCGCCATCGTCTGCGATCATCTCGACCGTTTCGCGCGCGGTCGCCTCGTTGCGATCCACGACCGCAACCGACGCTCCCTCCTGCGCAAACAGCAGGGCCGTCGCCCTGCCGATGCCCGCGCCCGCCCCGGTAATCAGCGCTACCTTGCCTGCCAGCCGCATAGCTCTCCTCCTATTGTTGTGCGATGAGTTGGGTATAAAGGTCTTGCTGGCGGGAGAGCATTTCCGCGTAGCGGGCCTGGTGGCTCAGGTTGGGCGTGAAGGTCTGTCCCAGGCGCGCTTCCGCCTCCTCCGCGCGCGGCAGCAGGCCCGCCGCCTCCATCGCCAGCAGCGCCGCGCCACGACTGCTCGCCTCCGGCTCCGCCGCCAGCGTCACGGGTTGGCCGAGGGCATCGGCGAACATCTGCGTCCAGGCGGGCGAGTGGCCGAGCGCGCCCCCGGAGGCGACGATCTGACGCGCCTGCGGGAAGAGGTCGCGCAGCCGTTGGGCCGCCAGCGCAAAGCGCATCGCCACCGCCTCCATCCCCGCCCGCAGAATTTCGAGGGGGCTGGCATCCAGGCGCAGGCCGGTAAGCGCCGCCTGCGCGTCCGGGTGCCATCCCAGGCTGCGCTCTCCCGCTAAGAAGGGCAGAAAGATCAGGCCGTGCGCGCCGGGCTCCATCGCGGCCAATTGCGGCTCGAGCGCGTCGGCGGGAGGCAGTTGCAGCGTGCGCAGCATCCAGGCGTAGACGTTGCCGCCGTCGCTGAAGGCCGCGCCCATTAAAGGCCGGCGCGCATCCACCCGGTACCGCCAGAGGCCCGGCGGCGGCGTGAGGTTATTGGGCGCTCCCGGCGCGCGCTCATCCCAGAGGGCGCGGATCGCCCCGGAGGTGCCTAGATTGATGGCGAACCGCTCCGGCGACACGCATCCGCTGCCGACGTTGCCGCAGGCCCCATCGCCGACCGCTGGGAAAAAGGGCGCATCGCGCAGGGCGGGCCAGCGCTGCGCGTACTCGCCCTGCAACCCCTGCGCGCTCTGCTTCAGGTCTATGATGGAAGAGAGCTTTTCCTCCGGGACGCGGATCGCGGCCAACGTTTCCGCATCCCATGCGCAGGTCTGCTGGTTGAGCAGGCCCGTTCCCGAAGCCATCGAGATAGAAACCTGGCAGGCGTCCGGCCCGAACAGCGTACGGAACAAGTACTCGCTGGGAGAGACCCAGCGGGCAACTTGCGCATACGTCTGCGGCTGTGTCTGGCACAGCCAGACGAGCTTGGCTGGATAGTACGACGGATGTATCACACAGCCGGTTCGCGCATGGATAGCCGGTTCGTCCAGCTCGGTCCGGAGGCGGCGGGCAACGTCGGCGGAGCGGGTATCGGCCCAGCTATAGATAGGCGTCAGCGGCTCGCCCTGCGCATCCAGCCCCAATAGCGCGTGCCAGAAGGCGGACATGCCGACCGCGTGGATAGCTTTCGCCCGGTCGCCCGCCTGCGTCAGCGCCTGATCCAGACACTCCCCGACGTGGGCCAGCAGCTCCCCGGCAGGCATCTCCACGCCGCCGTCTGGGGTCGTGCGCATCGCATAAGGCACCTGAGCGCGCACGCCCTCGACCTCGCGGCCTGCGGTGTCCCATAGCAGCGCGCGCGTCGAGGAGGTGCCGATGTCCAGGGTCAACGCCAGCGGTTGCTCGGTCATGAGCGGCCTCTCTCCACTTCCGCGAGCAGGCGCGCCAGCGGCATCTCTGCCAGAGAAGAGAGGCGCAGGTCGGCCTGATCCAAGGGAAGCTGACAGGTGAGCGGGTTCGGAACGGCCACGCAGAAGAGCCCGGCCTGCTTTGCCGCCGCAATGCCGACCGGCGAGTCCTCCAGCGCGATGGCCTCGTATGGTTGCAGGCCGAGGGCGTCCAGGGCAGCCAGGTAGAGATCGGGGTCCGGTTTGGCGCGCTGGACATCCTCCACGCATTTCATGCATTCAAAGTGGGCCTGTAACCCGAGCTTTCCCAGGTGGCCGGAGACCCATTCCCGGTCGGAACTGGAGGCCAGGCCGATCTTCAGGCCGAGGCGTTTGGCCTCCATCAGATAGTCTTCCACGCCGGGCAGGATCGTTTGCGCCGCGATCAGCTCGGCGTAGCGCTGGCGGCGCTTCTCCCGGATCGCCGCGCGGTCCAGCGCCCGCCCAAGCTGCGCCTCCAGATGGTCGTAGGGCGAGAAGGAGATCGACTCGTTGCGCTTGCCGACCCCGGCGACCCAGTTGGAGAGGGGCAAGGTGCAGCCGTGCTCGGCGTATATCTCCTGCCAGGACTGGTACTCCGGGGCCTCGGTATCCAGAATCAGGCCGTCAAAGTCGAAAACGATGCCTCGTATCAAAGCGTAATCTCCACCCGTTCCGGGGCCGGAAGTTGGACGCGCTCGCGGTCATCCACGCGCACGACGAAGCCCTCCGCGCGCCCCAGGAGGACGTCTATGAGATGGCCGCGCACGGGAATGCCCTCGGCGCGGAAGCTTTCCAGACCGAACGGCAGAGGATCGATGACCAGCGTTCCGCCCGGCCCCGGCTCCGGCTGCACGCCGACGACGTGCTTCAAGATCAGATCCACGATCCAGGAGTGCTGGTAGTCGTCCACGCCGCGATACAGGCAGGGCATCCCGGTATACGGATTATAGTGCTCGTAGCAGTTGGGCCGCTTCGGGTCGCCGTCGTGGAACAGCAGGCGCACGAATTTGCCGATGAGCTCGGCGGCGGCAGGGCGCAGGCCGGGCGCGAGCGTGCGGGCGGCGCGGGCCAGCGCCTCGGCGGCATGGGAGTTGGTCATCGGCCAGACGCGCCCATTCCAGGGGCAGTTGGTGCGCTTGCCCTTCCATTCCGCCTCGGCATCGAAATAGGGGTCGTCCACGCTGCTAGCCGGAACCGGATAGGGCGTGCCGAACGTGGCCGGGTTGTTCAGGTGCTCCCAGGCGGCTAGGTGCTCCTCGGTGGCGATGTCGCTCAGGAAGGGATAGAAGCCGACGGCGGCTTTATAGGGTGAGCGCCGCAGCGTCTGCGGATGGACATCCTTAAACAGATGCGCCTCTGGATCCCACATCAGCGCGCGCACGGCCTCGCGCGTCCTCGCGGCCTTCTCCTCCCACCATCGGGCGTCGTCGTCCTGGCCTAGAGCGCGAGCAAACACCGCCAGCGCACGCTGCAGCGAGTAGAGATAACAGGTCGCGTCCACGCCCTTTACCTGGATTCTGCGCCATCTGTCTGCCGATTCGTCTGCGAACAGGTAGCGGCTCATGTACTCCTGGCCGGTTTCGCCCTGGTCTATGACGTCGTAGAGGCCAACGCTCTCGCGGTCGCGTTCCCGGTCGAAATACTCGGTGTAGCGCACTAATCCAGGATACACCCGTCGTACAAAATGGCGATCGCCGGTCAGGTAGTAGACCTGTAGCGCTGCCGCGCCCCAGTCCGCGTGATAAAACCCCCGGTCGCGCCGCCAAAGATAGAGATGCCCCGGCAGGAAGCCATCCTCGGCAGCGCCCTCGCGCAGCACCTGGTTGGCGAGAAAATTCTCCAGCGCGCCCATCGCCAGGGCCGGATCGCGCCTCCAGGAGTTCTCGCGCATATGGCACGGCGCTGAATAGGAGATATGCGAGCGAAACGCCCCGATGCCCTCAAAGACGCAGGAGTACGGCAGTTGGCCCCGCGTTTCGCTCTCCCCCGCTCCCGCAGCATGAAAGCGGCCCGTATCCCCTGCCCCCTCGTCGGCGGCGTGAGAGAGGGGAAACGCCGGGGCTTCCTCCTGGCTTCCCGCTGGCAGCCGCGCCGCCTCCATGTCCACCGTGAGCAGGCGCAGGCCGTACCAGCGATACCAATAGCAGCGCTCCAGGTAGGGGTCGCTGCACTCAAAGTAGGGCACGGAGGCGAAATAGTCCTCCCAGTTCTGGCGGCTCTGCGCGACGACGTCGCCCGTCATATCCGCGCGCAGGTTCGCTAGGGCGGTCGCGCGATCCAGGGCCGGGGACGCCCCGAACGTGAGGACATCCGAAGCGCCCGGCTGCGCCTCGGCGACGTAGTGCAGGGCCAGATGCAGCAGGCCGTTGGGATTCCAGCCGGACTCGGCCTGCATCTCCTGCGCCAGCCTGCCGCCGCGAAACTTCTCCGGGAAGACCGAGACCTGCCACAGCGGCGACGTGTCGGAGCCCTCCGCCAGGTTGACCGTCCACGAGTCGGGCAGGCGGCTGCCTCCCAGAGCGACGTAGAGGCAATGGGGAGCGGTTTCCGCCGTTCCCCGCCGTTCTCCCCAGCCGTAGACTTCGGCGGGCGTCTCGCCGGACGGCCCGTAGCGGACGCAGTGGGCGAAGCTGAGGGCGTCGAGGTCGCGCCGCACCTCCGCGACGGTCGTGGCAAACCCGTCCGGCGGCAGTTCGCGCTGCGCTTGCAGGCTCCAGAGCAGCAGATGCAGGTGGACAGGCTGCGTGCCGGAATTGCTAATCGTCAGGCGGCAGGCCAGGGTATCGTTGGGCGTGACGACGCGCTCCTCCTGGAGACGCAGGCCCGGCAGGCCCTCGACCGTGTATATCTGGGTCAGGCGGTCGGGCGTCCAGCGGCGCACGGCGCAGCGGAGCGTGAGCGGGCGGGCGCTCTCGTCCAGCGCGAGGACGCAAAACAGCCGCTCCAGGCGGATGTCGGCAAAGTACGCCTCATCCCAAAAGCCGGGCGTGTCCAGGTATTTCGGAAAGGCGGGAGCGTACATGGCCGCCTTTCCGCCGCCCAGATACCATTTGTCGGGGCGCTCCAGCAGGGCCAACGGATCGAGGCGCGTCCGCATCAGCGTCCGGCCTCCCAAAGGGATCGTCTCATCGCCAGGTTGGGGGGACATGGAACTCAGCGTCCCCGTAGAGGGTTTGGATGAAATTCGCCTGCCCCGCATGGTAAGCCATGTTACGATAGCCCATCAGGATCAGGTTCTCGCCGCGTATCTGGGCGCGCGGGTGTTGAAACTCGCGATTCAGGGCCGCATCTTCGAGGGTGCGGATAGCTTCGGCCAACTGGCGCGCGCTCGTCACCAACTGCTCCTGCGCGTCCTGCCCGTTGGCGAAATGAATGTCCGGCCAGCCGCCCGTCGGCCAGGCGACCGCCTCGCCGCGCAGCATCGCCGCATAAAGGCGGTTGACCGTCACGCACTCGCTAATCTGCTCCAGAATAGAGCGCGTGGGCGCGCTGCCCTCCATCGCGGGATGCCAGACGAGCCTATCGTCCGGGGTGGTCGCCACGAAATGGGCCAGCGCCTCCGCCATGCGCTCGGTCTGCCGGGCCACGTAATCCTGGATGGTCATGCTGCTTCCCTTTCTGAAGGGCTAGTCCGTCTTCTTCGGGCGACCAATCTTGACCAGCACTGCGCCGTGCGCCGGAACCTGGACGGAGTACTTGCCCTCCGCCGTGCCCACGTTCTTGTGCAGCCAGAGGTCGCGCACCGGCTGGCGTCCGTGCAGGCCCAGGTCCTCCCAATTCGCCGTCACGACCGCTGGCTCCGTGCCGTTGTTCAGCAGGCCGACTGCCGTCGTGCCGTCCCAGAGGGGCCGCGCCCAGACCTCCAGCATGCCGTTCCGGCTGCGGCGGCCCGCCGGCTTGCCCAGCGGGTCCTGATTGATCTCCAGCGCCTCATCGTTGGAGAGCAGGGCGAGCGTGAAGTTGTCTAGGCGGGACATATCGCACCCGATGAGCAGCGGCGAGGAGAACAGGCACCACATGGAGATATGAAGTAGCTGCTCGTTGGGCGTCAGATGGCTCGGATGCGGGCTGCCCCACCCTACGCGCCCCACAACCAGCATATCGGGATCGTTCCAGTGGCCCGGCCCGGCGTACTTCTCGTGACCGTCCTGGCTGGTATAGATGCCGTAGAGGCTGCCCCAACTGTCGTTGATGTCGCCGGTGGTGCGCCAACAGTTGCCGCCGACCTGCGCGCCCCACTCCCAGACGTTGCCCATGCCGTACTGGCACAGGCTATAGACGATGTCCCGGTCGGCTTTGTCCAGCGCGTCGCGCATCACGCGGTAGGGCTTTTGGAGTTCGGCCAGGCTGTTATCCTGGGCTATCCCGCCATAGGAGCACCAATCGTATTTCAGGTAGTCAATGCCCCATTTGGCGTAGGTTTTGGCGTCCTGCTCCTCATGCTGATAGCTGCCCTCATAGCCGCCGCAGGTCTTGGGGCCGGGCGAGGAGTAGATGCCCAGCTTCAGGCCCTTGCTATGGACGTAGTCGGCCAGCGCCTTCATGTTTGGAAATTTCTCATTGGTCTGGATTTCGCCGTGCGCGTCGCGGCCTGCCTCCCAGGTATCGTCAATGTTGACGTACTGGAAGCCGTGCGCGGCCAGCCCGCTCTTGACCATTGCATCGGCGGCGGCCCGCACCTTCTCGGCATCCACCGCGCCCGCCCAGACGTTCCAGGAGTTCCAGCCCATCGGCGGGGTGAGCGCCAGCTTGTGATCGCCGCCCACGATGGTCAGCTTGCGGCGGGCCGTGCCGCGCGGCCCGCGCACCGTTAGCTCTACGATGGTCGTGCCCGGCTGCTCCAGCGCGCCGCTAAGAATGCCCGTGTGTGAATCGAGCTTCAGCCCGGCGGGCAGGTTCCGGGCCGCATAGGTCAACGGGCCTTCGCCGGTTGCCGGAATCAGGAATAGGAACGGCCTGCCGGGCGTCGCGCCGACGATACGCGGGCCATGAATGGCGGGACGGGGATCGGGCGGGGGAATGACCATGCGCGGCGGCTCTACCGGCGCCGTTTCGGCGACCGGCCTGGCGGTCGCGCCGGGTGCCAGCAGCAGCATCGCCCCCGCCCAGTCCGCATGATCGTTCTCAAAGCCATCGCCCGCATCGCCCACGCGCAGCGTCAGGCGTTTGGCGCCCTTCAGATCCGCCGAGAGCAGCTTGGGCGAGTCGCCTCCGCGCATCACGCCGCTCTCCGCCGCCTTCCTGCCGTCCACCCAGACCTCAAACGTCACCGAGCCCGCCCCAGCCCTCTCGTCGTCCACGCCGACCAGAGACAGGAACTTCTCTGCCGCGCCCTTGAGGTTGACCCGAAACTCGCTGATCGCATGGGTGCCGATGCCGTGCGGGTACGTCACTCCCTTGAGCGTCAGCGGATTGTTGTCCACCGACCGGCCCGCGTGCGGCCCACCCCAGCCCTGCTGTATCGTGCTCAGGTCGAGCGTGTCCAGCCACAGGCCGTTGGCGGGCGGCTCGGCGGCGCGCAGCATACTTTCCTCCTGCGCTAGACCGGGCCGAAATGCGGCCAACGTCAGTACCAGCGCCGCCGCCAGCGCCCCCATTCCTAGCCACCGTGTCCTGCTCTTGCTCACTTTTTTTCGCCCTCCGTCTTGCCACTCGGCGCTTGCTGGATGCGTTCCAGGAACTTCGCCACCGGCTCGCCTTCCCGCACCTGACCGATATGATACCGCGTCAGCTTCTCGGTCACGCGCCGGGCCAGTTCCTCGCGCGTCCCCGCATCTTTCGCACGCATTAGCTGCACGTACTCCAGCGCCAGGCGAGCGCGCTGCACCTGATCCAGCGCCACCGGATCCTCGGCAACCGCCTTTTCGGCGGCGTCAAACAGCTGCACGCCCTCCGCCAGCGTGGTATCGGAGAGATAGGGCGCGGTCGGCGGATCGTAGATATGAACATGGACGTTCCTGGCGCGCACGTCCGCGTGCATCAGATCGAGCCAACGCTGGATGTAGGGCGCGGCTTTGCCGTAGACGCCCTCCAGAAAGTCGGCGATGATGGGCTTCGGATCGCGGTCCGGGTTCCACATCAGCTTCGCCATCAGGTAGGCTTTGAGTTCCGACATCTCCCCGCCGCCGCCGGGCGCATAGTCGCCTTCATAGAACAAGCCGACGACGCCATGCTGCTTAAACAGAGGAATATCCCCGGCGATCTCGTCCAGGTCGGGCAGCGGTTGCAGGTAGTTGGCGAAGTTGGTGCTGTAGTGCCAGATATAGAGCTGGTCGGTGATCTTGGACCAGGCGGCCAGGTTCTCGAAAACGTGCTTGTTCGCGTCACACTTATCCATCGGATGGCCGACGCACGCGCCGATGGGGGCCAGGCGAATGCGGACGTTGGGGCGCGGCTTGGTCAGCTTCGGCGGGTCCTCCGACCACTGATAGGCCAGCGTGTCAATCAGGACGTGCGGATACTCTTTTGCAATCGCGTCGGCGACCGCGTTGACGAAGCGCAGCAGCGGTCCGGAGGGCGCGCCCTCCTCACGCTCCACCGCCTTGCAGTTGTCGCACTGGCAGTTGTTGTAGGTATCGTTCTGCGACACCGAAAAGATGGTCGCCGTCGGGTTCTCCTTGATCCACTGCTTGACCTTCTCAATCGTAATGCGCAGCACGTCCGGGTTGGTCAGGCAAAGCTGATAGTAGCCCTTCATCCGCTTGCCGTTGATGAGCGAGAAGTACTCCGGGTGCGTGTCGTAGTAGACATCCGGGGGCACGAGCTCGTTGAAGGTATGGACGAACTTGCCGTAGCTCACCTTCCCCCCAACCGACTCATCCAGACGCTGGCCGTTGCCGTTGGTGCGATTGCGCACGGCCCAGTCCCTATCAAAAGCCTCGGTGTAGTACGGCTCGCGGTACTCAAAGGCGGGCTTCTCGCGCATGTCTAGCGGCCCGACGGTGATTGTTCTGCGCTTCGGAATCTTGCTGATGCGGGGCGTGAACCAGCGGCAGCCCAGCACATCCTCCAGAAAGGCGTAGCAGCCGTAGAGCGCGCCCCGCTTGCCCCCGCCGGAGATGACCAGGCGCGGCGGCTCCGTGTGGATACGGAACTCCTCTTCGCCCAGACGCGGCCCCTCGCCCCGGCCCGCCAGAACGTTGGCATCGGCAATGACGATCAGATGGCTCGGCAGATCCGACGCGCCTGCCTCCGGCTCCAGAATCGGCAGCTTTGCGCCGGACATCTGACGAAGGAATTGCTGTAGCTCCTCCGCGCCGTGCCGCATGGCTGGGGTCGCGCCCGGCGCCAGCAGAATGGCATAAGCGCTTTTGCCGTTCTTGACCAGCGTGATCTGCTGCCCGGCGGCAGGCGTGAGTGCGGCCAAGAGCAAGCCCAGCGTTAACCAAAAGAGTGCCATTACGAAACTCGCTTTTCCCTGCGTTACCATGGGCTAGTCTGATACTCCTTCCAGACGCGCTTATAGACCTCGGCGGTCTGCGCGGCGATGCGATCCCAGTTGAAGACGGTCTTGACGCGCTCGTAGGCGCGGTCGGCCATCTCACGGGCGAACTGTGGATTGTGCAGCACGCGCAGCAGGCCCCAGGCCAGGCTGTCGCTGTTGTTGAGCCAGGTTACGGTGCCGGTCACGTCCGGCGTGACAATCTCCGCCAATCCGCCCGCATCCGAGACGACGACGGGGGTATGCGCAGCCATCGCCTCCAGCGCCACAATGCCAAACGGCTCATACAGGCTGGGGAAGCAGGCGATATCGGCCACTTTGTAGAGGCGCAGCAGGATATCGTCCGCCACGAACCCGGTGAAATAGACGTGCTGCCCTACCCCCAGCGCGTTGGCCTGATCCACCAGATGCTGCCGGTAGCCTCCGCCTGCGATGACCAGCTTGGCGTCATGGTAGCTGGCGCGCACCTTCGGCAGCGCGTCAATGAGCACCTGCGCGCCCTTCTCGCGCACGCCCCGCCCGACGAACAGGATGATCTTTTCGTTGGGCGCGGCGTAGGTGGCGCGGAACGCGGCGGCCTCGCCGGGCGGGAAATCGAAATCGAATTTCTCGGCATGAACCCCGTTATAGATGATGTCTATCTTATCGGAAGGGGCGTTCAGGGCGTACTCCACCTCGCCCTTCATGAACCCGGAGCAGACGATGATCCGCCACGCCTCCGTCACCAGGTTGACCTCAATACCGTTGATGTAGCGGGACAGATCGTTGTGGATGCCGTTATTGCGGCCAAACTCGGTCGCGTGGATGGTCGCCACCAGGGGCAGCTTGAAGGCGTGCTTGAGCTCGACTCCGGCGAAGTAGGCCAGCCAATCGTGCGCGTGCAGGAGGATAGCATCCTTCTCAGAAAGCGTCTTGGGATCGATGAGGGAACCGGGACGGCTCGGATCGGCCAGCCAGTCGCGGCAGAGGGCATGGGCGCGGTCGCGCATGGCCGCGTTAAGTTGATGCACCCAGTGGACAAAATCCTTGTGCCCGCCGGGAGCATCGTAGGGCACGACGCGATGAATGTGCACGCCGTTATAGGTCTCCTCGGCGGGCGCGCCGGGAAATTCGCAGGTGACGACGTGGACTTCCATGTCGGGCCGCTTCGCCAGCGCCCAGGACAGCTCTTCGACGTGTCGGGCGATCCCGCCGACAATCTTGGGCGGATACTCCCAAGATAGCATTAAAACGCGCATTCTCGCTCCTTCCGCAAACGGACGTTCGCCTATAGCGTCGGTAGTTTCGACGCCTCCGACGCCGCCTCCTTCCCTAAAGAGAGTCCTGGCTGGAACCCAGCGAGGACTCTAAAAGTGATCGGGAGCGGGCAGGAAGGGCGTGCGGCGCGGGAAGAGCCGGGCCATGCGCTCGAGGGCGCGCGGCGTGGAGGCGCGCAGCAGGCCGAGCGCGCAGGCATCCTCCCCGCTCAGGCGCCCTACGATCACCTGCGACCAGGCGCCGACCTCTCCCTCAACGCGGTCGGGCCGGGCTGAGAGCGCCGCCGCCTCAACCTCGCGAACCTGCGGCTTACCGCTTCCCGTGCCGACAATCAGCGCTGCCGCCGTGCCGGAGGCGGACAGCGGATCGTGCATCACGAGGGCCAGCGTGCCGTGGAACCCGGCCCAATTGGGCCGCAGCGCCTCCAGCGCGCGCCCCAGGTTAATGACGCGCGTCATCACGGAGGGCACGATATCCACGCTTGCCAGAGAATCCTTGCCGGACGCTATCCCCGGCTGCAACAGGCCGCCATCGGCCAGGTCTTCCCAGGTGGAGGCGTACTCGATGCATCCCACTCGCGTTTGCGCGGCCAGGTGGCCGACCAGTCCGCGCCGGGCAGCCGGAGTGCCCACGCACATCTCCAGCACGCGCAGCGAGAGGGGCAGAGGCATGCCCCCCACCATGCCTTCCTCGCCTCCCAGCGTGCCGGGCCGAAACTCGTAGAGCAGATAGCCCTCCACCGTACTCTTGTCCGGCGAATAGACCACGCGCTGCTTGATATGATCCAGAATATATTGCCAGCGCCGGGCATCCCGCAGGCAGCGCAGAGTCTGGCCGCGCGAGGCGGCGTCGTAGAGACGCTGGAGATGGGGAATATCCTCCGGGCGGGCCAGGCGCACGTACCGCGCCTCGGGATAGGCAAAGAGGTTGGCGGGGGCGGTCAGGTAGCGGTGCGCAAATCCGGCCAGTTCCCAGCCGAACTTGCGGTAGTAGTCATACGCGAAAGGAAACAGCGCCGAGAGCGCATAGCCGCGCTCGTCCAGCGTGCGGAGGGTGGCGGCCAGCAGGCAGCCCGCATAGCCGCGCCGTCGCAGCGCCGGAGCGGTCGCCACCCCGGCGATACCTCCCAGGCGCGCGACGCCGAAGCCCAGCCAGCAAGCCGCCTCCACGATGGTCAGACAGGAGGCGATCTGCCCGTTCACGCGCAGCACGCGCTTGTTCTCGATGGCAAAGTAGGGGTCGTCATAGAAGACTTCGCGGGCGGCATCAAATGGCAAGCCGAACGACTCGCACATAATGCCGAGCATCGTATCTAGCTCTTCGGGCCGCACCGCCCCGATCTCAATCGCTTCTCCTGCTCCCATCCTTCCCTCTCGCTCTGATCGTCCTCTGCATGGGCCTGCCAACAGTGTACCTCAGGGCCGCGCCCACCGCTTTGCAAGCCCACAAAATTGGGGTATCCTGTTTTCTAATTCACCGGCTGGCAAAGGAGACAAAACAGATGGGAATGGAGGCGCTGCGCAGGCGAATTGCGGGCATTGTGGGCCGCGTCGAGGGGATTATGGGCGTGGCCGTGCGCGACGTGGAGACGGGAGAAGAGATCGGCATCCGGGCGGACGAGCCGTTCCCGATGGCGAGCGTCTGCAAGACGCCGATATTGGTCGAGGCGTACCGCCGTGCGGAGTCCGGAACCCTTTCCCTGGATAAGCGCGTGGAGATTAGCCGCGCGACACGCACCTTCGGCAGCGGCCTCTTCAACTTCTTCGACGAGGGCCTAACCCCCACCGTGCGTGATCTGATCCTGATGATGATCGTCGTCTCCGATAACGCGGCGACCGACCTCGTGCTCAAGGAGTTGGGAGGGCCGGCGGCGGTCACGGAGGCGATGCGGCAGTTGGGCTTGCCCGCCATCCATCTGGACCGCACCATCCGCCAGCTTCTCGCCGACATCTACGCAGCCATCGACTCCCGCACCTGCGACCTCGACTACTTTGCGCTGGAAGCCCTGCGTACCGAGGATAGCGAACTCGCCGCCAAACTCCGCGACCCGGAGGCTGCGCGGGCCGGCATCCGCGCGGCCACGCAAGGGCGCGACACGGCCACGCCCCGCGACATCGCCCGCCTTTATGCCCAGATCGCCCGCAACGAGTGCGCCTCGCCCGACTCCTGCGCCGCCATCCTCCAGACCCTGGAGCGCCAGCAGCTTAAGGGCCGCCTGCCGCGCGAATTGCCGCCCTATACGCGCTTTGCCCATAAAACCGGCTCGCTCGGCCCCGGCACCGTCTGCAACGATTCGGGACTGCTGTTTGTCGGCGATCACCCTATCGCCATCGCCGTCTTCAGCCGCGAGGTCGTTCAGCCGCCCGCCGCCACGAACACGGCCATCGCGCGCATTGGCCGCGCCGTCTATGAGCACTTCGCCTGAGGCATGGCGGGCAGGACGCGGCGCAGAAAGCAGGCAAGAAAAAATCCGTAGAAGTTCGTGGAGCAGGTTTCACCAGGGTGGTTGAAAACCAGCGATTGTTTCCAATCGCGGCATCGGGTGTGTAGGCTCCCACGGTCAGGCTACGGATATACAGAATTATAAGGCAGAAGGGCTTGGTTGTCAAGCTTCGAATTCAAACGGCTGGATAGCAAAATCGCCGAGCGTCACCGTGTAGCTGCGCTGTTCCTGGCGGGCCGTAAACGCGACGAGAACCTCGCAGGCGATGGAGACCGCCAGCGTGACCAGGTTGCGGGCCAGCGGATAGTCGCAAACGTCTTCTCGCCCTGCCGAGGGAACGCGGTAGATCTCGTTCCAGAGGATCTCGGCGTAGTCGCCCGCCAGCCCGACATGCAGGCACGGCAAGTTCAAGCTTGTGCAGCAATCCTTGATAATCTGCCGGGAGCGGCTGTTGTCAAAGGTGTCCACGACCAGGCCGCTGCCGGCCAGGAGTTTGGCCGCATTGGCTGCCGTTAGCTCCTCGGCACGCGCCTCCACGCTCACCCCCAGCGCGCGATAGAGCGCGTTCGCCAGGATTTTGGCCTTGTACGCACCGATGTCCGAGCGATAGTAGGGCTGCGTGGAGAGATTGCGCTCCTCGATACGGTCGCGGTCAATCACCTTCAGGCAGGCAAAGCCCTGCCGGGCCAGGCTCTCCGTCAGGTTCGCGCCCAACGCCCCGGCCCCGCAGACCGTTACTGGAAACTCCCGCAGGCGCTGTATCACCGCCGCAGAGCGATACAGGCGCTCATGGTAGAGGGCGTCACTCATCCCAATTGCCTTCAAATTGCCCTTGCATCACGCCGACCAGGGATTGCAGGTCGAACTTTCGATCTTCGCCGCTCAGGCAGATGCCGGAGCTGATGACGGCCAGGTCGCGCTTGCCGATGGCGGAGCGGTGCTGCTGGCCGTCGCGCGTGGTCCAATCCACCAGCCAGTAGTCGCCCCGGTCGTCAAATTCGCGCAGCGCGCCTCCGGCCATCTCCAGCGCCCGGCGCAATCGGGCCTCATCGCGCCGGGGCTGCATCAAGGCGGCAAACTCCGCCGCTTGCTGCGCGGCCAGGTCGTAGGCGGTACGCATTTCGGGCGTAAGGCCCTTAAAGCGCAGGGCTTCCGGCAGAGTAACCTGCTTTAAGGCTTCCCGCAGCCTGTCGGCGATCTGCGGGTCGGCGCGGCGGTCTATCTCCTCAAACCACCACGCCTGCCCGTCGCCCCGCACGACGGCCTGCTCGAATCTCTGGCCCTCCATCACCAGATGCACCGGAAACGGCCTGGCCGCGTCTATACGCTGCCGCGCGTCCCCCTCGTTGGCCGGATAGGCGAGCCAGGTCTGGCTCTTCAAGCGATAGGCCAGCCGCACGCGCAGGGGCAAGAGTCGCCGCAGATATTCCGCCACGAGCGGCAGATCGGCCTCTTCCACCACCTGCGCCGTCTTCCCCTCGGCAGGTCGGAACAGGCCCCACCCCTCAAATTCGGGCGGATGCGGCGTAAACGTCTGCACCAGCCCCATAATGCGGGCGCGCACCTTGCCGCCGCGCACGCAGGGCGCCAAAAAGGTCGTCTCGCGAAACTGCGCTTCCTGCGCCGCCACTTTTGCCAGGAGTCTGCGAATGTCGGTCACGGTATCAGCCTTTAATCCAGCGGAATATTCGCGCTTGGCGCGCACGCACGGTAATCCCTCCCAACGGTGTGGACGTATCTCCTCGGCAGCAGGCTGCGTGAGATTGATCCACACGGCTGGGAGTGTCTACCCGCACGCACAACTGCGCCACCAATTCTGTCGCGGTCGCCGCGCTTTGCAGGAAGGCAAAGTTGATCTCCTCCGGTTCGACTCTGGCTTCGGCAAGCACCTGGGAGATCCCTGCCTCGCTCCGGCGCATTCAGGGTCATTCAGATTTGGCCCCCACCCCCGACCCTGGCAGTGGGGACAGAGGTTGAGAGCCGTAACCGATCAATCGTATGCCAGGGGAAGGGAGGGCTTTCGGGGCGCGCACGGCTTCAGACGCGCGTGTAGCGCGCCTTCATAAACTCGTGCCACTCGCCGTTCTCATCCTGGCCGTACGAGGTCCGTATCCGGTAGTCCGCATCGAGGATCTCGATGACATCACGATAGTTGGCCGTCTCTCCCTCTTTCATCATGTTCGGCCCCACGCAATTCAGCGTCATGACCCTGCCGTCCGCGCTCAGTTCTCCCGTGTATTTCCACAAGTGGGACGACACCGAGGCGAACATGCATCCCCGATACTCCTTGAACGAGACGTCGTAGCCAAGCGCGGAGTAGTAGGTCATCGGAGTCCCGTCAGGCAGCGTCGCTTTTCCTTCTCCGACTGCCCACAGGCCGCCGAGGCCTTTGACGCTTTCGGTGCCTTCCGACTTCTGCTTGGGTTGGCCGGGTGCCATCGTCATTTCCGTCTCGACGCGCCATTCGCCGACGAGCTGTTGAAGCCATTGGTGCTCCTGAACCGGCTTGGTAGCCATCTCGACGGGTTCCTGGGTTTGGGTGCTCATACACTTCTCCTTCCTGTCTCTCTACCGCCCCTGCCCTTCCGGCGGGGGATCCATCAAAACCCGCCTCAGGCACGCCAGAGTTGGCTCTGTGTGCCGTAGAAAAGGTGCGCTCTATCCAGGGCGGACTTAGTGGGAGTGTTGGATTTACTCCACACTGTCGTTACTCCCGGAGACAACGGAGAAGCGGAAACCGGTATGCCGATGAGGTCGGCCTTTACAGCAAAATGAGGAGAGGAAGCGGGATTGCCCGTCGCCTCCTCTCCTCATCGCCATGCGACATGGCGCGCCGCCGCTACTTGTCGTCGCGTACCGGCAGCGGCGTCTCCAGGATCTCTAGCAGCAGTTCCAGCCGCGACGGGCGGGTCAGCATCGGGATCAGGTTCGGCAGGGAGTAGTAGTCGCCTTCAAAGGTGAAGGTATCCACCTGCACCTGCTTCTGCTTGAGCTGCTGCTCCAGCCAGGCGCTATGCCGTCCGATCCGGACGATGAGGACGTCGGGCGCCAGATTAAGGTCACTCCGGTACGCCTCATAGACCTGCGCGAAGTAGGGCGGCGTGTTCTCGCCCTCGTCGGTGACCAGGACGATCTGCTCGGCACGCTGCTGGCGCTGGCGCATCGCCTCCAGCGCGCAGCCGATGCTTGTGCCGCCTCCGGCCCGGATCAGGTTGAACGCCCGCTCCCAATCGCCGAGCGCCGTGCCCTGCGCCTGCACCGGATACGGCATGGTGTCGAAAGCGTAGACGAGCAGGCGCTCGTCGGCGATACCGGAGATCAGGGCCGCGATGCGCTTGCCAAGCTCAATCGCGTTCTCCATCGAGCCGGACTTATCCACCAGCAGGGCAGTTGGGCGGGTGATGCGACCGCGCTGCTTGGCCTGCGTGTCGGCCACGCGCTCCAGCCGCGCCGCCGTCTCCGCGTCCAGTTCCGCCGCGTCGGAGGCCACGCGCGCCTTGAAAGCAGAGACGCGCACATCCGTCTGCGCCTTCTCCAGCTTGCTCTCGATAAGCTGCTTGACCTCCGGATGGTTGAACGCGCCCCGCGCCTTCAGCGACTTGAGGTTGTTGATGGCCTCCTGCGGGGTCATCGCATTGATAAGCGCCACGAGCAGCGTCGGCGTCAATTCCCGCAGCGCGCCAACGGCGGTCGTGTACGGGATGTTATGCTCGACGATGATCTGGGCCTGCTCTTCAGGCGTGGTCGCCTGCGCCAGTTCCTTTAGGGCGAAGAGAACGCTGTCGGTGGGCGGCACCTCCTTGAAGAGCACCTGATCGGCGCGCTCACCGGGCCGGACATGCAGCGTCGCATAGAGGTGCTTGAGCGCCTTGCGGCTGCGCAGCGCCGCCCGGTCGAAGAAGGTCGCGCTCTCCTCGCGCTTGCGCAGGTAGCGCGTCACCGCCGTTCGCGCCGAGCGGGGCACCTTGCCCAGACGCTGCTTCATGAAGTCCACTACCCGGACGACCTGGTAGGGAGGAAACTCCTGTAACAGCACGAAGCCCGCGTCCCGATGCTCCGGAACCTCGCTGACCAGCAGATTGCCGACGAAGACCTCCTTATGGTCGCGCACGTCCCCGTTGTGCTGATACCATACGGCCAGGTGGCCGTAGAACAGCGGGTCGCGGATCAGCATCTCCTTATGCACCTCCGCCACCTTCTCCAACTGGCGGTGGGGCGTGGTCAGCAGGCTGTTTAACATCTCCAGGCGCAGGTCGCGCTCTTCAATGCGCATGGGAGTCACCTCCTTTACCGTTGGATTCTATCACGTATTCCGCCTCGCGCAAGTCTGGAAAGCGTTAGGAGCATACGCGGTTTTCGAAGCCGCAGCCTCTTGGGTGTCAACCAAGTGTCCTACCATTGGACGAGTATGTAAGCTTCCCTGTTAGGGCGCGAGGCGGAACACGAGAGCCGAAGTTTCTCTTCGTGCGGGCGGCAGCGCGCAAGTTCGAGAAGCGTTTTTTGCCCGTGCCGACGGGCCTCTCCCCCAGGACGACGGGGGAGACAGGAGTCGAACCTGCTGAACCATGTGCCAGATGGTTAGTGTGTAGGCTTCTCCTCCCAGGGCGCGCGCCAGGCGCACGGAGGCGGAACCAGGACAGCAGAGATATAGATCTTTCCCGCGCAAGTTCGAAAAGCCGTTGCACATATCTGACGCTCTGCCGATGAGCTACTATGGTGGGAGTCGAACCCACTACGTTCAGATTACCGAGTGTGTATACTTTCCGCGTCGGGGCGCGGGAAAACAGACGATAACGCACCAGATAAGAGAGCTATTTCGCGCAAGTCCCAAAAGCGGTTCTCACTAAGCGCTCTGCCTCTGAGCTACAGGTCCATAGCCAACGGACCTGGCGGGACTCGAACCCGCGACCTCTCCGTTAGCAGCGGAGTGTGTGTACGCTTCTCGCGTCAGGGCGCGAAATAGCCCCAATCGCAATGCAGGCCAGGCCGGTTCCCGCGCAAGTTCGCAAAGCATTGGCACTTTTCCTGGCGTGTCTGCTCTTCCACCACAGAGATAGCACGCTATCTCCGGCGGGGCTCGCACCCGCACTCATTGCTGAACCAGGCTGCATTAGGTGTGTAGGCTTTGCCCATCGGGGCGCGGGAAACGGGAACCCTTAACCGTAAACCGCTTCAGGGCGGATAATCAGGTTGCCGTTGGGCGCACGATCTATCACATAGGAGACAAACCGGCTGTGCTCGACATCGAAGAAGCGGGCCAGGCGCTCCTTGATCTCGGCGTCAGTCATCTCCGGCGTTACCTCCAGTTGGCGCTCGTTGAGGTCGAAGGAGCGCCCTTCAAAACGGACATGAACCATAGGTGCTGCCCTCCTGGAACACAACGACGTCCCAAAATTCAGCGCAGCATTAAGCCCGTATTGCGGGCGCCGTTTGTGTGTTTTTCCGACGGTATTGACATCCCCTCTAATCAGAAAGTTGCACCGGCAGCAAAAAGAATTTATAATGGGTGGCGCCTACCGACGCGGGCATCGCGCCGCGATAAGGAGAGCAAGGATGAGGATCTTCGTTTGGCTCACAGTGGCAGCTTTGTGGACGACAGCATGTGTATCCACCGCCCGCGCGAGCACCTACTACGTCGCCCCTTCGGGCAAGGACGGCGCTCCGGGAACGCAGGCCGCGCCCTGGCGCACGTTGCAGCGTGCCGTGGATGCGCTCAGGCCGGGCGATACCCTTTTCCTTAAGGCAGGAACGTATCGGACAAGCGTCGAGATAAAACATGGCGGTACGGCGCAGGCGCCCATCACGCTCTCAGCGCTGCCGGGGGCGCAGGTTATCGTCACGGGCGCGGACCGCCTCCAGGAGGGATGGAGCCGGCCGGAGGGAACGCAGGAGGCCATCTACGTTCACGATTGGCCTTACGTCTTTCCCATTGATCGCCGCCCGGACGGCACGCTCGTTCTGACCCACCCCGACGATAAGGAGCATGAACTGACCGGACGGGCAGAGCAGGTGATCCACCGGGGACGGTTGCTGCGCCAGGTTCTCCGCCGCGAGCAACTGGCGCCCGGAACGTTCTATGCGGACCTGGCTGCCAAAAAGCTCTACGTCTGGCTGCGGGATAGCGGCGACCCCGGCCAGACGGAGCTAGAGGCGAGCACGCGAAACACCTGGCTGACATCCGCCGCCGGCGTCTCTTACGTGCATGTGCGCGGCATCACCTTCCGCTATGCCGCCAACCACGCCCAGCGCGGCGCCTTCGCCATCGGTCCCTCGGATGGGTCGCAGCCTGCCGCCATCTGTAAGGGCTGGGTGGTCGAGGACTGCGTTTTTGAGCGCTCCAATGCCTGCGGCGCGTCTCTCTCCGGCAGCGGCCATCTCTTTCGCCGCTGTCTCTTCCAGGACAACGGCCAACTGGGCTTCGGCGCTTCCTTCTGCCACGATACGCGCATGGAGGCGTGCGGCATCTATCGCAACAATACGAAGGGCTATTCGACAGGATGGGAAGCGGGCGGCCTCAAGGTGACGTTATCGCGCGGCTTCGTCTTCGACCGCTGCCGGGTCCTGGATAACCGGGGCTGCGGCATCTGGTATGACATCGGCAATGAGCAGGCGGAGGTCAAGAACTGCCTCATCGCCGACAACGACGAAGCGGGCCTCTTCTACGAAATCTCCTACGGCCTGCACGTCCACGATAACCTCGTCGTCCATAACGCCAACCTGGGCGAGACGCTCGGCGGCGCATGGGGGATGGGCGGCATCACCCTCTCTTCCTCCGAGGGCTGCGTTATCGAGAACAACACGCTCATCGGCAACCGGGACGGCATCGCCTTTCGGGAGCAGGAGCGGACCACGCCCCGCATCGCCAACCCCGAAAAGGAAGTCCGCATTCTGAACAGCAACCACCTCCTCCGCAACAATATCGTGGCCTACTCCCAGGCGTATAATATCGCGCTCTGGATGGATACCAACTTCTTCGGGCCGCATCCGAGCGGAGAGGACAGGGACAAGCCCCTGTTTGAAGACCCCAGGACGCTGCATATCCGCTTCGCCAATAATCTGCTCTGGCCCTTGCCGGGCCGTCCCAACTACCTCTATGGCGTGCCCTGGCGGGCCAGGAGCAGGACCTTCGCTACTCCAGAAGCCTTCTCAGCCGCCTCGGGCATCCCCGACTCGTCGCGCGTGGCCGATCCGCGCTTTGCCGACGTAATTGCGGGGGATTATCGCCTCCTGCCGGACTCTCCCGCCCTCCGCATGGGCGCAGGAATACGCCTGTTCTCCTTCGGGCGGCTAAAGCCGCAGCAACAAAGGCACCTAACCCCCCGGCCCCCTTCCCTCTTAGGGAAGGGAGGGACCCGACCGGTCTCCTTCTGGGGAAGAGCAGAAGCTGGGTCCCCCTTCCCTGTGAGCGAAGCGAACGTAGCAGGGAAGGGGGCCGGGGGAGTTAGGTCAAGATCCTCAAATCGCGCAGGAAACCGGATGTCCCTCCGCTAAATTTAGGGACATCAAAAGCAATTCCGGGCAGGGAGGGAAGAAAATGGCGCCACTGGTTATCAGCGACGACGAAGCGCGATTTTTTGAGGAGAACGGCTACCTGATCGTGCGCGGCGTGCTTCAGGGCGAGGAGTTGCGCCGCCTGCGCGCCGCCATGGACGAACTGACCGAGTACGGCAGGTCGGCGGTGCGCAGCGATCCCGACTACGCCTACGGCACCGGCCATCAGTCCGGCGAGAAGGTGCTGCGGCGCATCGAATACGTCATCAATAAACGGGATGAGTGCAAGACGCTGCTCGCCCACCCCTTCATTTTGCGCTCCGTCGAGAAGCTGATCGGCCCAGATTTCATTCCTACCTGGGACTCGATGGTGCTCAAGCTGCCCGGCGAGGGCATTATCGTGCCCTGGCACCGGGACGCCGGAACCGACTGCGTCGGCGATAAGCCCATTTTCAACGTGGATTTCTACCTGGATGAGGCGGACAAAGAGACCTGCGTGTGGGTGATGCCCGGCAGCCATAAGTGGAGCAAGGAGCAGATTGAGGCGTGGCTGACCGAGCATCGGGACCGGGATACGACGGTGGAGGCGTTTGAGGCTTCCGGGGCCGTTCCGGCGCTGATGCAGCCCGGCGACGTGCTGTTCCATAACATCCTGGTTCTGCACGGCTCACCGCCGAACACCTCGCAAAAGCTGCGGCGCGTGGTCTACTACGAGTTCCGCGCGGCCCACGTGGAGGCCGAGAAGGGGCCGCACGTCCCCGCGTATATCCCGCTCAAGCAGAAGGTGCTGCTGGCTTGCCTGGAGCGGCGCAAGAAAGCGGACTACATTCCCCAGGACGAAGCGCCCTTCGTCTACAACCCGCCCGCGCCCTACAACACCGTCTCTCTGGCGCCCGGCGAAGAGCCGCCGACCTACCGCTACCCGCATAACGAATACTGGCGGCCTACCGCCTGGACGCCCGAAGTCTCTATGCAGGTCAAGGGCGTCGGTCAGGTGCGCGTCTCTCCCGATGGCAAGCGCGTCGCCTACGTGGTCACCGCGCCCGTAATGGAGGACGACAAGAGCGAGTACGTCTCGCAGATCTACCTGGCCAACGCCGACGGCAGCGAGTCGTTCCAGGCGACCTTCGGAGAGAAATCCTCCCGTGACCCGCAGTGGTCGCCGGACGGCAAATGGCTTGCCTTCCTCTCCAACCGCGACGACAAAAACAACCTCTACCTGCTGCGGATCGGCGGCGGCGAGGCGGAGCAGCTGACGGAGGCCAAGAGCGACATCGGCGGCTTTGTCTGGTCGCCGGACGGCCAGTGGCTCGCCTACGTGATGCCCGATCCGACGGACGAAGCCGAGGAGAAGCGCAACAAGGCCAAAGACGATGCCCGCTGGGTGGACGAAGACCTTAAGTTAAACCGGCTCTACCTCCTGCCCCTGCGCAAAGACCCTGCCGGGAAGCGTGAGCCGCGCAAGCTGACGCCGGGCGATCTCAACGTCAGCGGCAACTTTGACTGGTCGCCCGACGGCAAGCGCATCGTCTTCTCGCACACCAGAACGCCCAAAGCCGACGACTGGCTGACCGCCGACCTCTCTATCGTGGATGTGGCGAGCGGCGAGGTCAGGCCATTGGCGGCGACACCGGCAGCCGAAACGCAGCCGCTCTATTCGCCCGACGGAAAGTGGATCGCCGCCGTCGTCAGCGATGATCCGCCGCGCTGGGCGTTCAACGCCACCATCCATCTGTTCCCGGCAGAGGGCGGAGCGCCGAAGGAGCTTCCGGCTACCTTCGATCATGGGCCGAATCTGGTCGGCTGGTCCGGCGATAGCCGGCAAATCTATTTCGCGGAGGCACGCGGCACGAGCACCCGCCTCTGCGCCCTGGACATCGAAACCGGCGAAATCACCGAACTCAACAAAGGCGGCGGCCTGCTCACCGAGTTTCACCTAAATGGCGGGCGTACGGCCTTCGGCTTTGCCATGCAGGCCAGCGACCGGCCCGTGGAAGCCTATGTTACCGGCGCGCAGGAGTTCGCGCCCGTCCAGGTCAGCCAGGCGAACGCGGAGATACCGCAACTGCCGCTGGGGAAGACGGAGATCCTCCGCTGGAAGAGCGCGGACGGCCTGGAGATCGAGGGACTGCTGACCTATCCCGTGAACTACGAGCCGGGCCAACGCGTGCCGCTGCTGCTGGTCATTCACGGCGGGCCGATGGGGGTCTATCAAGAGAACTTCACCGCCGCCGCGCAGGTCTATCCGATTGCGACCTTTGCGGCGAAGGGCTATGCCGTGCTGCGCTGCAACCCGCGCGGCTCCTCCGGCTACGGTAAGCCGTTTCGCCTCGCCAACTACAGCGACTGGGGCGGCGGGGATTATCAAGACCTCATGGCCGGCGTGGATCACGTCATCGCCCTGGGCGTCGCCGACCCGGACCGCCTGGGGGTGATGGGCTGGAGCTACGGCGGCTTTATGACCTCCTGGGTGATCACCCAGACCCGCCGCTTCAAGGCGGCTTCGGTCGGCGCGGGCGTGACGAACCTGATGAGCTTCACGGGCACTTCCGATATTCCCAGTTTCCTGCCCGACTACTTCGGCGCTCAGTTCTGGGACAACCTGGAAACCTATCAGGCCCACTCGCCGATGTTCCAGGTCAAGGGCGTGACCACCCCGACGCTGATCCAGCACGGCGACCAGGATGTGCGCGTTCCCATCTCCCAGGGCTACGAGCTGTATAACGCGCTCAAGCAGCAGGGCGTAGAGACCCGTATGCTCCTGCTGCCGCGCCAGCCGCACGGCCCCAGCGAACCCAGGATGCTGCTTAAGACTATGCAGACCAACGTGGAGTGGTTCGATAAGCATCTAAAATAAACCACTCGCTACGGAAAACCTCAACAGGATGAACAGGATTTTGCAGGATTTACAGGATTAGGGCTAGAGAGACAGAAGCCTTCCAGCCAACCAAGTTAAGAGGCATAGGTACTCGGCTGGTTGGTTGGGTTTTAGAAATCCTGTTTAATCCTGGGTAGACACTCCCAGCCGTGTGGATCAATCTCAAGCAGCCTGCTGCTGAGGAGATACGTCAACACCGTTGGGAGCGATTACCTAACTCAAGTTGCTACCTTGCCTCTTCGAGAAGGCAAACGGTGATGCAAAAGCCGGTTTCCAGAGCGATTCTCTCTCAAACGTGTTCCTAGGTAGCAACTTGGGTTACCTAAT
>Ga0070741_10000922_pt1 | contig 96987 bp, 65 predicted proteins | sample Coa_R1_4_FD_66440 | JGI IMG/M metagenome (GOLD analysis project Ga0070741, IMG submission 66440) | Surface soil microbial communities from Centralia Pennsylvania, which are recovering from an underground coalmine fire - Coalmine... | ecosystem: Environmental > Terrestrial > Soil > Unclassified ...
TTAAATGCCGGTGCCACCGTTTGGTGAACCGGGCGTGTGCCCGAGGATTGTGTTGTTTTCATCTACCACCAATCAGTTCCTGATCGGTGGCGCTTTTCCAACTGAATTGTTCCGGCTAAGCGAGTGTGGCTCTTATTACCGGGCGGAGCGCGGAGCTCCGTGTTGGTGACGGGCCAATGGGTAGTGTCCTAATTTGATTTTTTTAGAAAAGCACCCAAGCTACCCACGACTATTGAGATTCCAATCACGATTGCCATGCCGCGCCACACATATTTTTGATCATGCGTCAGTTTTGTGAGGGCATAAAAGATGATGACAAACTGAACCAAGATTATGGCGTAGGTCAGCTTCTTATTCATTCCTTTCCTTTCGCTTCCGCAGCAATCGCCACCTTGACGGCTGTCTGTGGTGAATCCACTGGCGGAATCTCCAAGGCTGCAACAAACCGCTCGTCCTGGCCGCGCTTCACGTCCCGATGCGACCATGCGTAAACCCGCTTGGCTTTGGGGTGGTTCTTCAAATCAAGCACTGCCACGCCCCCTTTCCACCGGAATTCTTCATGCACAGGAACCGATTCGACGTGAACCGAATCGGCCTGATGCAAGTGAAGGATAGCCTGCATGAGATGTTCTATGTATTCTTTATTCACCACAGCGTTCCACTAATTCTGCAACCGTCCATTGGCTTTGTTCAACGCCAGCCTCTTGGGCGGGGGTGCAACGGATTGCGCCATGGACCTTGCAGAAGTTGTAATAGCAGAGGTTCAGGGCAACCGCAGCCTCAAAGTTTTCCAGCTTTTTGCTTAAAGGGCCAATGGCGCGGTTCATCGACCCGGCGTTGTTTGGCTCGTGCTGACCCAAAGGGTGAACTGGGCCGGGCTTACAGCCCTCATGGTGTTTGCGACAGGAAACCTTGGGCGTTGCCCAAGGCTGGTATGGAGCCGCGCCGTTGGCGCTCTCGGTGTGTTTGTTGTCTGATGCCATTTTAGTGAAAGCCGGGGCATATCAATCGTTGTGGACCCGGACGATAAAATCGCCGCCAGTGCTCCGCCTCGTTGGGCCGTGAACGAGTTGCGGGAAGCGCTTGAGGCCAGGGCGGTCGCAATTGCACCATTCCCACAGATTCGGAGACGGCCGCAGATAATGAGAAAGCCGCCATGACTCAGGCGTTATCGGGATAAACATTTTTGGAGTTCATTTCCCCGCGGCCGCAAAGTAAGCTTCATCAATGCAGAAAACGCCGGAAGTGGTTGTGTTTGATCTTGGCAAGGTGCTGGTCGAGTTCGATTATGGAATTGCCGCGCGCAAAATCGCTGCGCGGGGCACGAGCGATCCGATTCGAGTCCGCGAATTCCTGGACCATTCTCCCCTGCTCTTTCGCTACGAAACCGGCTTGATGACCAAGGAACAGTTTTTCGACGAAGTCCGCGCGGGGACTGGTTTTCGCGGGGACCTCGAGGAATTCGGGCGGATTTTCGGCGACATTTTCGAGCCCATTCCGGCCATGGTGGAATTGCACGCGTCCTTGCGCCAAAAAAAAGTGCCGGTCTTTATCTTTTCCAACACGAACGAATTGGCCATTGCGCATATTCGAAAAAACTTTCCTTTTTTCAGCAACTTCGACGATTACATCCTTTCCTACCAACATGGCGCGATGAAGCCGCACGCGAGGCTTTACGAGGTGGTGGAGGAAAAAACGGGACGACGCGAGGCGGAGATCCTTTATCTGGATGACCGCCCGGAGAATGTTGCGGCTGGGTCGGAGCGAAGGTGGCAGGTTATTTTACAGGAGACTCCGGAGCGAAGCTGGGCGGCGGTGAAGCGGCTCGGGTTGCTGGGCTGATTCCGGCGGGGCCGGGAAGGTGGGGAGCTCTGCGCTCCGTTCAGCGAGGCCTTGTTTGTTACGGCAGCTTTTCTTTGTCGCCGCCGAACACGACGTGCAGCGGATAATCTGGATCGCCGATGGCCAGGAGCCGGTCGGCCATGTCGTTCAGCGCGCGGCGGGTGGTTTGGAACCGCTCGGCGAGGGTCCGCAAGATGCCTTCCATTCGGTAACGCTGGGCCAGGCGATGCTCGCCCGCGAGACGATAATGGGTTTGGCCCAACTGTTCATAATACTTGAGGTCGGGAAAGCCACGAGCCTCGGCGCGGAAGCGAATGCGTTCCGGAAACACGCCGGACAGAAACAGCGAGTGGTTACCTATGTGCACCCTGAGCAAAAAGCTGGTTCGCTCATCGGCGGTTTGCAGCGCCGAAACCATTTCGAAAAAGTAATCCAGCGGCGCGGCCTGCCCGGGAATGATGCACTCCGCCCGCCGCGCGTCCGAAAACGCCGCCAGGACCTCGGCGACGTAATCCGCCACGGAGCGATCATGGATGTCCGAACGTTTGAAGACGTGGCGAACGAGCACGTAGAAGTAGAAGCGCGACGACACCCGCAAACAGCCGCGCCGCTCCAAAAGGGCGCGAAACAAGGTTTCGTCGTCAAGGATGAGGTCCCGCGTTTCCTCGTCCGCGAGCAATTTTACCAGGCAATCCGCCGCCCCGAGCCGGCGCCCCAAGACCTCCAAAACGAAGTCCACATCCTGCGCCGTAAACTGGACCCGGCAATTGGGTTGGATCATGTTCATGGCTTTTTTCGAATATAACCATTCAATGCGACCCGCGCAATTTTGCACCCACGGCGACTGGAACTCCCGGCCGCCAACTTACGATTAGCATAAACAGTTCCAAAAAGCCAAGTCCTGACATTTCTCCGGGAATGAGTTAAAATACCCAAGAGCCTATCTCGGCAGGGCGCGTCACTCCGTGCGCGCCGACGGCGGGCAGAGGACTGCCCACCCTACCGGGATAGGTTCCAAGCTCATGGAACCTGAGTCCTCCAGTTCGGCAATCGCAGCCTTGCATCCCAGCCAGGGCAGGATCGCAGTCCGTTCCCGCCGGCAGGCCATGGAGTGGGGACTGGTGCTTGCCAGCCAGGGAATCGAGAGCACCATCGATGTTTCAGATACAGGCGAAGACTGGGGGCTTATCGTCGAGTTGAAGGATTACCCGACCGCATTAAGGAACCTGCGCCAATACCGGATCGAGAACCGCGGCTGGGCGTGGGTTGAACCTTTGCCGTGGCCCCATCTCTCGTTTCACTGGGGCAGCGTGTTGTGGGCTTTGGTGCTCGGGCTGACGTATTGGTTCAGCACGATCAATCCGAATGTCGTCGAAGCTGGCGTGATGAACAAGGCGGCTGTACTGCATGGCGAATGGTGGCGTCTCTTTACCGCCATGCTGCTGCATGCCGATCTGGGTCATCTGGCCACGAACCTCTCGCTGGGAATCGCCTTGCTCGGCCTGGTCATGGGACGCTTTGGCGCCGGCCTGGGACTTCTGGCCGCATACCTGGCTGGGGCGGGAGGCAATCTCGCTTTTCTGCTGGTTCATCCGGCGTCAGCCCACGGCCTGGGTTCGTCCGGCATGATCATGGGCGCGCTCGGTCTGCTGGCAGTCCAGTCCCTGGCTCCTCGCCGCGCCGCCCGGCCCTTGAAATATTGGCTCGGCGGCCTGGCCGCGGGAATCATGCTCTTCATCTTGTTTGGTCTTTCACCGGAAAGCGATGCGGTGGTTCACCTGGGTGGTTTCCTCAGCGGGTTGGCGCTGGGGGCTGCGTTGAACTTTGCTCCCGGCGAAGATTTGCATGGCTTCAAAATCAATGCAACCGCCATCACCTGCCTGGCCGTCCTCGTCGGCCTCACCGCTCGGCTGGCGCTACACTGAGGGCGCGAATCTGCCCCGGACAGATGTCCAGGAAATTGGCAAAGAACCGCTGCATCCGGGTCAAATTCACCTCGTATTCCCGGCCTTGTCCCATGGCCTGGACGAGTTCGTTGTGACACACGCAATCCAGCACGCGCATGGTGGGCGGCTCATCCAGTTCGATCCGCAACCGCCGCTTCGCAAACTCCCGCAACTGCTGATCGGCGATGTTCTCCCCCGCTTCGACCATGTCCATCTCCAACTCGATAAACCGCCGCGCCAGCTCGCCGTGGAGCCTCGCGCCGCCCGCTGTGTCGAGAACCAGATCGATGACTCCAGTCAGGCTCACCAGCACCGCCGCGCCCAGGACCCAGCGCGGATCAACTTTCGCCAACACGAGCGCCAGCGTCGCCACGCCGGCCATCGCCGTCAGAAAAGTAATGAGCTTCCGCGCGCGACCGAAGAACCTTCGCCGCCGCACATGATAACGAACCGACCTTCTGACTCCGAAAAGCAAATCGAAAATTTTTGGCCGTTGGAGATTCTCAGGCATACTGCAACTCCTTCCCGCACATTGCAAATGGCAGTAGCAGAATAAGCCGTGCCCCCCTATTTGTAAAGCCGCGAGGCAGGTCGGTATTACCCTAATATTGGGGTGCTTTCCAGTTTGAACCTCCTCTTTTGCCCCACAGATTCGGAGATGACTGTCCCGGTCGCGGAGCGTCCCTTGACAGTAGCCGTGGGTTTCAACCCACGTGGCGAATGGGTGAGACGAGGGTGGAGAAATTAATCCAGCGGGTCGGAAAATCAGGCTTGGGTAGTTCCCTGTTCCGCTGGACCTGCTCACGGACCAGGAAAGGTTCGATTATACACGCGTCATTAATGAATGCGCCTGGGGCTCGCGGCGGCGCGCACAGGAGTGCGCGCCCCACCCGGCACACGGTGGTAGGGCGGGCAGTCCTCTGCACGCCGTCCCCCGAAACGATTTAGGGCGTTCCGAATCGGTATGGTTGATGTTCAATGAGCTACAAAACAGTTCATGGAAAGCACAGGCGACCCAACAGGTCGGAAAATCAGGCTTGGGTAGTTCCCTGTTCCGTTGGACCTGCTCACGGACCATGAACGGTTCGATTATACACGCGTGATTAATGAATGCGCCTAGGGCCTGCGGCGGCGCGCACAGGAGTGCGCGCCCTACCGGCAACACGGTGGTAGGGCGGGCAGTCCTCTGCACGCCGTCCCCCCGAAACGATTTAGGGCGTTCCGAATAGGTATGGTTGATCTTCAATGAGCTACAAAACAGTTCATGGAAAGCACAGGCGACCCAGCGGGTCGGAAAATCAGGCTTGGGTAGTTCCGTTGGACCTGCTCACGGACCCTGAACGGTTCTATGATACCCGCGTCCTTAGTGAATACGCCTGGGGGCCTGAGGCGGCGCGCACAGGAGTGCGCGCCCTACCGGCAACACGGTGGCAGGGCGGGCAGTCCTCTGCACGCCGTCCCCTTTTAATCACACCCGCGGCACCCTGTGGGCATGCCAGCGGCTTGGCCTTTATTTCGCTGGTGACAGATTGACCAACACCACTCCATGCCGCGGGACGCTGGTCTGAAATTCGTCGTCGCACTTTCCCAAGTCCTTCTGCCGCCAAAGATCGCGCACGCCACGCCGCCCTTTGATGCCCAGGTCGCTCCAGTTCACCTTTACCGTGGCTTCATCTTCGTCCCGGTTGAACAGACCCACCACTTTCGATCCATCGGCCAGGTCTTTCGCCCAAACTTCCTGCTGCCCGTTCTTCGCTACGCGCGCGGCCTGGCGGCCCAGGGGGTCCTGATTGACTTCGAGCACTTCATCGTTGGTCAGCAGGTTCAACGTGAAATCGTCCAGTTTCGTCATGTCGCAGCCGATGAGCAACGGCGCGCTCAGGAGACACCACAGGCTGATGTGCGTGTACTGTTCGTTCGGCGTCAGCTTGGTCGGGCGCACGTTGGCGCTCCAGCCCACATAACCGACCACCAACATGTCGGGGTCGTTCCAATGGCCCGGGGCCGCGTATTTTTCGTGTCCCGCCTGCTCAAATCCGATGCCGGACATGCTGTACCAGGAATCATTGATGTCCCCGGTCGTGCGCCAGCAGTTGCCATTCACCTGCGCGCCCCATTCCCAGACGTTGCCCATGCCGTACTGGCAGAGGCTGAAGACGATATCGCGCGGCGCTTTTGCGAGCGCGGCGCGCATCACCTCGTAAGGTTTCTGCATCTCCGCCAGGTTCGGCCGGGGAGCGATGTTCCCATAACTACACCAGTCGTATTTCAAATAGTCAAAGCCCCACTGGGCGTACCGGCGGGCATCCTGTTCCTCGTGTTGGTAGCTCCCCTCCCGGCCGGCGCAAGTTTTGGGACCGGGCGACGAATACAATCCGATCCGCAATCCCTTGCTGTGGACATAATCCGCCAGCGCCTTCATATCGGGGAACTTCTCGTTCGAAATCACGTTGCCCTCGGCGTCGCGCCCGCCTTCCCAGCAATCGTCGATGTTGATGTAAGTCCAGCCATGACTGTTCAAGCCGCTGGCCACCATCGCATCCGCCGCGGCGCGCACCTTGGCCTCGGTCACGTCGCACCCAAACACGTTCCAGCTATTCCAACCCATGGGCGGCGTGAGCGCGATGGTTTCGCCGCAGACGATTTTCAAGGGCCGCTCCGATTTGCCGAGCTTGTTCCGGGCCCGCAACTTCACCTCATAGACTCCCGGTTTCTCCAAAACTCCCGTGATCAGTCCGCTCTTCGCGTCCAGTTTCAACCCGCCCGGCAAACCACGGGCGGAGAACTCCAGGGGCCGCTCGCCCGTGGCCGGAATTGCCAGCAGCACCGGCGAACCTGGACGCACGCCAAAAACCTGCGCGCCATGAATCGCCGGAGTCGGCGGCGATTTTGGAGTCAACACCACCGCCGCCTCGTGCGGCATCGCGATCGTTTCGGGTTTGCCCTGGGTCATTGCGATGGTCGCGTCCGCCCAATCCGCATGATCGAAGCTGATGCCATCTCCCGCGTCGTCCACGCGCAGGACGAGCATTTTCACGCCTTCGAGCCCTACGGAAACGGACTTCGCGGCCTCCCTGCCATGCATCACGCCGCTTTCCCAAAGTGTCTTGCCGTCGCCGATCACCTTGAACGCGATGCTGCCCCGCGATCCCACTTCGTCATCCACTCCGACGTTGGCGGTGAATCGTTCCCCGTGCCCGCCCAGGGCGATCCGTAACGTGCTGTGCGCGTGCGTTCCGAATCCGCCGCTGAATTTCGCGCCGCCGATGGACAACTCATGATTGTCCACGCTCTTGTCCCGATGCGCTTCGCCCCATTCCTGGTCAACACTGCGCAAATCGAGCGAGGCAACCGGAAAGTTTTCGGCCCGCGCCGCGCCAGACAAGGCGAGCGCTCCGAGCGTGATTACCAACTGTAAGGTGGCAAGTGGTTTATTGTACATGGTTGTGTGGTTTGACTGGTTCGAGAGTAACCATCCGTTCCGCCTGCTGTCAGGAAAAAACTGCGCGGGGGGGGCGCTGCGCAAAGCTGAGTTAAAATGAGTGAGACTTGCCTATTTCATTTTCGGCGGTTCCAGCACTCGGGAGGCTTCACCGATTTTCTTTTGAACCTCCGAGCGGCGTTTTTCCCAATCGGCCCAACTCGGCGCCCACGCTTCGCCCGCGAATTGCTTCTTCGCCGTTGGCCAGAGTTCATCGAGGGCTTTCCATTCGCGCAAGGCGCCGTTGTGGTCGCCCCATTTCAGATCGGCTTCGATCAGGTTCAACAGGTTCTCCGGATAGTCGGGGCTGGTTTTCACCGCGCGCTGCAAGTGCACCCTGGCTTTGCTTTTGCTGCCGATGCTGGTCGGCCAGCCGGGTGCGTCGCGGTAAAGCAGGCCCAAGCCGCGGTCGGCGCCGGCGTAGTCAAATTTCGGGTCGAGGCTGAGAGTGATTTTGAATTCGGCTTCCATTTGCCCGACCAGCCTCAACGCGCCCAGCGTCTTGGTGCGCGCGAGTTGGCCGATATTCAATGCCAGGTAATAATGCCCCGGCACCGATTGCGCGTCGCGTTCGATCAACTTGCGGCAGGCATCGATGCCTTCCTGGGCGATCCTGGCGCGCTCGCCGTTCGAGTTCACAAAATCCGCCCAGTCATAGCAGGCGCGTCCGAACTGCCATTCGGCTTCCGGGTTGCCGGGCTCGGCTTGAAAGCGTTTTTGAGCGGTCTGGTAGGCGGCCTCGGCTTTTCGGGCGAACGTGGCTTGGTCATCCGTTGAACTCGGTGAATCGGCCCTGGCGATTGCGGGCAAAGCCGAGAGTAGCAACAGAATGATCCAGAACGCGCTTCGTCCAGCCAGCCTTGAAACCAAACAGGGCTCGCTTGCCCGCAGGCGAGGCAAGCGCGGACATTCTTGTCCGCTTGGACGTGCGGACACCCGAGGCGGACGTGAATGTCCGCGCTCCCGTCGTAACGCCGGCATCGCTCGGAGCAAACCATCCGTAACTTTCCGGGCCGAATGTGATTTCGGGCTTGTTTTCAGGCGACTTTGAAGGTTGGCAACCGCCCCCTTGCCCCGTGAAATAAGTGTTGCTAACATAATCGCGCGCAGACTATATTTGAATGCTTAGATGAGATTTAATTGCAAATGGTGGCGGTTGGCAATCGTGCCGGCGATAATTCTTCTGGTCACAGGTTGTGGTGGCTTTAGCGGCTCCCACAGCGTTTCGCCGGCGTCGTTCTTCCTGCCGGGCCTGTTAAAGGCCGAACCACAGCAACCGGAATCTCAGCCTAACCTGACCACTCCAAAATCAGAGCCGGCCAAGCAAGTAGCTCTGGCCCAATAACTAATAAACTAAATTATGCGATTTCCGCTGGCCTTAACGGCGAAGATGGCGCGGCATGTTATTAAGCACAAGCTGGCGCGCACGCCCAAATTCGCCATGGTGCTGCAGCTTGAGCCGCTGCATACCTGCAATCTTACCTGCACCGGATGCGGGCGCATCCGCGAATACTCCACCAACCTCAAGGACATGATGTCCCTGGAGGATTGCCTCGCTTCCGCCGCAGAATGCGATGCCCCCATGGTTTCCATCTGTGGCGGCGAACCCTTGATTTACCCCAAGATCGAGGAATTGGTGAACGGCATCCTCGAACAGGGCCGGATTGTTTACATTTGCACGAACGGGATGTTCATGCGCAAAAAAATGCGCGAATATCTCGCCGGGATTTACAGCCCCGCGCTGGAGCCGAAGCTGGCCGAATTGCTCGCCCAAAAGTTGATTACGGACAAGGACTGCGAAACAATTCGCAAGGGCAAAAACGATGGCCGCGCGACGATCAAGCCGAGCAAGTGGATGTATTGGAACGTGCACATCGACGGGCTGGAATACACACACGACTTGATTGTCGAGCGCGAAGGCGTATTCAAGGAATGCGTCGAGGCGGTCAAGATGGCCAAACTGATTGGCTATCAGGTCGCCACCAATACGACGGTGTACAAGGAAACCGACATGAAGGAAGTCGAACAGATGTTCGAATACTTCTCGTCGTTGGAGGTGGACGGCCACACGATTTCGCCCGGTTACGAATACGACGCCGCCAAGAAGGACATGGTCAAGCGGCTCAACAAGCAGCCGGAGGACTTTTTCCTGACCCGCAAAATGACCCGCGAGAAGTTTGCCAAAATTGAGGAATGGGGCGAACGCTTCACCATTTTCGGCACGACGCAGTACCAGGAGTTTCTCGCCGGCAAACGCGAAATGACCTGCACGCCCTGGGCGATTCCCACCCGCAATATTCGCGGCTGGAAAGCGCCTTGCTACCTGATGACCGATGGTCATTACGCCGGGTACCACGAAATGCTGGAAAAGGTGGACTGGAACAAATACGGCGTGGTCAACGGCATCGCTCGCGATCCGCGTTGCGAGAATTGCATGGTCCATTGCGGCTACGATCCCAGCGGCGCGCTCGGCCGGCATAATCAGCGCGGCGACAACTGGAAGAACATCAAATATAATTTTGGCCCCAAACCGAAGCCGTATCGTGAAGGCAGCAAGGTCAACGCCTTTAATGGTGTTTCGATTGGCAAAGGCCATTTGGCTGAGGCGAAAGCAGCGATCAATTCGCCCCGCGCAGCCATGAACGGCGCCCAGGCGGCTTTTTCCCGCAAGGAAGAACCCGCGTCCGGCGGCAGTTGCGGCACCGGCGACACGAGCCAGCGCGACGACCTGCTGGCCAAGATTAAGAAGGACGTTTAACCGCGTTCCCGGGAGTAACCGCCACCAGGTTTTTCTTTGGGGTGGCGGAGATTGTTGCCCAAGAGTTTAAGAATTAGAAGAGCGCCAGGCTTTTGACAGTTGAATGCCGGTCGAAATGAACAATCAGTTTTCCGAACCCAACATAGCTTGATCTCATGAGTAAAACCCTGTTCCTCAGTCCACCTTCCTTTGACGGTTTCGATGGCGGCGCGGGCGCGCGTTACCAGGCGCGGCGCGAAGTCACGAGTTATTGGTATCCGACGTGGCTGGCGCAACCCGCCGCGCTGGTGCCCGGCTCCCGATTGCTGGATTGCCCGCCGCACGGCATCGACATGGAGGAAACGCTGCGCATCGCGAAGGATTTTGATCATGTCATCATCAACACCTCGACGCCCTCGCTGAAAAACGATTGCAAAGTCGCCGAAGCCATCAAGCAGCAAAAGCCGGAAACCAAGGTGGGCTTCGTGGGCGCGCACACAATGGTGTTGCCTGCGGAAACACTTAAAACGTCCTGGGCCATCGATTGGGTCGGCCGCAAGGAGTTTGATTTCACCTGCAAGGAAGTCGCCGAAGGCCGGGATTTGGCGACCATTGCCGGGCTTTCGTACAAGGACAAGGACGGCAAAATCAAGCACAACCCCGAGCGCGACATGATCCAAAACATGGATTCGCTCCCGTGGGTGGCGGACGTCTACAAGCGCGACCTGCAGATCGAGAAATATTTCATCGGCTACCTGATGCACCCGTACGTGAGCATGTACACGGGACGCGGTTGCCCGGCGCAGTGCAGTTTCTGCCTGTGGCCCCAAACCATCGGCGGCCACAAATATCGTGTCCGCAGCGCGCAGAATGTCGCCGACGAAATGGCTTACATGAAGAAAATCTTTCCGCAGGTGCGTGAATTTTTCTTCGATGACGACACCTTTACCGCCAACCTTCCGCGCGCGCGTGAAATCGCCAAGAAACTTGGGCCGCTCGGCGTAAACTGGAGCTGTAACAGCCGCGCCAATCTCGATTACGACACGATCAAGAGCTTCAAGGACAACGGACTGCGCTTGTTCCTCGTCGGCTACGAAAGCGGGAATGACGAAACGCTCACGCGCATCAAGAAAGGCGTCACCACGGACGAAATGCGCCGGTTCACCAAGGACTGCCATAAGGCCGGCGTTATCATCCACGGCACGTTCATCCTCGGCCTGCCGGTCGAGACAAAGGAAACCATTGAGCAGACGATTCGTTTCGCGCAGGAGCTGGATGTGTTCAGTCTCCAGGTGAGTTTGGCCGCGCCGTATCCGGGCACCGAACTTTACGAACAAGCGCGCCTTAACGGCTGGTTCACCAAGAAAGACAAAACCGACCTCGTGGAAGGCGACGGTTTCCAACAGAGCGCGCTCGAATACCCCGGCTTGAGCAAGGACGAGATCTACGCCAGCGTCGAGCGCTTCTATCATCGCTACTACCTGCGCCCGAAACCTATTCTTCGCATTATTCGAACGATGCTCGAGGACAAGGACGTTTGCGTCCGCCGGCTTCGTGAGGGCTACGAATTCTTCAAGAGCATGGCCCAACGCCGGAACGATCTGGAAGCAGCGAAAGCCGCGGCAGCGGCGGCTTGAGCATCAAAGGCGCGGTTTTGCATGGAGTCCCGCCTTCGGGGCGGCGTCCACGCAAACACATGGCCTTGGGCACTTTCAACTGGGCCGACAATAACGAAGCCTCTACCGGCTGAAGCGGAGACTCCGAACGTCGGAACGCTCAGGCCTTGACCGCCCAACGCAGCTTCGCGGATGAAGCGCGCGGGTTCGAGCGAATTTCTTCCTGGGCAGGCCGAATGACTTCGTGCGCGATGCGCGCATACACACCGTCCCGCTCGCCGGCCTGGAAGGCTTTCTTCACGCGCCGGTCCTCACCGGAATGGAAGGTCAGCACGGCCACACGCCCGCCGGGATTGAGACAGGAAGGCAGATAGCGCAGGAAAGTTTCCAGAGCGCTGAATTCATCGTTCACGGCTATCCGCAGGGCCTGGAACACGCGGCGAACGCTGGAATCAATTTGCTCCCGGGAGCGTTCGCCAGAGGCAGCCGGGAAAGCACTGCGGACCGCCGCCGCCAGGGCCGTGGTGGTGGCGATGGGGGTGCGCGCTTGAACCCGGAGGATCGCCTGTGCGATGGAGCGGGCGTGGGGTTCGTCTGCGTTTTCAGTCAGAAGTTGGACCAGCGCTGTCTCGTCCAGCGCCGCGAGCAATGCGGAAGCCGGCCGTCCGCGCTGCGGGTTCATGCGCAAATCCAGCGGGCCTTCCAGCTTGAACGTGAATCCGCGCGCCGGGTTGTCGATTTGCATCGAGGAAAGCCCGAGGTCGGCGAGGATAATGTCCACGCCTGGCAGGTCTTCGGCGGCAAGCAATTGGGGCAGGCCGGCGAAATTGGTGCGGCGGACGATCAGCGCCTCGGCCGGAATGCCCGCGGCGTGGAGGCGGGCCTCGGTTTTTGGCAGTTCGACGGGATCCACATCCAGCCCGTAGAGCCGGCCACCTGGAAGAATCGCACGCAGGATTTCGAGCGCGTGGCCGCCGTAACCGAGCGTGGCATCCACCGCGACCTGGCCGGGTTGTGGCGCGAGAACCTCCAGGATTTCGCGGACGCAAATGGGCCGGTGCGTGCCGGCTGGAGTTTTGCCGCTTTCGATGATCTTCCGAACGTCCGCCGCGTAGCGCGCGGGATCGTGCTCCTTGTATTTTTCTTCGAATCGGCGCGGATGCGTTCCCCGGTAGCGGATGCGGCGCTTATGTGGTGTGGTCGTCAATGCAGCAGCCATGCTACAGCTTCCACGCCTTCACGCCAACTCCAAGCGGACGGGGAATTTCCGCTCGAACACGATAGCAGGATCACGCCGGGCAGGAGTTCTGCGCTCCGGCGCGGCCAATCAGCCCGCGACGGGAACCGGTTCGGGAAGCGCTTCGATGGCAGGCAGTCCAGCGAGTGGTTCGTCGTTCTCGGCCACGTCAGCCGCCGCAGTTTGCGACGCCGCGTTGCTTGCTTCATGCTCGATCTCCGGATAGTCCCTGTTCAATTCCGCAGCCAGGCTTTCGGCTTCCTCGCGAGTGAAACGGGTTGTGCCGGTGCCGGTTCTGCCGTTGACTTTCGACTTCCAGTGGATCACGTACGTTTTGTCCATGTTACACCGGTAACACGTCAGCGGGCGAGTTGAATGGGGACGAACCCGCGAAGTTGAAAATCGTTTTCCCCAAGCCGCGACTAGTGGCGCACGGCGAGCGGCTTTGGCCGGCGGGCGCGCGACCAGTACTCGTAGAGCGTCCTGATCAGGCCCTGGAATTCGTCGAAGCTGGTCGGTTTGGAAAAGTAGGTGTTTGCGCCCAGGCTGTAGGCGCGCTGGACGTCGGCTTCGCGGGTGGAGGAAGTCAGCACGATCACGGGAATGAGCGCGCCTTCCTGGAGGTTCCGGAACCACTCGAGCACTTCGAAGCCGCCCTTGCGCGGCATCTTCAAATCCATCAGGACGACGTCCGGTTCGGGAAAATTGGCGCGGTCGCCAAACCGGTCCACGCCGCTCAGGTAATCAATCGCCTCTTCGCCGTTGACCACAAACTGCACTGAAACATTCAGCCCGGTTCGCTGGAAAGCCCGTTGGAGCAAAATGACTTCTTCGGCGTTGTCTTCCACCACCAAAACTGTAAATGGCTCATCGTGCATTCGACTCTATACTCCGTCGGACCGCGCTGCCGTCTTTCCCAAAATGCCCCACTCTGTCCGTTTGGCAAGCGACAAAACTACGATGCGGCCGACCGCCAATTTGCCCCGTGTTAAAACCAGGCTCCATGCGCCTTTCATCCAATCGCGAAGTTATTAAGAGCTTAGCCTTCCCCGAGTGGCCTGAAATAGGGTATTCACCTGCAACCTTGAAATGTGCGCCGGAAACATGCCAGACTCGGGCGATGAATCCGCCGTTGCGTGTATTGCACCTGGAAGACAACCGGGATTACTCAGCCCTGGTGCAATCCAAGCTCGCGGCGGAGGGCTTCACCCCGGAGGTGGTGTGCGTCGAAACCCGCGAAGCGTTTGAGGCGGCGTTGCAAGGGGAGCCTTTCGACCTGATTATCGCCGATTATTTCCTGCCAACCTACGACGGGCTCAAGGCGCTGAAGCTGGCCCGGGAAAAGTCGCCCGCGACACCCATTCTGCTCGTTTCGGGCACCATTGGTGAAGAGGCCGCCATCGAGAGCCTGAGGGCCGGCGCGAGCGATTATGTGCTCAAACATTGGCCGGAACGGCTGGTCCCCGCCGTGCGCCGCGCCTTGCGCGAAGCCGAGGACCGGCGCAGCCGCTTGCGCGCCGAGACGGCCCTGGTGCGCAGCGAGAAGCTGTTCCGCGCGCTGTCCGAGAACGCGCTGGATATCGTCACCATCCTCAACCAGGAAGGGGTTTACCTATACAACAGCCCTTCGATCACGCGCATGCTGGGTTACCAACCGGAGGAACTGGTTGGCCAGAACGCCTTCACATTCATTCATCCCGAGGACGTGGCCAGAGCCCAGGAAGCCTTTCGGAAGGCCATGATGGAACCGAAGGTGACGGTGACGGCGGCATTTCGTTTCCGCCACCAGGACGGTTCGTGGCATCACCTTGAGTCGATTGGCCAAAGTCTGCTGCATGATCCGGACGTGGGGGGCGTGGTGGTTAACTCGCGCGACGTAACCGACCGGCAGCGCGCCGAGCAGTACAACTCCGTGCTCTCCAAACTTGGCCGCCAGCTCAGTTCAGCCACCACCGCCAAAGAGGCCGCCAAGGTGATTGTCGAGGTGGCCGACAGCCTCTTCCGCTGGGACGCCTGCACCTTGAATCTTTACTCCACGGAGGAGGATAAAATCCAGCCGGTGCTGAGCATAGACACCATCCAGGGCCGCCGGGTGGAGATCCCCGATTCCGAGATTGACCCAATTCCGACCACGCGTACCCGGAGGATTTTGAACCAGAGCGCCGAATTGATCCTGCGCGAGGAGCCGATTCATCTCACGCCGGACGGAGTGTCGATTGGAGACAAGGGACGGCCCTCCGCCTCGCTGATGTTTGTCCCGATGCGCAGCCGCACGCGGGTGATCGGCATCCTGTCGCTCCAAAGTTATCAAATAAAAGCCTACTCGCAGCAGGATCTCGCCGCGTTGCAAACGCTGGCTGATTACTGCGGCGGCGCCCTGGAGCGAATCCGCGTGGAACGCGCCCTGCGGGAAAGCGAGAGTCGTTTTCATTCCGTTTGGGAGAATTCGGTGGATGGCATGCGCTTGACGGATGAGCACGGAGTGATTGTGGCGGCCAATGAAGCCTTCGCGAAGCTGGTGGGCATGCACAACTCCGAACTGGAAGGCAAACTGTACACGGTCGTGTACGCCGAAAGGGAAAACGTCGAAGCCAAACTCGCCAATTACCGGCAACGCTTCCGGGAACGAACCGTCGAGCGCCGGATTGAAAGGCAGATGGTGTTCCGTTCCGGCCGGACCTTGGACCTCGAGATCGCCAGTTCGTTTGTCGAAGTGCGCGGTCAAAAGCCCCTGCTGTTGAGTCTTTTCCGCGACATTACCGAACAAAAGCGCCTTCAGGACCAGTTGCGCCAGTCGCAGAAAATGGACGCCATTGGCCAGTTGGCCGGCGGCGTGGCGCACGATTTCAACAACATCCTTACGGTAATCCAGGGCCACGCGTCCCTGCTGCGCACCTTCGGCCAGCTTTCGGAACAGGCTGGCGCGTCCGCGGAACAAATCTCCCAGGCGGCGGAACGCGCCGCGGGACTCACCCGCCAATTGCTCACCTTCAGCCGGCGGCAGATGATGCAGCCGAAGCAATTGGATCTGAACGAAGTCGTCAGCCACATGACGCGGATGCTTGGCCGGATTCTCGGGGAGGACATTGCGGTTCAGTTCAATTACTCGGCCACGCTGCCACTCGTCCACGCGGATGTCGGCATGATGGAACAAGTGCTCCTGAACCTCGCAGTCAACTCGCGCGATGCCATGCCGCTGGGCGGCCGGTTAACCATCAATATTTCCGTCCTGGAGATCATCCGGGCGGACCTTGCCCGGCATTCCGCCGGACGGCCCGGCCGCTTCGCCTGCCTCAGTGTCATCGACACGGGGTGCGGTATCGAACCGGAGAATCTCCCGCGCATCTTCGAGCCGTTCTTCACCACCAAGGAAGTTGGCAAAGGCACCGGCCTTGGCCTCGCCACGGTCTATGGGATTATCAAGCAGCACCAGGGTTGGATTGAAGTCGCCAGCGAACTCAATGTCGGCACCACCTTTCACATCTTCCTGCCGGCCACCAGCGCCTCCACCCCCGCCACCACCGAAGAGAGCACCACCGAACTCATCGCCCGCGGCGGAACGGAAACCATTCTTGTGGTCGAAGACGAGCTGCCGGTGCGCGAGTTGGTTTCCAGCATCCTCAAAGCGCACGGCTATCGGGTCCTGGAAGCCGACACCGGCAAGGCCGCGCTCGAAATCTGGCGCGAGCAACGGGATAAAATTGACCTGCTGCTCACGGACCTCGTCATGCCCGACGGCATGACCGGAAGTGATTTGGCCAAAAAAGTGCAGGCGGAGAAGCCGGGGCTCAAAGCCATTTTCACCAGCGGTTACAGCGCGGATATCATCGGCAAGGATTTTGTCCTGCAGGAAGGCGTCAATTTCCTTCAGAAGCCGTACCACCCTCACCGGCTTGCCGCCGCCGTCCGGAAGTGCCTCGAAAAAGAGTAGTGGCGCAACTTTCTTGGCTTCAATAACTTGCGTTGTAGTCTTGGGTACTACGCGTGTAGCACGATTGAACATTCCGGCTGGCTCGGGCGTCATAGCCATAATTGTTTTTTAATAATAATAATTGTGGACAGACTCCAAACAGCCAGCTACGATTCGTTTCCGAGGAATCGCTCACAAGGAACTCCTTATATGGCTAAACTGATCATCGGGTCCACGGGGGGGCAACCGGCTGAGGTGCTTGAGCTTAAGCCAGGGGTAAATCGTTTTGGCCGCAGCGCCGAGAACGATCACGTGCTGGCCGATCCCGAAATTTCCGATCTCCATTGCGAGGTACTCGTGGACAACGATTTTATCTTCGTGCGGGACCTGGACTCGACGAATGGGACTTTTATCGATGGGGACGCGATCAGGGAATCCGCGCTTTACTCCGGGCAAAGGTTGCGCCTTGGCTCCATCGAGATGAGTTTGGACGCGCCACCCATCCGGCTGACGCTGCCGGAACTGCCCAAACCCGAGCGCACTGATATTCCCAGCGCTCCGACGCCGCTGGCGGATGGCTATCCATCCTGCCTCGGCCACGCCAACCGGCACGCGGTCTGGGAATGCCCGCATTGCTCCCGGCTTTTTTGCGATGAATGCATCCGCAAGCTGCGCCGGGTGGGCGGTGCGCAACTGAAGTTGTGCCCTTCGTGCAGCAACCCGTGCAAGTTGACCGCCTGGAGCGAAATGATGCGCAACAAAAAGAAGGGCTTCTTCGGCACGCTCGTCACCAAGCTCACGGAGGGCATCAAACGCACGACCCGGCCGCTGCGCTGAGCCCGGTGGGTTTGTTTGAGCGGCATCCGTGAATGCCGGGCGCAGGTCGCAACCCAGGCTGGAGGATTACAGAAACATTCAGAATTCAGTTGCGCAAGCGCGCGGCCAATGGTCTATTAGCGGCGTCAGTGCAGGATGGGAGGGTCGACGCCAAGCGCCGGAATGTCCAATGACAAACGACCAGGGCCAGGCGGACGCTGGGGAGCCTGGCATTGGTGGATTTTGCCCGCGCTCCATTGGGAGCGCGGAATGGTTCTTTGACAATCAAAATAAGCCCAAAGTCCCAAGTCTAAAGTCAGGGCACCGAATGTTTCCGACTGTGCCAGGATTTACGCCGTCGTCACGGCTTCCCGCTTCGTTGGGAAGCCACGGCGGGACGACGCTGCTGCCGGAGGCGGGTGAATTAAGAACCTATGCCGGTAGAGCGGGCAGTCCTCTGCCCGTCGGCGGCACGCACGGAGTGACCGTCCTTCGCTCGGAAGCTACAGCCCGGCCAGCGCGCCCTGCCGAGATAGGCTCTAAACCACCCCTGTGAGGAATTAAGGCAAATTAAACCAAATTAAAGTAAATTAAGCCTCCAATTTTTAGCGCCGAACCGCCGGTCAGCACTTAAAAAGTGCCTAAATGCCTGATGGATTGCGAGTTACATCGAAAACAGCGGATTCCCGTCGGTTTAAGCGGGATGGCCAGATCGTGCGGTCATTTCCGGGCCTATGTTCGGGCATGTTTGGGTTGGTGCGGGCCACTTTGTGGCGGTGGCGAAGGAGAGTCCCGGTGTTTCGAAAGCGGTGTCGCCGCACTCCAAGACCTGACAAACGTTCGGGAGCGCACCTTAACCGCCGTCAAAAGCGTTGCCACCAAGGGCCAGGCTAAGAACCTATCCCGGTGGTAGGGCGGGCAGTCCTCTGCCCGCCGTCGGCGCGCACGGAGTGACGCGCCCTACCGAGATAGGCTCTCTAAGCTAAGGATTGACCGAAAAATTCGGGTGGAAAGCGCTCGAATTCGGGTGCTTTTTCCCGGCGGGTCCGCTCCTCCCGAAGTCGAGGCTTGTACCAGCGCGGAGATTCGCTCTGGCAGGTCACCGGGAGTTGCTATAAAGTGCTCTTATAACGCTTGCCAAATGCGTTAGCATCCTTAGATTTAACGGCTCACTTGACTTGAAGCTATGAATTTATTCAGTCTGGCAATGTTTCTGGGGCAGTCGCCTGCGGCAGGCGCCCCGCCGGTCAACCCGGCGGGCGAGAGCATCAAAATGCTCGGCATGTTCGTCATCATGGGCGTCATGGTTTATGTCCTCATGATTGGCCCGCAACGGAAGCGAACCAAGGAACTGAATAACTTGCTCAAAAGCCTCAAAAAGGGTGATCGCGTGGTCACCGCCAGCGGCATTATCGGCACCGTGGTGAGTGTCAATGAAAAGACCGTCGCCCTCCGCTCCGCGGAAACCAAGCTTGAGGTGCTCAAATCAACGATCTCTGAGATCACCGAACGTTCCGGCGGCGAATCCGGCGAATCCTAAGTCCCCGTCCCATGAATCGAAATAATCTTTGGAAATTCATCCTCGTCCTCGTCGTCCTGGTCTGGTCCTTCGTCGAAATGTACCCGCCGGTGGGGACCAACCTCGCGGTGGCCTTTCAGGAAAAATCCGTTGAATCCCGCCGGGACGCCGCTTACAAAACGATTGTCGAGAAGCTGCAGAAATTGCAGCAAGAGCGGCCGGACAAGGCTTACGCCAACGTGCTGGAAGCGGTCGGCACGAACAACATCGCTCCTTATTTTCCCGAGTTCGAATTCACGGGGCCGGACGGCAAACCCAAGGACATGAGCGGGCCGGACGGGACGCGCAAGATCCTCGATCGTCTGCAGCGGGTTTCGTCGGGCAAGATCAAGCTGGGGCTGGACTTGCAAGGCGGCTACTCGTTCCTGCTGGGAATGGACACGAGCAAGATCGACACGAACAAGGTGGCCAACAAGGACCAGGCGCTCGCGAAGGCGGTGGATGTGCTGCGGCGGCGCGTGGATAAGTTTGGCGTGGCGGAACCGGTGATTCGGCCGGAAGGCAATGATCGCATCCGGGTTCAATTGCCCGGGTTGTCCGAAGCCGACAAAGAGAATGCCATAACAAGCATCGCCAAGGCCGCCTACCTCGAATTCCGCATGGTGCATCCCGAGAGCGACAAGTTGCTCGCTGAGGACCTGACCGAACCGGGTTATGAAAAGATGCAGCCGCAGGAGAACCCGGAGAATCAGGACGCAAAGAACCACGACACCCGGCCGGTGCTGGTGGAAAAGAAACCGATCATGACGGGTGAACATATCCAGAGCGCGTTTGTGTCGCGCAGCCAGACGGGACAGCCGGAAATCGACTTTACGCTGGACAGCCCGGGCACTGAGATTTTCGGAAACGCGACCTCGCAAAATGTGGGTCATCGCCTCGCCATTGTTTTGGATGGCCAGTTGCTGTCCGCTCCGGTCATTAACTCGCCGATTACCGGCGGTCGTGGGATGATCGAAGGCAATTTCACGGACAAGGAAGCCAATGAATTGGCGATTGCGTTGGAAAATCCGCTCTCGGCCCCGCTCAAAGTTCTCTCGGAAAGCAGTGTCGATCCCACCCTGGGCAAGGACACAATTCACAGTGGCGTGAAGGCGGCGCTCATCGGGACGGTGCTGGTCGCGGGCTTCATGGCGGTCTATTACCTTTTTGCCGGCGTGGTCGCCAATGTCGCCCTGATCTGCAACATCATCATCCTGATCGGGGTGATGTGCTTCAATGGCACGACGCTGACCCTGCCGGGCATCGCCGGCATCGTGCTCACCATCGGCATGGCGGTGGACGCCAACGTGCTGATCTTCGAACGCATCCGCGAGGAATCCGCCAAGGGCAAATCGCTGCGCGGCGCGTTGGAGGCGGGGTATGCCCGCGCGTTCGGCACCATTTTCGACTCGCACGTCACGACGCTCATTTCGTCCATCACGCTGTATTATATGGGCACCGGCCCGATCAAAGGCTTCGGCGCGACGCTGACCATCGGTGTCGCCGCGAGCTTGTTCACCGCGCTGGTGGTCACGCGGCTGATCTTCGACTTCCTGCTGGCGAAGGGCTGGTTGAAGAAGCTGCCCATGCTGCACATCATTCGGGCGACGAAACTCGATTTCATGAAGCTGGCAACGCCCGCTTTCATTCTGACGTGGACGATCATCATCATCGGCATCAGTTACGGAGGTTATCGCCTGTACCAAAAGGGCAACCTGCTGGGCGTCGATTTTGCGGGCGGCGACAATATTACCCTGTCGTTCAAAGAGAAGGTAACCGACGTGGACAAGTTGCGCGCCGCGATTACCCGGGACGCCGGAGTAGCCGATCCCGTTATCCAATACCAAAAGGAAAGTTCCGGCCAGGAATACCTCCGCGTGACTTCCAAATTTGAAACGGCCGGCAAGGTCGAGGAAGTCTTGAAAAAGGACTTCCCGAACGCCGGCTTTAAGCGGGAGGCGGTGGAAACCGTCGGCCCGATCATCGGCACGGAAATCGCGCAAGCCGCAGTGCTTGCCAGCGTGGTATCGCTGTTCCTCATCATGCTCTACGTGGCCGTGCGTTATGAATTTTCTTTCGCGGTCGGCGCAATTCTGGCGGTGGTTCACGACATCCTGATGACCATCGGTTGTTATTGCCTGTCCGGGCGCGAGTTCAACGCCACCATGGTGGCGGCCGTGTTGACGATCATCGGCTTTTCGATGAACGATACCGTCGTGATCTTTGACCGGATTCGCGAGGACCTGAAATTGGGCGTGCGCGGCAGCTTCAAGGACCTGATCAACCAGGCGCTGAACCAAACGCTAAGCCGCACGATCATCACGTCGGGCACGGTCTTTCTCGCCACGGTGTCGCTTTACCTGTTCGGCGGCGGCGCGATCAACGACTTCGCGTTCACCTTCCTGATCGGCATCATTACCGGCACCTATTCCAGTATTTATATCGCCAGTTACCTCGTTCTGTTGTGGCACAAAGGCCAGCGTCCCCGGACCAGCACCCAGGTGGTGATGGAAGGCGCGGCCCATGCGCGTCCGGCGCGGCCGTGATGCGAACCCATGCTGGCGCTGGTTGAAATCACACCCTGGCACTGGGTCGGTTTCATTCTCTGCGTCCTCGTGTTCCTGGCCTTGGATCTCGGGGTCTTCCATGGCAAGGCCCACGTCGTCAAATTCCGCGAGGCGATGTTCTGGACGATTCTCTGGGTGGCGCTCTCGCTGCTCTTTGCCGCCAGCCTGGTTTTCTGGCGCGGCAAAAAGGAGGCGGTGGAATTCTTCACCGGCTACTTCATCGAACTCTCGCTTTCGATGGACAACGTCTTTGTCATCGCGCTCATCTTTACTTATTTCCGCGTGCCTTCGGAGCATCAGCATCGCGTTCTTTTCTGGGGAATTCTCGGCGCGCTCATCATGCGCGGCTTCATGATCCTGGCGGGAGTGGCGCTGATCACGCGTTTCGACTGGCTGCTTTACGTGCTGGGGCTGATCCTGCTCTACACCGGGCTCAAAATGCTGTTCGCCCGAGGCGACAAAGTTGAGCCCGACAAGAGCCTGGTCGTACGCCTCGCGAGACAGTTCCTTCCGGTCGCTTCGGACTTTGACGGCCAGAAACTTATCACGGTGCAGGATGGCCGGCGGATGCTGACTCCGCTGTTCCTGGTGCTGTTGATGGTGGAAACCACCGACCTGATTTTTGCCGTTGACTCCATCCCGGCCATTTTCGGGGTGACCCGCAAGCCATTCATTGTTTTCACCTCGAATGTCTTTGCGCTGCTTGGGTTGCGGTCTCTTTATTCCGTGCTCGCTGGCGCGATCGGTTACTTTCGTTACCTGAAAGTCGGCCTCTCCATCGTCCTGTTGTTCATCGGGGTGAAGATGCTGATCGATCCGCACGACCGTCCACCGCGCTGGTTCCAATACGACATTCCGGACAGCACCTCGCTTTTGGTCGTGGTCACCATCATCACGATTGCCATTCTCGCCTCGCTCATCGCCGCCCGGCGCGAACGCGAACGCCTGGCGCGCACACGTCCGACCTAGGCTGTCGTCTCCTCTGTCAGAAATCCGGCCATCCGGTCTGGTACAAGCTCTGCTCAACACACTCACGGCCTCAAGCATGCCGGCGAAAACGCCCTGGCATTGCAGATGAAACCGGCGCGCTCGCGAATTTCCTGCGGGAGTGGCCCGGAACCGTACATTTGTGCGCCCTTCTGAGACAAAATTCAGGTCTCGCGTGGCCAGGAACTTGCAGTTTCTGGCCCTGTGCCTTGTTGCGGCCACTCACGCCGGCGGAGCCGGCCAAACCACCGCTTCGTCGCCGGCTCGAATAGTGACCGCTTATGCCCTCAGCTCGTGCCTGGACGCCGAAACCTATGATCCCGCGGCCTGGCGCTTGCTCGCCTCCAACGATGGTCAATCCTGGACGCTGCTCGACCTGCGAACCAACCAGTATTTCTCGGCGCGCTGCCAAAGGCGGGTCTTCCTCATCACCAATGAGACTGCTTTCAACACCTACCGCCTGCAGGTGGATCAAAACCGCGCCGGCTCTTTGAGAGTTCTCCTGGGTGAGTTGGAACTGATTGGGCCGATTACGGGTGTGACCAATGAAGCCGACCTGCAACAGATCATTTCAGCGTCCCGGGAACATCCCTTGCTGGGGCTTGGCGAAAATGCGTTTGATCACGATCCCGCCACGAAGTGGCTGGACTTTGGCCTGAGTGAGCCGGGCGGTTGCTGGCTGCAATGCCGATACACCCTCCATGCCGAACATGTGATCACAAATGTCAGTGAGTTGCGCATCCACGCCCGCCGGGCCGCCACGCAAAATCTGTTGCTGGACAAAGCGCCGGAAATCGTCTCGAACCTTGCCGCCTATGCCACAAAACCTCTCCAGGCCATTTCCGGTTACGCCTTGACCTCGGCCAACGACGCGCCAGAGCGGGACCCGCGCGATTGGCGCCTGCTCGGATCAAACGACGGCGGCAAGCGCTGGGAAACGCTCGACATCCGCCGAAACGAAGTGTTTGCCACGCGGTTCCAGCGCCATACCTACGCGCTCGCCCACCAGGCGGCTTACGCCATTTACCGGCTGCAAATCGATGCCATTGCCAGCGCGACCGAGTCGGTCGTTTGCCAGCTTGGCGAACTCGAGCCGCTCTATCACGGCAAGGACGCCGATACCCGTTTTTCCCTGATTGTCTCAGCCGATTCTGAGAATCCGCCGATGGAGTCCGTTGACCGCGCGTTTGACGGCGAGGCGCGAACAAAATGGCTGGCCTTCTCGTATGCCAGCACCAATCAATCCGATTGGCTTCAATGGCAATTTGTGCCTCGCGTCGACGGTTTGCCGGTGATCGACCTGCTTCAGCTTAATCGTTTGCTGGCTGAACCGACGCCGCAAAGTTCGACCGAAACGCCGCCCGATCCCCTGGCGCAGGCGGCCAAACCGGTCCGCACCCTTATCGGTTACGCGCTCACCTCGGCCAATGACTTTTCCAGCCGCGATCCGCGGGATTGGCGCCTGCAAGGTTCCCCGGACAATGGGCGCTCCTGGAACACACTGGATGCGCGTCGCAACGAATTTTTCACCCAGCGTCTGCAACGGCGCGACTTCCGGCTGCCCAAACCGGCCAGCTATCCGTTGTACCGGCTCTGCATTGATTGCGTAGCCAAGCCTGGAACAGTTACCAACGGCGCGAACTCCGTCCAACTGGCCGAACTCGAACCGGTGTACAGCCCCCGGGACACGAAACAAAAGCTTTCGCTGGTGGTTTCCGCGCAGGGAGAGAATCCGCCCCGGGAAACCGCCGCCATGGCGTTTGATGGCAATCCCGCGACCAAATGGCTCGACTTTTGCGGCGATGATACAAATCGCGCGAGCTGGATCGAATGGAGCTATTCAGCCGCCGAAACCCGGCCTGTCATCCGGCAGGATCTCGCCCGGTCGCTGCGGCCGCGAACGCAGGTAACCCGGGTTCAACTCGAAGGCGTCCTGGCCTGGATTGATGCCGGCTCGAAACGAGTGGGTTTTCTCGACAAGAGCGGGTTTCAAATCTTCGATCTGGACACAGCGGTCGCGGGCGTTGCGCCCGGAGATCGCGTGCGGTTGACAGGCCGCCTGCAATTCGAGCACAGCCCGCCAAAACTTCTGGATCCGCAACTTATTTCCCTGGGCCGTCTCACTTCCGGCCCCGAGGTCGGAAAACAAAAACTCTTTCCGGAGCATCAGGACTTTTTCTTCGGCGCGGTCGAAGGCCGGGTCACCGGCGTATCGCAAGACGACTTCTTCCAGACGATTCAGGTTGCTCTCACGAAGGGTTCGGGCCAGGTGCAGGTTAACCTGTTGGATTCGACACGGAATTTCGCCACCTCGCTGACCAACAGCCAAATTCGCGCCGAAGGCGTGGTTGAACCCGTTTACAACGAGCAGGGCCAGCGCGTGCCCGGGGCTGTCTGGGTCGCCAGTTGGAACAATCTCACGCTCAGCCCGGTGCTTGAGAACAAAGGGGAACTGGCCGCCTCGCCTGACACGGCTCCCATTGACGAGAAGCACCCCGTGACGCGGATTTCCCGGATCTATGACCTTGCCCACAGCCAGACCACTAATGGATTCCCCATAAAAGTGCGCGGCGTGATCACGTATATTGACCTCGGCTTGGGGGAATTCTACCTCCAAAACGGGGCGGACAGCATCCTGGTCCAGGACCAGATGAGCGCCGGATTGTCCCCCTTTCTGCATCAGGAAGGAGATTATGTCGAGCTTCACGCCACTGCCTACCCGGGTAGTCCACCGGATATTTATCCTTCCGGATTCGTCACCGTGCTTGGCAAAGGCCGCATGCCGACGCCGCTCCGCCGTTCCTGGAACTACCTGATGACTGGCAAGGATGACGGGCGCTGGGTCGAGGTCGATGGCCTCGTCGCCGCTGTGGAAGAACAACGGCTGGCGCTGACCTTGAATGGCGGACAGCTCATCGCCTGGGTCAATGAGTTGGATAAAACGCTTCAAAACCGATTGCTGGGCAGTTGGGTGCGGATAGCGGGCGTCTGCTCACCGGTGCTCAACCAGCGCAACCAGAGACTTGGCGTCCGGCTGCTTGTCCCCGGCAGCCGAAACATCCAAATGGTCAAAGCCGCGCCCGACGACCCCTTTCAACTGCAGTCGGTGGCGATCACCAACGTCATGAGCCTGGATGCCGAGGACTCGGAACCATCATCCCAACTGGTTAAAATTACCGGAGTCGTCACCCACAAAGGGCCGCAGTCCTTCTTCTTGCAGGACGGCGTCGATGGCATGCGGGTCTTCCCCCGCAAAGACAGCGCCTTTGGCCCCGGCGACCGCGTCGAAGCGGTTGGCCTCCCGGAACCGGACGGGCTTTCGCCCAAGCTGGTCCAGGCCCTGGTCCGCAAAGTTGGCACCGCTCCGATGCCCCCGGCCGTCGCAAGGGTCACTCCCGGCAGCGCAGATGTCAGCCAGGATGCAACCCGTGTGCAAATGGAGGCCACGCTGCTCGGTTCCAGCTTGAGGGACTCCTTCCAGGTACTTGAGTTGCGTTCCGAAAACACCGCAAGAATCTTTCATGCATTCCTGCCCATCGGCAAGGACCCGTTCCCGGTGCTTCCCGCGGGAAGCCGGCTCAGACTTGAAGGCGTCTATAAAGCCACCACCGACACCGCGCCTGACTTCGGCCAGGTCATAAGTTCGTTTGAAATCTATTTGAACTCGCCTGCGGACATTACCGTTCTGGAACGTCCGCCCTGGTGGACGGCCCGCCATACTTTGTGGTTGCTGACTGGGTTGGGGGCCGTGGTGCTGGTTTCGCTTGCGTGGGTGGGTTCGCTGCGGCGGCAGGTGCGCCAGCGGACCCGCGATTTACACGAGGAAATTGCCGAGCGCAAACAGGCCGCCGCCGAACTGGCCCATGAACGCGAGTTGCTGCGCACCTTGCTGGATGGTTCTCCCGACCAAATCTATTTCAAGGACGAGCAATCCCGGTTTATCCGCTGCAGCAAGTCCCAGGCGGAACGCTTCAACATCCATCCGGACGAAATTCATGGCAAGACCGACTTCGATTTTTTTACCGAGGACCACGCCCGGCCGGCCTTTGAGGACGAGCAGGAGATTCTGCGCACGGGCCGGCCGCTTATTGGCAAAGTCGAGCGGGAGGTCTGGAAGTCCGGCAAAGGCGCGTCCTGGGTGTTGACGAGCAAAATGCCCCTGCGCAACCAGGAAGGCCGAATCATCGGCACCTTCGGAATTTCCAAAGACATCACCGCCATCAAAGACGCGGAGGCCAGGTTGGAGGAAGTCCATCGGGAGCTGTTGCAAACCTCGCGCATGGCTGGCATGGCCGAAGTGGCCACCAGCGTCCTGCATAACGTCGGAAACGTCCTCAACAGCGTCAACATCTCGAGTTCTGTCATAGGCGTAAAGCTCAAGAAGTCCAAAGTATCCAACCTCAGCAAGGTGGCGGCGCTCTTCGAAGAACACGCGGACGACCTGCCCGGCTTTTTTGCCAGCAACCCCAAAGGCGGTCAGTTGCCGGGCTATATTTCCACTCTGGCGGTTCACCTCGCGGCGGAACAGGAGGAACTGTTGCAGGAAATCGATTCACTGGCCCGCAATATCGATCACATCAAGGAGATCGTGGCGATGCAACAGAATTACGCGAAGGTCTTGGGCGTGCTCGAACCGCTGCCCGTGGCTGAGTTAGTGGAGGATGCGTTGCGCCTGAATGCCGGGGCCATGCAGCGTCATCAGGTCCGCGTGATCCGGGACTACGCCGACCTGCCGCCAGCCATGGTTGATAAACACAAGATCCTGCAAATCCTCGTTAATCTAATTCGCAACGCCAAGTATGCCCTGGATGATGGCATGCCGCCGGAAAAGCAGTTGACCCTGCAAATCAGGCTGAATGACGGCAAGGTCAGAATCTCCGTGAAGGACAACGGCATCGGCATTCCGCCGGAAAACCTGACGCGCATCTTCGCCCACGGGTTCACCACGCGCAAGGATGGCCATGGCTTCGGCCTCCACAGTGGCGCGCTTGCGGCCAGGGAGATGGGCGGTTCATTGACCGTCCAGAGCGAAGGTCCGGGCAAAGGCGCAACGTTCACTTTGGAATTCCCCAGCCAGCCCAGGGAGGAAAGCGAAACACCAAAAACCAAACGCCAGGCTCCAGAAAAATCCCAGGTTTCCAGCTCCAAACCTTCAGATAGCCAGGGTTGAGACGATACTCTTTAGATTGGTGTTTGTGATTTGGAGTTTTCATCCCGCCCGCCAGTCCAGCACTTTCAATTGGACTGAACGCTGCCCGTTGTACTCATTCACTTGCGGCGCAAAGGCTAAATCGAATTTCGCCACGGGCAGCGCCGCCTCCTGTCCCGCGCCCCACCAAACCGCTTGATGGGTTGTCAGACCATCTGTCACCCAAAGCTTCACGTGCTGCTTTTCCGCGCCGATGCGTTGCAATGGCCGCGATTGGGTCAGCCCGCGCGCCACGAACTGAAGCGCCGGATTCCCCTGCCCCATCGGGCGCAATCGGTCCAGTTCCTTCAGCCGATCCAGTGTGACTTCCTGGAGCGACACTTCGGCGTCGAGCCGCAGCGAGGGTTGCAACTCTTCGGGCTTGAGCGTTCGCCGCGCCAGTTCATTCAGGCGCTGCCGGAACGTATCAAGCTTGTCGGGCTCAATCGTGAGGCCGGCGGCCATCGCATGGCCGCCGTGACGGACCAGCAAATCGTCGCACTCGCGCAACGCCGCCGCCAGATCGAACCCCGCCACGCTCCGTCCCGACCCGCGCCATTCGCCCGCTTCGCCGCCCACAATGATCGTCGGCCGATAGAACTGCTGCAACACCCGCGAAGCCACGATGCCAACCACACCGATGTGCCACATCAACTGGCCTTCCACGATCACAAAATCCGTTTGCGGATTGAACCGCGCCCGCAACGCGCCAATGACTTCCTCCGCGATGCTCTTCTCAATTTTCTGCCGCTCGCGGTTGCGCAAGTCCAGGCTCCCGGCGATTGGTTCTGCCGTTCGCAAATCCGGAGCCATCAATAAATGCAGGGCTTCCTCCGCGTTCTCGATCCGTCCGGCGGCGTTCAATCTCGGCGCGAGCGCGAAGCCGACTTCATATACTCCCGGCGGACCAGTCACCTGCGACACCTTTTTGAGCGCCACCAACCCGGGTCTCGGCGTGACATACAATCGCTCCAACCCCATGGATACCAGGATGCGATTCTCACCCGACAGCGGCACAAGATCGGCGATGGTCCCAAGCGCCACGAGATCCAGCAGCGGCCGCACGTCGTAATTCATCGCCCCCGAATGGCCAAGTTCGCGGCCTCGTTTCACGAGCGCATGCGCCAGTTTGAACGCCAGCCCCACCGAGCACAATTCGCGGAACGAGTTCAGCCCCTCGCCCAACTGCGGGTTGACGAGCGCGACCGCAGCGGGCGCGGGCGTTGAAACCTGGTGATGATCCAGCACCAGCGTCTCCACCCCTTGGCGGCGCAGCCAGTCGATGGCCGCCACGGCCGTCGAACCGCAATCCACCGCCAGCAACAGCGTGGTGGGAAACTTGCGCACGCAATTTTCGACCCCGTCCTGGCTCAGGCCGTAGCCTTCCTCCATTCGATGCGGCAGATAGCTGTTCACCCTCCAGCCCAACGCGCCCAAAACCTCGCTCAGCAACGCGGTCGAAGTCACTCCGTCCACATCGTAATCCCCGAAAATCACCAGCGGCTCGTCCCGCTCGCGCGCCAGGAACAAGCGGTCCACCGCCGCGCCCATGTTCGGCAGCAGAAACGGATCGGCCAATTGCTTCAACCGCGGTTCGAGGAAACAGCCGATTTTTTCCGGCTCGCTCAAGCCTCGATTCAGGAGACATTGCGCCAGCAGCGGGGAAATCTTGAGTTCCGAAGCCAGCCGGCCCGCCAGCAAAGGTTGCGCCGGCGCGAGTGACCATCGAAATTTCATTCAAACATCATCTCCCGTCAGGATGACAGCCCTGCGGGTCTCCTGTCAATTTCGACGCCCTTAAACGATTTTCAATGAAACTTTGAGCAGCGGACTTGGAACCGGCCCATCTGTTCCCATTCAGCCTTTCCCCTACTCCGCCGGCGGCGCGCGCAGAACGAGCAATGTATTGTCCTTTTGGTTGACGGTCAGGGTGCGCCCGTCGGGCGAGAAACGCAGGCGGCCGAAGGCCACGGGCGTGGGGAGCGACATCAACTCGCGGCAAGTCGCTACGTGCCAGAACTTGGTCATCAGGCCCGTTTCCACCGATGCGAGGGTGTGACCATCCGGTGAAAAGTCCACGTCCGCCACTTCCTCCATGTGGCCGGACAAGGTAGCCACTTCGCGGCCCGCCGGAACTGACCAGAGACGCAACGTGCCATCCATGCTGCCGGTGGCTAGAAGCGTTCCGTCCGGCGAAAAGGCGAGGCCGGAAACAAAATCATCGTGTCCCGTCAAAAGCGTGTCCTGTCCGGAAGCCAGATCGAGGACGTGGACCTGGTTTTCGAGTTCCCCGCTCACGGCCAGCCGATCACCGCGGAAGCTCAAGACAGCGTTTCGCAACCTCCTGTTCGGGCCTTTGGCGGAGCCGAGCCGCCTGCCGGTGCGGACATCCCAGAGCATTGCGGTGCCATCCGGTTCGATACCGAAGAAGCGCTGACCGTTGGGTGAAAGGCCGTATTTCAGGAATTTGACCCCGGGTTTGCCTTCGAGCGGAACCAAGTTGGTCAGCGCGGGCGGATTGATTGACCAGAATCCGAGCGCACCCTCTTTGCGATCAATGGCAATCAGCCCTCCTTCAGCGGGAGCGAAGCCTATCATTTCCACGCCCGGGAACGATGCGATTTTCCTTAAGGACGAAGAATCCCAAACCTCGCTGACCCAACCGTCGCCCGCCTCGGTGCCCGTGAGGAACCAACGACCGTCCGAAGAGAAGTGTGCCGGCTGATAGTACATGTTGTTAATCTGAATGGAGGGCGCGTCCAGCCGGGGACTCCAGAGCATCACGGTCTTGTCCTTGCTTCCGGTGGCCAGCAGCTTTCCATTGGGACTGAATGCCACACACCAAACCTCGCTCCCGTGCCCGCGAAGAACGGCTTCGGACGAGAGCGTGTCGGTGCGCCAGAGACGGATGGTCTGGTCGGAACTCGTGGTGGCAAGGGTAGCGCCGTCCGGGGAGAAGGCGGCGGACCAGACAGCAAGTTCGTGGCCGTGGAGTTGCACTGGCACTGGCGGGACGCTTCCTCCCGCCCCGTCTCGCAGCCCATCGGCTGCGGCGATGGAGGAGGAACTGAGGTCCCACACCAAGGCGTCTTTGCTCCAACCGGTGGCGACGAGCAAATCTCTGACGGGCGAGAAGACCACGGACCACGCGGGTCCGGGCGTGGCCAGGCGATAAACCAGTTTCAAACTGGACGTGTCCCAGACCAGCACGTCCCGTTTTTCACCGACGACGGCCAGCAAAGATCCATTCCGCGAGAACGCCGGACGCCGGCCCGCTTGAGAGAGTTCGCCGAGCAACTGTCCGGTTTCGCAGTTCCAGAGTTTCACCGAGCCCGCCTGTTCCCAATAGAATGGGCTGCTGTCGGCGACCGCCAGGATGCGGCCGTCCGGGGAAAGCGCGGCCAGGCGACCGCGAAAAGATCGCTCCTTTTCGCCCGTGGCAACCCGCCAAAAATCCACGGAACCGCGAGCGGTGGCGGCCACCAACTGCTTTCCGTCCGGCGTGAACGCGAGCGACGAAACAGAAATTCCGCCATCCTCCAGGGAGCGAACCAACTCATGAGTTGACGCATTCCAAATTTTTGCGCTGCCATCGAGACTGCCGGACGCCAGCAGCGCGCCATTAGGTGAGAACGCGACACAAGTGACAATCCAGGAATGTCCGGCCATGGTGGCAAGCTGCTGTCCGCGACTCTGATCCAGCAAGTATCGCCACTCAAAGCCGCGCAGGTCCTCCTGGCCGGTCACGGGGCGATGGGCCGCAAGTGTCAAGCGCGCCAAACCGAGATTGCCGCGCGACAGCGCTTGAGCGGCCACGCTCATGTCCGCAGCGTAAAGATCCAGGCGGGCCTGACGCGCGCTTTCCAAGGCAAGTTGCCGTTGGTGTGCTTCTTCCAGCGCGAACCGTTCCGCGCGACGCCATTGCAAAGTGATTCCCACCCCGCCCACCGCCACGGCCAATAAACAGGCGATGGAAACGCCAGCGAGCTTCGGGTTGCGGCGGCTCCAGAGCCAAAATTTCTCCAGCGCCATGGCCGGGCGTGCGAAGATGGGTTCGCCCGCAAGCCAGCGTTCCAGGTCTTCCGCCAGGGCTTGCGCCGAGCCGTAACGCCGCTGCGGGTCCTTGGCAAGACACTTCAGGCAGATGATTTCGAGGTCACGATCCAGACCAGGCTGGCTGGCGGAAGGACGGGGCGGTTCCTGCTCGGCGACTTGCCGCATCGTGTCATAAACTGTGCCGCCCTGAAACGGCGGGCGGCCGCTCAACAGCTCATAAAGCACTGCGCCAAGGCTGTAAATGTCCGCAGCCGTGGTCACATTTTTCACGTCGCCGCGGGCCTGTTCCGGGGCCATGTACGCGGGGCTGCCCAACACGGCCGAAGTGACGGTCAGACTGCTGTCGCCCTCGAAAAACTTCGCCAGTCCGAAATCACTCAGGTAAGACCGCCCATCCGCATCAAGCAGGATGTTCCCGGGCTTGAGGTCGCGATGCTGTATCCCGCGCTCATGGGCGTAGTGTACCGCGCGGGCAATCTGCGCCACCAACCGGGCGGCTTCCCTGGGATTGCGCAGCGAAACAGCTTGCTGTGAGATTGCCGGATGCGCCAGCGAACCGCCTGCCACCAACTTCATCGTGAAGTAGGCCTGCCCGTTCACCTCCCCGACATCATAAATTGGAAGAATGCCCGGATGATCCAAAAGCGCGACGGCTTTGGCTTCGAGGCGAAAACGTTCCACGTCCGTCCGCGACGCCAGGTGCGCAGGAAGGATCATTTTGAGCGCCACGCAGCGGTTCGCCGCCACCTGCCGCGCTTCATAGACCACCCCCATGCCGCCGCGGCCAAGTTCCCGCAGCAGTTCGTATGAACCGAAGCGTTGCAAACGGGATTCCTTGGCGGCTTCCGGCAGGCTGGGTTCGCCCGCGGACAAAACCGTCTTCAACAGGCATTGGGGACACAACCCGCGCGACGTACGGGAGCGAAGCGCCGATCCGCATTCAGGACAAATGGGCGCGCCGACAAACATGGCTGCTAATTCCTCACGACCTGTTTTTCCGGACGTCACGAACCGGAATTACCACACTTTCAAGGTTGGCGCAGTCTAAAAAACTCCGAGGTTTGGAGATTCGCCGCCGGTAAATGGTATTGCATTAGATTTCCTGAAATGGGAAAGGGACCGGCGATTGTTTGCCAATTCGCGCCCGGCCCCAAACTCATTGATGACTGGAGGATGAACGAGGAGAAGGCTGCGTCCCAACTCACGACGAGTTCATCCGGCAGAACCACAATGGATAGCGCCGGTAGAGGAGGCGCGGAACTTAGGCGGAAGACGCGGGCTGGCAAGAGACTCGCTTGCGATTCGCGATGTTCGTAAAAGTAGCCATTGATTGGATAAGGACCGTAGATGGGCGTCCAAATGGCCGACAATGCGACGCCCGGTTTGGCCTGGAGAATGAAATTGGTGTAATTGGTGCTCCAATAAACCACCACGTCACCGCCATCCAGCCGAATGAACAGACCCGGCCGGAAAACACTTGGCGGCGGCGGTGCCGCAACCACGATGGAGCCGGCAAAATCAATCGGATCTCCGGCAACCGTCGGCAGCCGGACCGGACCACCAAAGCAATCGCAAGCCGACTTGTCCTCCGTTAGAGGCACGACCCATAGGCCGTTTTCTCCAAAGACACTGCCGGCGCCGATCAACGCATCGCTCGTGGGCGCCCAGATCAACCCATGCGGGAAGCCGTTGGTTGGATCGCTAATCCCGCTGATCTGGTGAACCGTAACCCCGTTGCTGCTGGCCAGATAAATATTTTTGCCGGCATCAACTGAGACACTGGCGTTTCCGTCCACGAACGCGAGCATCTGGCCATCAGCGGACCACGCTGGCCAGCGCGCTCCGGTGATTCCCAACGGCAGCAACACGCTCGTCGAAGCGTCCGGCGGAGTGAGATAAATGCCGGGCGCGTTGGGATTCAGATTATGCAATGCAAGCGTTCCGTCTTGCGGATTGACGGCAGGCGCACCCTCGTAACAACGCGGCGAAAGCGCCAGTTGCGTGGCCGTCCCGTTGACGTTGATGCTCCACAGACCACAACCAAAATCGAAGACCAGGTTGCTGTTCGAAAGATCCCAATCGTAGCCGACAATGGTGTTCGTATTAACCAGCAACCGGGTTTCCTGGCCGGTCTTGAGATTTCGCACCCACAGATTACCCTGGTTGTTGAATGGATCCCCTTCGCGCAGAAACGCCATCCATGTGCCATCGCGCGAAACGCGCGGGCGCGCGCCCGTGGTGATGTAAGTCTCGCCGCTGCCGTCCAGGTTGATCGCCCAAATCGCGCCGTCGCCGCTGGCGGGGCGGCGGCCATAGAAAATCGTGCCCACGTCCGAGAGCACCAGCGTATTCGTGCTGAATACGGGCGGGGTGTTTGTGTTGCCGGGATCGAGATTGAGCGGTGGTTGCGGCGGACCAAGCGCGTGGTCGCTGAACGTATAACTCGCGGTTTGCAGTCGTGAACGCGACGGATTGGCATTCGCACCGTAGTAAAGGACTGAAGTGTCGTTGCTGATGGCAAAGGGCGTTGTAAATTGATGCCACGTGTCCGTGCCGTTGGCGCGATAGAACACCTGATCGCCAGCATTCAGGGTTGTAAATGAAACCTGGATTGCCGCGCCATAAACTCCTGGCGGCGGCGAGATCGTAACAGTCACTGGCTCGGCAGCGCGCGGACTGGCATACGTAAACAGCGACACATCCGCGCGGTACTGGTCGGGCACTCCGTAGGCCGTTCCGGCAGGCGGCGCGCCAAGATTGTTGGTGGCCACATTGCCCAAGCCTGATGTCGGGCCGCTGTCACTTTCAGCAAACACCGTTACCGCTCCTGGCAATCCGCTGATTCCGCTGGTCCAATCGGGCGCGGACAGGGAGGAGACAAAACCGGGGTTGCTGCGAACAAACGGTTCGGTTTGAAACAGCCACACGTTGGCTCGTGTTCCGCGCGTGCTGACCGGCGGCAGGTTGTAAGCCGCGGTTTGGGTGTAGTTCGTCCCATCGAATTGCATCGTCTGCGCGTGAACGGAAGCCGGCGCGCCCGGAGGAGCGTCCAGCAAAACGAAACGTCCTGCGCCCAACGGCACGAGCCCGGTGAAAATATTTCCCGCCGCGCCCGCGCCCGCATTGTAAACGGACGACAGGACCGGTGAACCACCCGGCAACCGCACGCCTTGAATGCCGTCGCCGAACTGAACTTGAAACGCCCCATCGCCGCCCACGTCAGTGTAATAGACTTGTTGCACGGCTTCGGTGAAGGAGATCGACACCGCGGACCCGAGACTGAAGACGCCGTTGGATTGAAGCAGCGGTTGGACGGCTACGTTCGACTGGCCGGGCACATAAAAAGCGAACCAAGGCAGCACATCACCATTGAAATTGCCAAACACGTAAGCGCTGCCTGCGGTCAGATTAGTGTAGCTTAGCACAGCACTGAAAGAATTCGAAAACTGCAGTATGTGCAGAGCGTCCGTGGCGCCGCGCACAAGGCCCGCGGCAAAGGTGGGGCCATTGGTATCAAATTGGATCGCATTGCCGCGTTCAAACGAGCCTGACTCATTAACCAAACCCGATGAAGATGGCACGCCGAGAAAAAAGCCTGTCAGTTCCAGCCGTTCGCCCGGTGGATCATTGAGCGAACTGGCCACGAGCAGGGAATTGAACAGCGGCGGCGGCACCGACGGCGCGGCCAGCGTCACCAGCGAATGCGGTCCGATGCCCGTAGGCGTAATCACCACCGGCGTGCCGGCGGAATTCGTGTTCGACAGATCGATCAGGTTAACCCGGTTAAAGTCCAACGCGGTAACCGCCAGCGCATCCATGGTGTTCTGCAGGAATTTGCCAGCGGCGCAACCGGTCACATTCTCAACCCCGGTCAAAAGCGGCGCCGACCACGTGAACACGCCGTTCGTGTCCTGGTATCCCACACGTGCGTTGCCGGTGATTTTGTCAAGCACCAGCACGTCGGCAATGCCGTCGCCGTTGAAGTCACCCGTGGTGAAAAATTCCGCGCTCGTTTCATACACGAAAGCGGCGGGAGAACTCAAAGGGCTCAAAAGCGCAAAAAGGAACGGGAGGGCCGCCAGCCATGAGCGGACACTCAAACGCTTGGGACGGATTTCCCTCGCCGCGCAGTGACACCAGTGCGCGAATCCTTGCGGGATGCGGTTGGCAACGTCTCTGGTTAATTGATGGAACGGATTCATGGCCCGGTCGGGATGCCCACCGCACCTGCGGGAATGGTCTCCGCGATTTCGCGCTGGCTGTTCATTCGCACCACAAAATATTCATAGACGGCGCCGGCAACGACCGGTTGCTGGTCGCGAATATAGAGAAACAAACCGCTGGTGCTCGGGCCGTCAAACGACGGAATGGTTTCGTATTGCAGACCAACCAGGCGATCGGCAAAAACGACGCTCGGAGTGTTAAACGAATGAGGAATATACCACGGCAGGCGCTCGATCAACGGTGTGCATTGCACGAGGTTGCTGGACACATTCGGAAAACTGGGCGAAGCCAGTTGACGCCGGTAAACTACAATTGGAAACAATGGATCGCCGCGGCGCGTAGGGTCGCCGGAGAGCCGGTGATAGACAAGGTCATTGGGGTCGTTCGGTATCGGGCCGGCATCGAGATAGGAAGCGAGGTTTGTGCCGCCAACGTTTTGGGAAGGGTAAGGAACCGCGCTGATGTCGGCGATCCGGATTCCCACCGGATAAACCGGGTCCGGAGTGATTTGGAACGGGAAATTGAAGGAGCGCGGCCCCAACAGGACCGCGGCGACGCGTTGCGGACCGCTCACATCCTCGTCGAAATTCTTGACTGGTGGCGGCGGCAGGGCCGGCCAGGGCACGCTGGGCAGAGCATTGGTCGGCCGCCAGGTGAAATCCCACACCTCAGAGATGTTGCCCGAGACACCCGGGTTGGTTACGCCCACGGAGATTTGGTACGGCACGCCCGCTATCACACTGGCCGTGGTGCTGTACTGCGGCCCGCCAGGAAAGTTGCTGCCGACCGGCGGCGTCAAATACGCTTCATCGAACCGGGCCAGCGCGCTCAAACGGCTGGAGCCAAACAGGCCGAGGTAGCGCGTGCTGAGTTTGAAATTGGTGACCGCGCTGAACTTGTTGTTGGAAAACCCGGTGGGTTTGCCGCTGCCCGGCTGGTCCTTGCGCGCCACGTTGATCACGAATCGTTGCACGCCGCCGGTCGGGCAGAACCAATTGAGGAGCACCTGCGGATTGTTGATGTCGCCGAGAGCTTGCGGTTCGGCCAACACCGGCCGGGGCATGGCTGGAGGGGAGACTTCCTTGCAGCCGAGCGAGGCCATTGGACTGCCGTTGCCGTTCTCGTCGAGCACCTGGACGAAATAGCAGAGCCTCGAATAACTGGAAGGCATGGCGTCATCGGTGCGGACGACTTGCTTGAGCGGATTGTTGGAATCGAACGGCGCGGCGGACTGCGCGAGCAAAGTCAGCGGGCCGCCATCCACGCTGCGATAGAGGCGATATTCACGGGTGCGCGGCGTGAGGCGGAAACGCACGCGGATCGGCGCCACCGCCCCGTCATCCGAGGCGCGTGCGATATGCTGGGCGCACTCGCCTGTCTCAGGCAAATTTACGAAGCAGCCCTGGAAGGGCGGCAGCGGACCCAGCACGCAAGCCGGATACGGAACCCAATAAACGTTGTTCGTGTCCGGGGTGAAAACACCGAGGCTGTTCCACGTCGAGTTCGTATAAACCTGGATCAACATAGCCGCGCCGGCGGACACGTTGAAATTCATGTGAACCGTGCCGCTGGCATCTGGCGTCGGTTGGCTGGCCGGCTGGCACGAAGTGGATCCGCCATTGAGGACGCTCAGCAAGGGGTCATTCGGGCTCAATGCTGTTTCAAGCAACTGTCCCGCCAGGAACGCCGCTTCCAGGCGTTGAGTAGAGGACGGCGGGGTCGCGAGATGGCCTGCCGCAGTTTGCGACATCAACCCGTAAAACGTTCCCACCGTGCACGTGACATCAACCGGTGACAAGTTGTACTGGGCGTACAGCGAATAATCAAAAGAGGCCGTGTTATTCCCAGGCGCAAAATAAATCGGGCCGAACACCTCAACGTTGGTGTGATAGCTCGGATAGTTGACGACGTTCGTAACGGCAAATTGAACCCACGCAATGCCCGGATCACGCCGCACACAGGTGAGACGGTAGTTCGAATTGTTCGTGTCCGGCGTGTTCGCAAGCGTATTGATGCCTTGCAGCATCACCACCGGGGTGCCGCAACTGCCCAGCACCGTCCCGGTGGTCGCCGCCGGCGCGGCCCGCTGGCGCAATACTCCCCAGGCCGGCCCGCTGTTCGGCCCCACCAATACGGCGCATTGTCCATGGCTGACGGCCCGCACGGTGTACCAAAAATTGCTCGGCCCGGGGGTCGCCGGGGCGTCCGCCACGTTGTCGATAAAGGAGCCCATATTGGTGCCGGCCACTTGCGAGACCGTGGCAATGCGATTGTTCAAGGGTGTGGTGTCATTGGTTAGGACCATCGACGGATTGGGCCAGCGATAAACCCAGTATTCATCCACGAAGTTGGTGGCATTCGTGTTTTGCTGCCACGTCACCATCAAACGCTGCTGATTCGTGGTGACGCCTCCCAATGGGAGAACCTCAACGGCATTCTGCACCTTCACGCCCATCGGCGCCGAGGGTGGCAGGCGCCGGCACGCCCGGGCCAGAACTCCGGGCGACACCAGGCCATCCCGCCCAAGGATGTCCCGTGCGGTGACGAAGTAATAAAACTGCTGGCCATCCGTAAAACCGGGACCACCCGAGAGGCGGCCATTGTCATCCGAGATGAAGTAGGTGCTCGGATCAGCCGGATCATCCGCTGCTCCGGCTCCTGTGCCGGTTGAGAAATCCTTGATGGCCATCACCGGGGCATGATTGACCGGAACAAAGTTGCTGTTCGTGTGCAGATCACTGGCCAGAGGGGGCGTTGCGTCGTAGCCCGCCGCCTCGGCCGCGGCTTTGTCAATCCGCCAGACGTTGAAGCCAAAATACAACAGGGAGAGCCGGCGCAAGTCGTCCGGCGTGCCCCATCGCAACCGGATGCGCAGATGGTCGATGGGCGCATTCGTAACCACCTGGAATGGCATGCCCGGCGCGGGCAACACCACGGGCATGCCGGGGCCCGGCACGACCGTAATCCGTCCTACCACATCACCTGGACCTCCCGTCGTCAGGCTGATGTCGCGGATTTCGTACGTGGTAATTCCGGTGATCTGCTCGGAAAAGCCCTGGCCCGCGCAAAGCATCAGTCCCGGGTTGACCCGCGACAACATTCTGATCACCAGCGTGGCTTCCGGATCGGCCGCCGCGTTTTGAAACGCAATGATTACTTTTTGCGCCAGCGTCTGGTTGGTGATTCCGGGGATCTTGTGCAGCATCGTGTCAAGCGAACGGCTTAATGCGCTTATATCCTGGTTGAGCGCAAGCGATTGATTAAGCAGTGCGTTGATGGCGGTGATGTCGGTCTGCTGAAAGATGTTTCCGCGCGCAGTGAAGCTGCCCGCGTCGGTGGGGTAACCCGCCTTGGCGTAGATCGCAAACTTTTTACCGGCCAGAAGAGTCGGGTCGGGCGACCCAAGCACGATGTAGGACCAATCATGACCGCCGGAATCGCGGATGGTCGTGCCCACCGAAAACACGAGGTTGCTCAAGGGTGTTTGCGCGGAAATGGACAGCGTGGCAAGCGCAAGGAGCGTTAGAAGCGTGAAGAGCCGGGTTCTCATCGTCCTCGTCGTCCTTGATCCCGCCTCACTCTCTGCAATGAGCAACGGATTCGAGGACGACGACGAGAAGGCGGCAAAACGAAACGCTTCCTGATTCACGTGTCTGGATGGTTTTTGCCCGTTCATCAGTAATCAATCGAGTAGTCGATTCCGCCGGGTTTCAATGTGCCGCTAATGGTCACCCTCTTGCAGCCACTCACGCAGAAGGGGCAGTAGCCCAGCGAACCACAGGCCTGCGCGGAGCCGGTCACGTTCAGTTGGTAACCCGAAGGTGTCTTCCCAGCGCTCGCTCCAAGCTCAAAATCGACACTCGCGCTCAACGCACAGAGCAGGGAAATATCCACCGTTTCCTTCTGGCGAAAGCCCAGCAGACCCAGGTTCACGCCGCCTTCGTAATAGATGGCGCTCGAAATGCCCGCTTTGACATCCAGCACGCAGGAGGAACTGCCCAGCAGGAGATCGGACAACGACAGGCTTCCGCCGTACTGGATATAGACGCCGGTAAAATTCCCGGGGTTGCCGAGCACGTCGCCCGCTTCCGGGTCCACGTATTTCAGCGGATCCAGCGTGCAGGCATGGCCGGCAAAAATACCCGCCTGGAAATCCACAGGAATCGCAATCACAATGACGGTGGCATCGGCTTTGGCCGCGAAGTAATTCTCCGTCTCCCCAATGGCGAAGGTGGCGCCGATGGTCTTCAAACTGCAACCCGAGAAACCCGGCCCGCCGTCAATCTGAAGCAGTCCGCCAATGCCGACCACGGACCCGTTGGTCATCGTCCACTTTGCATCCGCCGTCAGGGTAAGCGGACCGCCCGGTGAGGAATCGACTCCCGGCCACTTCAGCGGCACTTTCTTCGCTCCGAGCGTCACTTCGGCGGCATTTCCTCCGGCGGGGATGCAATCCAGCGGCACGGACTGGGAATCCAGCTCCAGAATGTCCATGTAGGCCGGAAAGCTCATCGGGTCGGGCAAATTGAGCTGGATGTTCGCGCCCAGGTGGATTGCTCGCAGCGAATCGCCATTGAAAGTAGGCGCGCCGCGAATCTTTGCGCTCAGTAACGACTGGCTCATCTGCCCGATGCCTTTCATGGCCTGCAGGACTCCGCCGTTCGACCCGGCGACCTCGTTTTCCAACGCATCGCGAATCGACTTGTTGATCTGGTCAAACAAAACGTTCATCAACTGATCCAACAGGAAATTCTTGTCGGACAGGAATTGGCGGAAGGTTTGCTGGTAATCGCCGGGAACCGCGCTGCCGAGAAAGCTGATGGTAAGCTGTTCCTTGATGGCACTTTCAGCGCTCGCGGTGTCCGCGGTGAGAAAATCGCTCGACTGGGCGACTGCCGTGGCGAGGGCATTGGAGGCATCATTGATGGCCGATTGTATGAACCCCGACACCGCGCCGGCGTCATTGGTCACCGACCCAATCGCTTGAGTGATGCCGCCGGTGGCGTTTTGAATTTGCGCGCGCAAATCGTCAAACTGCTCCTTCAAATCCTGCAGCTCCGTCTCAATCTCCGCAAATGTCGGCTCGAGGTCCGCCAGGATGGGATCGAGCGCCTGGCCTGCCAGATCCGGGAGGAAACTCGGCCCCTGGTCCTGCACGAGCTGTTCGATGATGGCTTTGATCACGTGCCGATCGCCATTGTTGTCTCTCGCCAGCACTTGCAGAAAGAGAGTCAGCGTATCATCCACGTCGTTGAGCGTGCCGTTCACCTTTCCAATGACGCCGTTGGCGGAATTGGCCGCGCCGTTCACACTCTGAATCACCGTTTGCAACTGCGTCGTGAGCGTGCCAAGGACGGTGGCAATATTGGCATTGAGATGACCCGGGTTGGACTGCTGGAGAGAGGCAAGCTGGCTGCGAATGCTCGCTGCGATCGGAGTCAACGGTTGATCCAGCAACGGACGGAAGAAGCCCGACGCATCCTCGCGCAACGTATTTTGGAGACTTTGGAAGCCGCTGGTCAGGCCAATGGTGGACACGCTGTTGCTCAGCGACGAGCGAATGGCGTTGGAAACGCTGCTCAACGGGCCGCTCAGTTCGTCGAGCGCGTCACTGACGAAGTCCAGCACCTTCAACGCCGGCAACCCAAAGCTGAGATCCTGCGCAAAATCGAAATCAACCTTGCCCGGTGACAATTGCTTCAGGCTGCTGTTCACGTCGATGACCGGAAGCACCACTTTCGCGGGCTCGAAACCTTCGAACCGGCTGAGCAAACTGTCGAACTGGAGCGGATAATCGAATTTGGCCACTTCGATCCAATCGCGTTGCGCGCGAGGCCGGTAGGTGACACTGCCGGAATTGCGGTAATCCTGCCAGCGCAGGCCGCCCGTTTGCGGCCAGCCATCGGCATTTTTGTCGAACTTGGCGGTGTTGAAGAAATTGTTCGTGCCCACCGTCCAGCCGCGGTCTTCATCGGTCGTGTCCGGCGCGGGCCAGCCGCCCATGACGGCGACATCCGTGAGGCTGGAGTTCGTGTTGGGCGTAATGTGCAGGTGCACCTTGATGTCCTGGAAGAAGGGCACGCGAACCCGGCCGGCAACATTGTAAAAACCATTGGGCGGGCCGTTGGGCGTTTCCCAATTATTGAAATAACCATCGCCGGCCGTGGCCAGCGGGAAGGCGCTGGTGCCCGAACCTTTCAAGGAGATCTGGCCGGGCAACGGAAAACGCGAATCGATTCCGCCATCAAGCGGATTGGCGGCGGTCACCAGGTTGCCGTTGGGCTTGAAACCCAGGACGGCATGGAAAGCTTGCGGGATGACGGGCAGGGTCGTCTCGACGCCGAGGACCAAATAACGGTTCGCGGAGGAGCAGTTTTCGGAAGCGAGCGGTTTGAACTGAATGCTTTGCGGCTTGATAATGGTGTTCCAGTAAGCCATGGCCTTGGGACCGCTCGTCGGCGGCAGTTGCGCGGAATCCAGCCCGCCGCTGCACAAAAACTTCATCCGCGTGAACTCCTGGGTGAACGCCGACGGGAACGGCAGCGATACCGCCCCATCCGTCCGCGACTCGTCATTAACGCTGTTGGTGAACGATAGCCGGTACGTAGTGAACGTGAACGGATAGCCATAGAGATTCAGGCTCGAAGGGAAGGTGGCGGATTCATGAATCCCGCTCACACCGCTGAATCGGACGTAATACTTCGACGCCGGGTCGAGCGGATACCAGCCGGTGTTTGTGTTCGCGACAAAGCTCCAGCCTTGCGCGGGTGCGCGGAAGTTCAGGCCGGCATAGTTAGCGAACCCATCGTGGTAGGCGGGCTGATCGGGTCGCTCGACATAAGCAGGATTGGACGCGTCGCCAAACCCGGTGTAGAGCAAGCCGCCCGGTTGCGCCGCATCAGTAAAGCTGATCTGGTCGCCGCGCAGGAAAGTGCCGGGCATGTGGTAAGCGCCGGTGGTGACTTCACTGGTGTTGTTGGCGAAATTCGTGCCGCCAGCGTATCCCCAACTCAGCCCTGCTGGCGGCACCACGCCATAGGCGAGCAACCCACCGTCCGGCGTGAAGCCGAGTTGGTTGCCCTCGGGCGTGAAAGCCAGCACGGCGGGAGTCGTCGAGGCGCCGCTGCAATTGGTGTCCGCGCAATTGCGCACATAGGTGACCGGAGCCGCCCCGGTGAGCAGCAGCGAACTATTGGTGGGGTCAACCAGGTCATTCTGAATGGCCAGCACACCCGTGCCCGTGGGTATCGGGTTGCCCGGTGAGCCGCCGGCGTACGGAAAATGTGGCCGCAACTCGGGTGGATTCAGCGCGATCTGTGTGGTGAGGTGCCCCACCCCATTTGTATCGGCAAACACCATCAGCTGTGCTCCATTGGCAATGCCTGCGTTGCGGTAATACGAGTCGTTCGAAACGCGTTTGGCCTGGCTTGGGTCCGACAACTGCGCCTGCAGCGAGGTCAGAATGTCGTCCTCTTGCTGGCGAACGAAGAGCACGCCACTGGGATTGTCGATCAGAATCTCGCTCGTCGGCAGTTCCCACTTGATCGTCGGAGTTGCAATCCAGAAGGGTTTGCTGTCGTCCACGGCGTAGAACGAGCCTGAGGCGACCAACTCAGTTGTTTGTGGATGAAGACCGGTGTCGAGCGAGAGATTCGTGAATGTGAGGATCGGAGTGGTAATGCGATTGGTTGGGCTCGAGCTGATGCTAAAGCCGGTCGGCAGAATCAGGTTCAGCGTGCCGGTAATGCCGGAATCCGAAACCACCACATTCGTTCGGGTATAGGAGACATTTCCGGCCATGTCCCGGTCCGGAACCGGCCCGTGTACCGGCACTTTGACGCCGCTTTTGATGATCACATCGCCATTGACAAGTAAATTGACCGGCAGCCTCGAACCATCGCCGAACGTATGGCCCGGCGCCGAAGGCAACCACCCGGCATCGGCGGTCAAGGGAAGCCCGATTGCCAGGTGATCGCCCGCAACGACGTTGCTGATTGTCGGAGTGCTGTCGAGGTTCGTGAATAACGTCAGCAACGATCCGAAGTAGAAATTGCCATCGAAGTGAAGCAGTTGTGTGGCGCCAGTTCCATTGGTGGCATCGTTTGAAAATCCGCCGCCGTTTTCGCTGTGTTCCAGAATGACGGTGGCCTGATGCAGATTGTCCACGGAATCCAGTTGCACTCCGTTGGCGGGTTGGAGGTTCAATATTTGCGTCAACGCGAGTTGACCGTTGGCCGGACCGACGGGAATCGGGGAGGAGGCGTTGTATGCGCCAAAGGTATTCGTGGCATCGAACAGGGCCGGGTTGAAGTTTACCGGCGTTCCAGCGCCAGACACTTGCAATGAAGGATCAAGCTGCGCGATGACAGTGCTTGCAGCCGGCGGGGGACCAAAATCATAGAGGCGCCAGAGCGACGCGCCGGCGCTAAGCAGAAATCCTGGCTGGCCGGGCGAGTTGTTGATGGCAAACGTCCGGCTGAAATTCGCGAAGTCCAGGGAGCCTGGCAAATGCAAGCTGCCGTCGCCCAGAAAGGCGGTCGAGCCAGTCCAGTTGACTTCACCCACCAATAGCAGCGAGCCCGTGTGGCCGTTTCCGGTGACGTCGCTCGTGGTGTTCCCGGTCCCTTCGTCGAAATGCCAGCAGGCAACCAGGTTCGATTCGGTGCCGGCCAGGGGAAAGTTCATGATGGCTTGAATTTCGTTCGTGGCCAGGGCGCGGTTCCAAACGGACACCTCGTCAATCGCGCCGCTAAAGGCAGGATAGACTGGGTTCACGCCATACTGGCCGATTTGAAGATTGGTTATGGTGGTCGTTGCGCCAGCCGTCGCCCCGCTGGAAAGAGACCACGAGGCGCTGGCCTTGAGTGCGCCATCCACCGTCACACGACCGCCGTTGGCATCCACGACAAACGCCACATGGTGCCAGTTGCTGTCGGAAATCAATCCAGCGTCCAGACCCTCCCCATCGCCTCCGCTCGGATACACATAGCTGCTCCCATTCTTGAAATACCAGGCGCGCAAATGGCCATTGAGGACAAACATCGAGTAGCCGTTGAAGGAGCCGTCCCCGTACTTGCTGATGATGCCTTCCACCAGGTTGGTATTGCGCATGGACCGGACCCAGGCGGTGAGCGTCAGCGGATAAGCATCCAAGTCCGCTGTGTGAGTCACCACCACATCTCCAATCGTCCCGTTGAACTTCAGGCATTTTTGGGAAACCGGCTGCAATACCAGCGGCGCCGACGAAGGAAGCCACTGGGGATTGTTGACGAGTGAGCCGTTGAAGTGATCGGTGGTGCTATCGGTGGCGGTGGACCCGCTGCCCTGATCGAACTTCCAATAGCCCAACAATCCGTCCGCATTCGTGGGAATGGAGCGGTGCTTGAGATAGTTCAGTTCGGCGCCGCCCAAAGCCCGGTTCCAGAGCGTCACCTCGTCGATCTGGCCCACCACGCCGTTGGTATAAATACTGATGTTCGAAAAACGGCCGATGAGCACGGGGAGGCTGTTGGTCGTGGGCGGGCCGGGCGAGCCGGTCCAGGCGAGATTTTGACGGAGCGTGCCATCGACCGAAATGGATCCGCCGCCGGGGCCAACCACCAGCGCGATGTGATGCCAGCGGCCATCGGCAATTGGGCCACCGTCGATTCCCTCCTGGTCCTGGCTCGGATTCCAGATATAATTTGCGCCGTTATGGAAAAACCAGGCACGAACATGGCCTTGGTACACAAACAAGCTGTAACCATCCAGGCTGCCCGGAAAATAGGAGCTGACAATGCCATCGAGCGTGGCTGCGGTTCGTGAGGTCTTCACCCAGGCTGTGATCGTTAGGGGATAGGCATTGAAGGCTGCGTTATGAGGAACAGTTACATAGTTGTTCGTCCCGTTGAACTGCAACGCGAACCCCGGCCCGCCCTGAGCTTTCGCCGACGAAACGAGTCCATTGACGGCCAATCCCAAGGCAAGGAGCCACAGCCAATGACAAAGTGGACGCTTCAAAATCACAGTAGGGGGCAGGCACAAACGGTCCCGCCCCTAATTACTTGTGCAAAGCGTCAAAAAGGTTACTGGTTGGAAAACGCGCCTTTTGACCGTAGATTCGGAGAGGGTATCTAATGTTCCCCTGAACTGCCGGCGGGCACTGGCAAAGGAACCGTCGATAATGTCACCGGGATGAAGTTCAGCTTGTATAAACTTCCATTTTGGTAATTGCCGGTCGGGTAAAGGAAGCAATTCACTGCCTGCCCATCGACGACGGTCTGAAATTTCTGGCCGATAATGGGCACATACCAACCCAGGTTGCCGGTATCGATGGTTTTGAATTTCGTCCACGGCCCCCAGGGCGCGGGGGCCTCATAATACTCATTTATCGTCCTCGGATCCGTGCGCAAATTGTATGTTGTGTAATGCCATGCCACCATGACGTATCTGCCCAAGCCGGGTATATACGTCATGCCGGTCATGCTGCAATGCAACGGACTCTGCAATATCGGCCGGGCCCGGTTGATGTCACGGTTCCAATTCCCGCCCCGCATCCCGTTTCCGCCGGTGTAAAACTGCCAATCGGCGGCGTTCAGGCCCGGCAGTTTGTTTTTCAAAACCCGCCCAAGAATATAATCGTCGCCATCTTCGAAGTGGCCATTATTGGCCACCGCATAGACATACTTATCCGCATTGTCCACTGATGCCGCGCCATTTCTGCCATACCAGACAAAATACGGAGCGCCGAACCTCATCCCGGGAAACATGGGATGCTCGTAACTCTCCTTCGCAGGCCTCGACCAAGTCGCGCCTTTATCGGTGGATTTGATGATGCTCGAATTCTTAAAAACGTGGCGATGCTGCGGGTCACCGGATTGCTCGGGATAAAAGCACCTGGTGACAAACATATATAGAATGCCATCCACACAATACGAATTCATGGTCTTCCAATTGGCATGGTCCAGCCCGAGCCCGGTTTGACCGTAATCACCCATATCGCTGACGGTGACTCCTTTAAGCGCGTTCGGATTATCTCCCGTGAGCTTTCCGAAGGCTATGCTGCGATCTCCCACGCCGCCGAAACTCGATCCATCATCATTGCCGGTGTATAGGTTTCCATCGTCCGCCCAGGTCGGCGCCCATTCATCGCCGTGACTGTTGGTCATTTGCAAATAGCCGGCGCTAAAACTGATATCGACAATGGCTTCGCTCCCCTGCGCAAACGCGCTGGTTTGAATCGCAAGAACCAATAAAAGCGCCCATGTCACCCTCAGACACGGGACACACATGGTCCTTAATGACATGGTCTTCATTGGCATTCTGGTTCGATTATTTCTTCGGGTCGGATGGGAACGGCGGCGAAGCGCCCGCGCCGTGCAGGTATTTGACGATGGCCTGCGAACGGGACTGGACATGAAGCTTCTCATAGATGCGGCGAACGTATGTGCGCACCGTGCCGAAGCCCACTCCGAGTTGGTCACCGATTTCCTTGATCAAAAAACCCCTGGCCAGCATCTCCAGGACTTCCGTTTCACGCGCGGAGAGTTCCACGATTTTATCCGCGGCTTTTGCCGCCGGCGGGCTGCGGAACGCTTCCACTACTTTGCGGGCGATATGACTCGTCATCGGCGCGCCCCCTTCCAATACATCCATCACCGCCGCGAGCAGTTGCTTGGGCGGCGTGCGCTTGAGCAAGTAACCCGTCGCCCCGGCTTGCAAGGCCTGGAACACCTGCCCGGTATTTTCATAAACCGTGAGCATCACCACCAAAATTGACGGCGCGCGCTCCTTGAGTTGCCGCACGCATTCGATGCCGTCGAGGCCCGGCAAATTGATGTCCATAAGCACGACATCGGGCTTTTCGGCGGGCAGGCGTTCGAGCGCCTTCTCCGCGCTGGCGTAATCGCTGACGCACTGGAAACCAGGCGTCTCATTGAAGAGCCGCACCAGGCTGGCGCGAACACCCGCATCATCCTCGACGATGGAAAGCCGGAAGGCCATTATGGTTCCAGAAGTTTCATGGTCAGCCTTATCCGGGTACCGTGGCCGGGCGCACTTTGGCAATCGAATCCGCCGCCAACGCTTTCCAGACGTTGTTTCATGTTGATCAAGCCGTTGCCGCCGCCATTCGAACCCGCTGCTTTGCCCGGCACCTGGATAAAACCACAACCATTGTCGCTTATCAATATGCTGAACTGCTCCGCCTCGACGCGGAGGCTGAGTTCCACTTCCGTGGCGCGAGCATGTTTGATGATATTGTTGATGGCTTCTTTGAAAGCCAGGAACAGATGGTGGCGCATGTCCGCGCGCAAAAGCCGGACGGGCAAGGGAGACATCACTTCGAGGCGGCAGCGGATGTCCGCCAGGCGCAATTGCTCCTCGGCGTGCGCGCAGGCATAAGTGACAAACCCTTCGAGAGTATCGTTGCGCGGGTTCACGGCCCAGACGATTTCGTCCAGGGCCCGCGTGCTGCTGTTGGCTTTGGCGGCGATTTTCCGCGCATCGGCCCGAGCCTGCTCCGGCGGCGTTGAATCGCGTTGCACGAATTCGCTCAAGAGGCCAATTTCCGTCAGACTCGCCCCGAGGTCGTCGTGAATGTCGCGCGCGATGCGTGAGCGCTCCTGTTCGACCATTTGCTGCCTTGCAAAGTGCTCCAGTTTGCGTTGCGTTCTGCGCCGTTCAAGTGACCAGATGCCGCCGCCAGCCGCTGCCACCACCACCGCCGCCAGACCGATGCGAAACCAAAGGGTCTGCCACGCATACGGCGGCACAAGCAACGCGACGTTCGCGCCGGTTTCGTTCCAGACACCATCGTCGTTGCAGGCCAGAACGCGGAACTGATACCCGCCCGGTGAGTTCAAGCTGTAAGTCGCCGAGCGCGCGGTGTCCGCGTCGTGCCACTCCGTATCCACACCATCGAGCCGGCATTTGAACCGCACCTTCGATGCAGCGATGAGACTCGTAGCGGTGTAATGAAATTCAATCACATGATGCCCCGGCCCAAGGGACACTATCGGCACGTCCACAAGGTGTGGAGTCCCGGCTTCAGTCGGCGGCGCATCCGCAACGTCGGGCATGTCGGCAGCTTTCCAAATCGTCGCATTTGCGAGCGCCTGGCCGCCTGAAGGCGGGACTCCATACCTGAACTGAGCGGGAGCATGCAGATCCAGTTTTTTGCCATCCACGCGCAGCTCTTCAATTAGCACGGGCGGAGGCAAGGTATTCACATGGATTCTTTCAGGAGACAACGCCACCGCGCCTTCGGTCATGGCAAACCATAATCGGCCATTCCGCCCGTGCGCGATGGAAGGTTGCGAACCACCGGAACATTCGCGGGTGGGCAATCCGTCCGTGCGGTTAAAGAGTAGGCAGTCCACCAAGCTCGTTTTTCCGGCGTCGAAGCTCGCCAGTGAAGCCTTGCTGAGCCGGACGATGCCGGCTGGCGACCCGAGCCAAAGATTTCCAGTTCGATCTTCCTCAATGGAATGGATCCGATTGTCCGGCAGCCCTTCCGCGGTGGTGTAATGCGCGCGCGCCCCGTCGCGCCAGCGCCAAAGGCCATTATCCACGGTGCCAATCCATAACGAGCCATCCGCGTCCGGGTGCAAAGCAAAGATATCGTGCCCGGCAAAGCCGTCGTTTACTCCTCGGGGAAGCAGCTCTTCGCCCTCCAGGCAGGCCAGGCGGGGCTCCGCGCCCCCGGAGAGGCCCACCCACAGCCGCCCGCTCGCGTCCTCGCAGATGACGCGCACCACGCCCATTTGAAAGTCCTTGCCGTTATGGCGGCCCAACTCCCCGTCCTGCCAGGAAAAAAGGCCCAGGCCGGTCCCAAACCACATTCGTCCGCGGCGATCCTCGTAAACCACGTAAACCCGCTTGTTCCACCCGGCCTCGGGATTTTCCCAGACCTGGACGAACCTTCCGTTCTCGAAACGGAACACGCCGTTGTCACCCGTGCCGGCCCAGAGGGTCCCCTGGCGATCGAGACACAGCGCGTAAACACTCCCGGCCAGGTCATTTTTACCCAGGTTAAACTGGGTAAACTTGCCTTCCTGCCAGCGGTGAAGGCCGTCGTTTTCCGTGCCCAGCCAGACCGCGCCGCTGGAATCTTCGAGCACCGCCCAAACCGGCGGCGCTTTCATTCCTTCCCGCGCGCCCAGCGGCGTGAAGTAGCGCTCCCGCAACCGTGCCAGCCCCGCGTGTTCGATCCCTGCCCAAATGCCGCCCTCGCGATCTTCGCAAAGCGACGCCAGATGGCCGGGCGGCAAGCCGTCCTGCGGCGCGAGGCGCATCAGGCCGCCGTCCGGGCCAGCGCGAACCAGTCCGCCTTTGGTCCCCGTAAACCAGAAGTTTCCCTCCCGATCAGCCATGCGCGGCGAGGTTTCGTAAAGGCCGGCCAGCGACTCGAACGGAATATTGGTGATCCAATGATTTCCCTCCGCCAGCCAGGCCCGCCCGAGAGCGACTACCCACACGCGGGCCATGGCCCGGGCGTCAGCTTGGGAACGCTCGGGGTTTGCCTTTGGGACGGCAGCCATGTCATCCACGGGAAAGGGTTCCGCCGGGGAAGCGATTGGTTCGAATTGGTCGTTGTGCCAAACGCCTAATCCCCGTTGCGTTCCCGCCCACAATTGACCCGCGGCATCCGCCTGGAGAGCGATCCAGTTCCGCCGATCCTCGCCGACGCCGTAAACCATCTCCTGGGCATTGGTTCCGGCAACGCGGACAAGTTTATGCTCGTAAGTGACGAACCAAATGTTCCCGCGATTGTCCTGGGATATGGACGTCTGTATCGGCTCGCCCCAGCGCCCGGCATCCGCGACCAGTTCCGGCGTGCCGTTCGACCAGCCCAGCACCCGTCCGTCGGGGCTCAGCGTAAGATCCCTGCCCTGCTCGTTCGTCAGCCCGCCGGAAAGAGGCCCGAACACCGCATTGCCCGGCGTGATGCACGGCAGCAAGCGCTGATTCCGCCACGCCAGCAAGCCGCTGCCCGGCGTGCCAATCCAAACCGTGCCGAACTGATCGGAGATCAGGTTTGCATAATGGTGCCCGAGAAATGGCGCTTTGATCTCCGCGCTGAAATTCACAAACCGCAAGCCATCAAACCGCGCGAGACCATATCTGGAGGAAACCCACAAATACCCGTCCGCACCTTGCGCGATCGAACTGATGCCATCCCGCGGCAAATCGTCGTCCAGCCGCCATACGTCGATGAGATAGTCGTTAGGCGCACCGAAACTCGATGTCATGCCCGCGAGCACGGAGCTGAGCGTCCAAAGCGCCGTTGCCAGGAAACCGAGCCGGACGTGTCTGGGAAAGCATTTCGGCACTCTGGGGTTATATAATGACTTTCACGCGCGGGAAAGCCCCGAGCTTGGGAAAGATGCGTTCGAAATGTTTCCGCACGGTACGAGATGCAGATCTGACAGAAACCTGACGAGCGTGCTCGTGGAGCATTCAATCTAACCACCTCAGTCGCAAGGTGTTCGGAGGTGCAGTTGTGGCCAGTTCAAATTTTGAATGCTTTTTTTGGTTCCAGCGTATATATATCAGTGCCGATAAAAACGTATTGTTTATCTATGAAATCACTTAAACCGCTCGCATTGACTCTTGTTTTCTCCGGCCTGTTAATCGCTCCGCTTACCGGTTCGGCCGACGACAGCAAGAAGCCCAAACCCTATCCGCTGACGACCTGCGTCGTGTCGGGTGAAAAGCTCGATGGAGACATGGGCAAGCCTTACGTCTTCACTTACAAGGACAAAAAGGTCAAGGATGACGCCGGCCGTGAAATCAAGTTCTGCTGCAAAGATTGCCGCAAGGACTTCGACAAGGACCCGGCCAAGTACATCAAGAAGCTCGAAGAAGCGGAAGCCAAGGCCGCTAAGAAGTAATCGGAAATGAGAAGCGCCGCAAAAATCGCGTGGGTCTTTCTGCTGGGCTTGATGCTGGCAGGCACGTCCGGCGCTTCCTTCTTTTCCTCGATTCCGCCCGCCGCGAGTTGCGTCTGCCCAGGCTGCGCGCGACCCTGCTGCGCAAATCGCGAAGCGCCCATCTCACAACCGGCCGCGCCCGCTCCGGCGTCGGCCAACCCGTCTTCCTTGCTCATCGCGGTGCTGGCGCATGTTCTCGCCGTCCCGCCCATTTCCCGCTCGGCGGTTTCCACCGCCTCCTCCGCTGCGCCGCTGGCAGCGGCTGCCGTCCCACTCTACCAACGGGACTGCACGTATTTGATCTGATCCTCCTTCCACGCACGTAGTGTGCCCGCCTCCGGGCATGCTCGCGCCCTTCTCCGGGCCGCTTGCGCCCATCGTTCCGGTCAAACCCGGCCGGATGGTGAACCGTTCGAGAACGTTGTGGAAGAAATCGGATCAGATGAAAATAAAAATTTACGCAGCCCTGGCCGTCCTGCTGCCTTTCCCGTTGATGGGAGCAGCCACCGTCACCCAGGAGGAAACGACTGCCAGGGACGCGGGAAGCGAACCGCTTTCCATCAGCGAGGTGGTCAGCGAAGTCCTCAGCAATAATCCTTCGCTCAAATCGGCGCGGGCGAATTGGGAGGCCATGAAGGAACGCGTCCCGCAGGCGCGCGCGTGGGCCGATCCGCGGGCCGGTGTGGATGCAACCGCCGGACGGTTCGTTGACGTTCCGCCGAACTCATTCGCGGATTACCGATATTCCGCCGAACAAATGCTGCCGCTCTCGGGAAGAAACCGCTGGCAGGGAAAGGCGGCGGAAGCGGATGCTGCGACCGCGCTGGGCGAGTTGCATCGAAGACAATTGGATTTGTTTGCCCGGGCCCACGCCGCCTATTACCAGTTGGCGAATGCCCGCGAGCAATTCACGGTAAACCGCCGCACCGCCAGTCTGCTCCGGCAACTCGTCGAGATCACCCGGGCCAAGTATGAAGTCGGCGCCCGGCCGGAATCGGACGTCCTCGCCGCGGAGACGGAATTGAGCAAGCTGGATGAAGCGCGCTTCGACGTCGAGCGCCAGATCTCCGAAGCTGAATCCGAGTTGAACGTGCTCATGGACCGGCCGGCGCAGGCGCCGTTGCGGCCGCCTGCCGAGCTTGCTTTCTCCCATCCGCCGGATCTTTCGCTGGAGCGGCTGCATGAGCTGTCGCAGGATCATCGACCCGAATTGTTCATTGCGCGAAAAAAAATCGAAGCGGCGCGTGATCGGGTGGAAGCCGCCAAACGCGGATGGATCCCCGAGCCGAGCCTGCGCGTGGAAGCCAGCCAGTACAATCAATCTGCCCATGCCATTGATGAAGTGGCGGTGGGCGTTTCCTTCGATCTGCCGTTTTTCAATCGTTCCAAGTACTCCGCCGCCATTCGCGAAAGCACGAAGCTGCTTGAAAGTGCCGAACATGACCTCGCCGCGGCGCAGGCGGACACGCTCGGGTTGCTGCGCGACCACTTGAAACGGGTCGAGACGTTTCATCACCATGCCGAATTGTTCCACGACAAAGTCATCCCCCTGGCGCAGCAAGCGGTTACCGCCACACGGCATAGCTACGAAAGCGACAAGGCGGAGTTTTTGAACGTCATCGAAGCCCAACGAACCTTGCAGGATGCGGAATCAATGTATTGGAGCCATCTGGCTGATTACCTGTCCGCCCTTGCCACACTGCACGCCATGGTGGGAACCGATCCGAACCAACCAGACGCCCAATCCCCTGTTCACCCGAAAGGCCATCATGAATAATCCGATTACACCCATCGGGGCGGAGCGCAGAGCTCCAGCTTTGCGCTCCAATTGCGTCGCGCACGTTCCAGTGTTTCTCCTGCTGTCCTGCGTCGCGGCTCTGCTGCTACTGACCTCGTGTTCCCAGAATGATGGCGCAAGCAAGCCGGCCGACGTGGATTATTACACCTGCACCATGCACCCGTCGGTGCACTCGCAGGATCCCCATGGCAAATGCCCCATCTGCTCGATGTCCCTGGTTCCCGTGAAGAAAAGGGGGGCGACGGGAGTTAACACGACCAATGCGGCCATGCCGGCCACCAACGTCCAAGACGCTTCACGCTCCGACGTTCCCACGGAATTTTCCGTGCCGGTCGAGCGCCAGCAGCAAATTGGCGTCACTTACGGCACGGTTGAAAAACAACCGTTCACGCACACCGTTCGCGCCGTTGGCACGGTCACGTATGATAAGCAACGCCATTGGGATTTCGTCGCGCGCGTGGATGGGTACGTGCAGAAGTTGCAGATCTCCTCCCGCGGGGACATGGTCGAAAAGGGCCAACCCCTCATGACCCTCTACAGCCCGGGCCTGCTTACCACGCAACGGGAGTTCCTCGATTTGTTGCGAATGCGCGACGACGCAAGGAGGTCCGGTTCGGCCGCCGTTCAGGAAAGCGCCGAAAGCCTGATCGATTCCGCCCGCCGCCGGCTCTTGCAATGGAACGTCACGCCGGAACAGGTCGCGCAGTTGGAGAAAACTGGGGAGACGAAAGAGACTCTGACGCTTTATTCTCCATTCGCGGGCGTGGTGCAGGACTTGCCGGTGGACCAGGGGCGTCGGGTGGCCATGGGCGATCGCTTGGTGGACGTCGCGGATCTTTCGACCGTCTGGGTGTGGGCGCAGTTCTACGAAGATGAAGTCTCCATGCTGAAAAAGGGATTGCCGGTCACGATCACCACCGCCTCGTATCCCGGGGAAAAGTTCAATGGAAGAATCTCGGTCGTCGATCCCTTCATCAACGACGCGTTGCGCACGAGCCGCGTGCGGATTGAAGTTGAAAACCACGATCTCAAGTTGCGCCCCGACATGTATGTGGACGCCGAACTGACGATGGACATGGGCGAGAACCTGGCGGTGCCCGTGCCTGCCGTGCTGCCGACCGGCAAACACAATATTGTCTTCGTGGACAAGGGCGGCGGGAAATTGGAGCCGCGCTTCGTCGAGTTGGGCCGCCAGTACGGCGATTTCTATGAAGTGAAATCCGGTGTGAAGGAAACGGAGCGCGTGGTCACCAGCGCGAATTTCCTCATCGACGCCGAAGCGAAAATACAGGGCGCTTTGAAGTCCTGGTAAGCGCGAGGAACAAATTTGTGGATACACAAAACCCCAAGCCCGACCGCAAACCGTTTCTGCTGGAACGAATCATCGAAGCCAGCGCACGCAATATCTTCCTCGTCCTGATTCTCACGGCGTTCGGTATCGCGGCGGGCGTTTGGGCGTTAATGCGGACGCCGCTCGATGCCATTCCGGACCTCAGTGATGTCCAGGTCATCATTTACACCGACTGGGAAGGCCGCTCCCCGGACCTGGTGGAGGACCAGATCACCTATCCGATTTCGACGCGGTTCATCGCGGCGCCCAAGGTCAAATTCGTGCGCGGCGAGTCCATGTTCGGCAAGTCGTTCGTCTATGTGATTTTTGAGGACGGCACGGACATTTACTGGGCGCGTTCGCGGGTGATTGAATACTTGAACGGCGTGCGCGGCATGTTGCCGGAAGGCGTCAACCCCGTCATCGGCCCGGACGCAACGGGCGTGGGCTGGGTTTATGAATATGCGCTCGTGGACAAATCGGGCAAACACAATCTGGCCGAACTTCGCTCGCTTCAAGACTGGCATTTGCGCTACGCGCTGGAATCGGTCAAAGGCGTTTCCGAAGTCGCGCCGGTGGGCGGGTTCGTGAAGCAATACCAGGTGGACCTCGATCCCAACAAACTGCTGGCCTACGGCGTTCCGCTCAACGAAGTCGTCTCGAAAATCCGGATGTCGAACGGCGACGTGGGCGGGAAGGTGTCTGAAGTCGGCTCGACGGAGTATTACGTGCGGGGGCGCGGTTACATCAAGAGCATCGAGGACCTTGAAGACATTCCGCTCAAGTCGCAAAAGGGCACGCCCGTGTACATGAAAAACGTGGGCACGGTCCATCTGGGCCCGGACATTCGCCGCGGTGTCTCGGAGTTGAATGGCGAGGGCGAAGTTGTAGGGGGCATTGTCGTCATGCGCTATGGCGAGAACGCATTGAATGTCATTGATGGCATCAAGAGGAGACTCGAAGAAATCAAGCCATCGCTGCCGGAGGGCGTGGAAGTTGTGGCCACTTATGACCGCAGCCAGCTCATCCAGCGGTCCATTTCCACGCTGCGCGAGAAACTCATCGAGGAAAGCATTGTGGTGGCCTTGGTGTGCCTGATTTTTCTCTGGCACATCCGCTCTGCTCTCGTCGCCATTATCACGCTTCCCATTGCGATCATTCTGTCGTTCATGCCCATGCTCCACCTGCAGCTTACGTCGAACATCATGTCACTGGGCGGAATCGCCATTGCCATCGGCGCGATGGTAGATTCGGCGATCATCATGGTCGAGAACGCGCACAAGTTTCTCGAACACTTTCGCGAAGAAAATGGCCGCGACCCGACCAGCGCGGAACGCGTCGAGGTGATTATCGCCGCCGCCAAAAGCGTGGGCCGTCCGCTCTTCTTCGCGCTGCTGGTCATCACCGTGAGCTTCATTCCGGTGTTCTCGCTGGAAGCGCAGGAGGGGCGTTTATTCAAGCCGCTGGCGTTCACCAAAACCTTCTCCATGTTCTTCGCCGCCATGCTGGGCGTGACGCTGGTGCCGGTGTTGATGCTCCTCTTTGTTCGCGGGAAGATCACACCGGAAATCAAAAACCCGCTGAATCGCTTTTTGATTTGGGCGTACCGTCCGTTCGTGCATTTCGTGTTGCGCTTTCGATGGCTCACACTGATCGCGGCGCTGCTCGTCCTGGGAGCGACGGTCTATCCGTTCACGCACCTGGGGAAGGAATTCATGCCGCCGCTCAATGAGGGTGATGTTCTTTTCATGCCCACGGCGGTGCCCGGCATTTCGATCACCGAGGCGACCAAAGTCCTGCAAATGCAGGATCGGGTGCTGCGCCAGATCCCCGAAGTCGAGTCGGTTTTCGGCAAGGCGGGCGAGTCGGAAACCGCCACCGATCCCGCGCCGCTCTCCATGTTTGAAACGGTCGTGAAGCTAAAACCATCGGCGCAATGGCGGCCGGGCATGACGTGGGAAAAATTGCTGGCCGAGATGAACGAAAAAATCAAGACGCCCGGCATGGCGAACGTTTTCTGGATGCCCATTCAGACGCGCACGGAGATGCTCACCACGGGTTTTCGTTCGGTTCTCGGCATCAAAGTGTTCGGCCCGGACCTCGGCAGGATCCAGGACATCGGCGTGCAGATTGAGAAGGCGCTCAGCGACCTTCCGAACACGCGCAGTGTGTTCGCGGAGCGCACGACGGGCGGTTACTTCCTCGATTTCACCCCGAATCGCAAGGCTGCGGCCCGTTATGGTCTGACCGTTGGCGAGGTGAACGACATCATTGAAAGCGCCGTCGGCGGCAAGACCATCGCCACGACGGTCGAAGGCCGCGAACGCTATCCCATCAGCGTCCGTTACGCGCGGGATTTCCGGGAAGACCTCGATGCTCTCAAGCGTGTGCTGGTGCCGGTGCCGGGTAATGGGCCGTCAACCGACGGCGAGAGTTCGCAAAATGCCCAGATTCCCATTTCGATGCTGGCGGACATCAGCTACAAAACGGGGCCGCCGTCCATTCGCAACGAAAACGGCCAACTGGTCGGCTTCGTCGGTGTGGATATTACCAGCGAAGACATAGGCGGTTACGTGAAAGCGGCTTCACAGCGCATTCAAGAGCGCGTGCAATTTCCGCCCGGCTATTACCTTCAGTGGGCAGGCCAATTCGAGTATCAACAGCGCGCCTTCAAACGATTTTTGCTGTTGTTTCCAGTCACGCTCGTGATTGTCTTTTTGCTCATGTACCTGAACACGAAGTCGATCACTAAAACGCTGATCGTTTTACTGGCCGTGCCGTTCTCGCTGGTGGGGGCATTTTGGCTGCTTTATTTCCTGGGTTACAATCTTAGCTCGGCTGTGTGGGTGGGAATCATCGCTCTGGCCGGACTCGACGCGGAAACAGGTGTGGTGATGCTGCTCTATCTGGACCAGGCTTGGGACAAATTCCGGGCTGCGGGACGGATGCGGTCCCTTGCCGACTTGAATGAGGCCGTCATTGAGGGGGCGGTCCAGCGGATTCGGCCCAAGATCATGACCGTGTGCGCCATTCTGTTCGGCCTGCTGCCCATCATGTGGTCGCCCACGACCCAGAGCGGCGCAGACATGATGAAGCGAATCGCCGCGCCGATGATCGGCGGTGTTATCACCTCGGGCATTCTGGAGTTGTTGCTTTACCCGGTGATTTATGTTTTTTGGCGCAAGCGAGGTTTGGGAAAGCCGCTCCCGGCCAATGCTCTGCCGTCGCCAGAAACGACCGCTCCAGTTATGCGCAGCAGCGTTTGAAGAATTCGCGGCGAGCCAACGATTGGGTTTGGCCGCCGCGCAAAATATAGAAACCCATAAGACCAGCAACCTTGAAAGAACACGAATGAAGAGATCCAAATGGATAATCGCGGCGTTAATGACCGTAACGCTCGCAGGCATCACGCTTGGCGTCACCGGCTGCAAAGGACCGGAATCCGCTCGGAACCAAAGTCAGAGCGGCAACCAGGCGATCCAATACACTTGCAGCATGCACCCCGAGGTCGTGCAGGACAAACCGGGGAAATGTCCCAAGTGCGGCATGGACCTGGTGGAGAAGCACTGATCCAGGCAGTTCAAGTTTGTAAAGAAGGTTAGAAGGGTCCTTCGCGGGTTTGCGTTCCTGGCTTGGAACCTATCCCAGTAGGGCGGGCAGTCCTCTGCCCGTCGTCGGCGCGCACGGAGTGACGCGCTCAACCGAGATGGGCTCTCAAGCATGCCGGCGCGCACGGTGGCCCGTCTCCACGGCTGGCCAAAAAATGTCTTCGGATGGACAAGGGATGTTTAGCCGACGGAGACCCGGAGATGCATCATTGTCCCGGTTTGAATACAAACCGCTGTGCATAAAAATATAATTGACACTGAGACTCATTCTCAATAATGTCACCGCAACTTGATATGAAGTCTAAATCAAAAACGAACCTACTAACAAAGTTGAGAACAAAACTCCTGCTGGGCATGGCCGGCTGCCTCGCTGCCGCAACTGCGGGAGCCAACGAACGTTATTTTGCGTACGCGTATGAGCCGGAAACGATGCCACGCGGCGCGTGGGAAGTGGAACAATGGGCGACACTCCGCCTGGGCCGCAATGAGGTCGTCGGCCAGGCCGGGTATCAGAATTGGGAATTGCGCCATTCCGTGGAATACGGGGTGACCGACCGATACACGGTGGAAGTTTACGCGAATGAGAACGTGGAAAGTTTCCGCGATCCGATGGCTGGGACCAGTTCCACCACCTTTACCTTTGACGGCATTTCGCTCGAAAACCGTTACATGGTGTTGAACCCGGCGGAACACGCGGTGGGCTTGACGCTATATGTCGAGCCGCGCTTCTCCGGCGTGCAAGCTGAGATGGAGGAAAAAATCATTCTAGGCCAGCGGCACGGTGATTGGAAATGGGCATTTAACCTCGTGCATGCCACTGAATGGACCCAACATTTTCACCAGACAGAAGGAGAGGTCGAGGCGGACTTTGGCATCGCGCGTGACTTGACCCAGCATTGGGCGGTGGGCTTGGAACTGCGCGATCACAATGAAGTGCCGGATTATCACGCCTGGGAAAACACGGCCGTCTATCTCGGGCCGGTGGTTAGCTACCGCCGCGCAAACTGGTGGGCGACGCTGGCAGTGCTCCCGCAAATCTACGGCGCAAACTTCATCAGCGATGTCGATAAGAACCACCATCTGGATCTGGAAGGTCACGAACGATGGAACATCCGGTTGATTTTCGGAATTCAGTTTTGATGCGTGGCACGTTGTTCATACTGTTGACGGCGGCCTGGGTGCTGTGCGGGGGCGCGGGCCGGGCCGCCGGGCTTGCCGATTCCGACCTCAAAACCGCGCGCAAGCTCTACATTGTCAAATGCGCCAAGTGCCACAAACTCCATGATCCTGCCGACTACACTGATTCGGAATGGGCCGCGTGGATGGCCAAGATGGCGAAAAAGGCGCGACTGAAGAAGGACCAGGAGGAACTGCTGTCCCGGTATCTGGACGCGCTGAGACGACCAGGCGCAGCGAAATAGCACCGCCATGGGGCGAGGGCGTGGATTTCTGACCGCTGCATACAACTGAACAAAAGTGTTTGACAGGATCCAGAAGGAAGGCCAGAATAGAGGCGAAGAAACGTGATGAAGACTAAAGGCTAGATTCCAAACTCCCAAAATTCCGCCGCCCGGCAGCTTCCGCCCTGGTTTGAAAACCAGGGCGTAATGGCGGGTTGTTGTCCTCGCCCGCCAAGCGCTGAATTAAACCCCGGGGGCGGGGAAATTAAGGGTAATTAAAGTAAATTAAACCAAATTAAAGTAGAAATTAAACCGCCATGGGCCGGATCGTCCCGGTCTGCCGCTATTGCGGGGACGAGCCACCCCCTGCCCCCGCTGATTAGGGTTCAAATCTGCTCTGTCCAGAGTTGCACTGATTTGTTACTTTAACGGCCGCGATCATATTAAATCAAATGACAATGCCGAATAGTCCGTCCGCAGACCCCAATGCCGGGGAAGGCGCCGCCGCGCCGCAGGCCGCCAGTGATTTTGTCCGTGACATCGTCGCGGAGGACAACCGCACGGGCAAACATGGCGGGCGCGTGGTGACGCGCTTTCCGCCGGAACCGAACGGGTATCTCCACATCGGCCATGCCAAGTCAATTTGCCTCAATTTTGGCATCGCCGCGGATAACAAAGGCGGCATCTGCCATCTCCGCTTCGATGACACGAACCCGACGCGCGAGGACGTGGAGTATGTGGACTCAATCCAGGAGGACGTGCGCTGGGTGGGCTTCGACTGGGGCAAGAACATGTTTTACGCCTCGGACTATTTCGGGAAGCTTTACGATTTCGCGGTCCAGCTCATCAAGCTGGGCAAGGCGTATGTGTGCGATCTGACGCCGGATGAAATGATCGCTTACCGCGGCGCGCCGTCGGTTCCGGGCAAGGAAAGTCCGTATCGCAACCGTTCGGTGGAGGAGAACCTTGATCTGTTCGCCCGCATGCGCGCGGGCGAATTCCCGGACGGCGCAAAGACGCTGCGCGCCAAGATCGACATGGCCTCGCCGAACATCCACATGCGCGACCCGGCGCTCTACCGCATCCGCAAGGTGGACCATCATCGCACGGGCAGCCAGTGGTGCATCTACCCGATGTACGATTACGCGCATTGCCTGTCCGATTCGATCGAGGGCATCACGCATTCGATCTGCACGCTGGAGTTCGAGGTGCACCGGCCGTTGTATGACTGGATTCTGGACGAGTTGAAAACGCCGTGCCATCCCCAACAGATCGAATTCGCGCGGCTCAATCTCAGTTATACGGTGATGAGCAAGCGCAAGCTGCTCCAACTGGTCGAGGAAAGCCTGGTGAGCGGCTGGGACGACCCGCGGATGCCGACGATCGCCGGGCTGCGGCGGCGGGGCGTGACGCCCGAGGCGATCCGGCATTTTTGCGCGCGCATCGGCGTGACCAAATACAACGGGATGACGGACATCGCGCTGCTGGAGCACAGCATCCGCGAAGATTTGAACCGGCGGGCGCTGCGCGTCATGGCGGTGCTCAAGCCGATCAAAGTGGTGCTGACGAATTATCCGGAAGGGAAGGTGGAGGACTTGGAAGCGGTCAATAATCCGGAGGACGCGAGCGCCGGCACGCGCAAGGTGCCGTTTTCGCGCGTCATTTACATCGAACGCGATGATTTCATGGAAGTTCCGCCGAAGAAATTTTTCCGGCTCTTTCCCGGCAACGAGGTCCGCCTGCGCTACGCCTACATCATCAAGTGTGAAAGCGTGGTGAAGGACGCGAACGGCCAAATCACGGAGCTGCATTGCACGGTCGATCCGGACTCGAAGAGCGGCGGGCCGACGGCGGGCCGCAAGGTGAAGGGGACGATTCATTGGGTTTCGGCGGCGCACGCCGTGGAAGCCGAGACGAGGCTGTACGATCGATTATTTACCGTGGAGGAGCCGGATGGCGGCAAGGAAGGCCGCGACTTTAAATCCTTTCTCAATCCGAATTCACTGGAGACGCTCGCCGGCTGCAAACTGGAACCAAGCCTGGCCAATGCCGCGCCCGAGTCGCGCTATCAATTTGAGCGCCTGGGTTATTTCCGCGCTGATCCAAAGGATTCGAAACCAAACAAGCTGGTGTTCAATCGGATTGTCTCGCTCCGCGATTCCTGGGCGAAGGAACAGTCCAAATGAGAAGTTCCAAAGACGGGCAATGGAACGGGCTGGATTAAGCCGTCAGGTTCATCACAACCGTAATCGCATCGGGACCATGGCCGAGGGCTTGAAGCCATGGCGTTCGTAGAGTCGGATGGCTTTGGTGTTGTGGCCGTCGGTCAGCAAAGTAATGCGGGTCAAGCCGCGGGATTTGGCGAACTCGATGGCGTGTTGGAGCAATGCGGAGCCAAACCCCTGGCCGCGATGGTTCGCATGAATAATCAGGTCTTCCAGGAGAACGACGGGGCCGCCTTCGGCGGTGCTGATGGTAAAGAGGAGATTGATCATTCCCCAAATCTCCGCGCCTCCACGAATTACCAGGATGCAGCCAACTTCGGGGTGTTCGACGATATGGCGCAGCGCGCGCAGTTGTCGCGCGCGGTCGGGACGGAAATCCGATTCCATGGTGAAGAGATCGGCGAGGAGGCCGGCCAGTTGCGGAAGATCGTCGAGCGTGGCAGGTTCGATGCGGTGCATAAGGATGTCCGGGATTGGAGCGTCCGGCTCAGCGCCACGTTGACAGAAAAGAACAAACTTGCAATGCAACGTTCAAAACGAAACTGTTCCAGCGTGGTCTGATTGGGCGTGGACAGGAAGCACGCTTTCACACTCATCGAACTCCTCGTCGTCATCGCCATTCTTGCGATTCTGGCGGCGCTTTTATTCCCTGCAATCAGCCATGCCAAAAACAAAGCCCGGCGAGCAGCCTGCCTGAGCAATCTACGGCAAATCAATCTGGGCGTGCGCCTGTATTCCGACGACTCAACCGATCGAACACCACGGACTCCGGGCACCACCAATTCGCCCGGCCTTGGCTGGACCGGCTACAAAGACCTAATGAAGAATTATGTCGGCTTGAGCGGTGCGTCCTCGGCCCGGGACAAGCTTTTTGCGTGTCCGAGTGATACTTTTTACTACGATTTTGACACCAGCTTTGGAGGTTTCGTGCCGCAAGGCTTGCATGAGCAATCTCCGGATTATTTGAGCTACGCATTCAACGGCGGAAACGCGAGAACGAACTCGAACGCTCCCGGCATTGCCGGTCGAACGCTGAGTTCGATCAAGAATCCGTCCAAAACTATTCTCGTGACGGAAGCCCCGGCGTTGATTCCCTATTCGTGGCACGAGCCGAAACGACCTTTGGCGCAGGAGAACGCGATCTTCAACAACGCGAAAGACATGGTCAGCTTTGTGGATGGCCATGTCAGCTATATCAAAATTTACTGGGGCGGCAACAACCCTCCAGGCTCATTGGCCCTGCATCAGGATCCGCCGGATGGGTACGATTACAAATGGAGTGGAGATTGAGCTGGACAGCGTTTGCGCTTGAAATGAGTCCAGGGTCAAAGCTTACTTTATTCTTATTCCTTTGAGGTTCTCCCTGGGCTTCGGCCATTTCATATTCAGCTTTTCGAGCGCGTCCGCGAGGGTCCTGGCGATGACGTAGTCGCGGAACCATTTGTGGTCGGCGGGGACGATATGCCAGGGAGCGCAGGGAGGGTTGCAACCGTTAATGGCATCTTCGTAGGCCAGTTGAAAGCGCTTCCAATGCGTCCGCATCTTGATGTCGGCCAGTTCGAACTTCCAGTTCTTGGCGAGGTCATCCAGCCGCGCCTGCAGGCGTTTGGCCTGTTCGGCCCTGCTGATGTGCAGAAAAAATTTCAAGAGGATCACGTTGTTCTCCGTCAGGAATTTTTCGAACGCGTTGATCTGGGCGTAGCGCGCCTGCCAGACGGACCGGGGCTGAAGGTTCAAAACGCGTACGATGAGCACGTCCTCGTAGTGCGAGCGATTAAAGACGCCGATGTTGCCGTAACGAGGCAGAGCTTTGTGGACGCGCCAAAGATAATCATGAGCCAATTCCTCCGAGGAAGGAGACTTGAAATTTGAAGTTTCGACTCCGGCCGGAGGAACACACTCAAGGACGCGGCGGCCAGCGCCATCCTTGCCGCTCGTGTCCATGCCCTGAAGGAGGAGGACGATGGAATGCTTGTGGTTGGCGTAGAGCAGTTGTTGGAGTTCGCCAATGCGCTCGCAAAGGCGGGCGGTTTTCTCGCGCGTTTTTTCCTTGTCCATGCCAGCGTGGTAGCCGGGGCTGAAATCGCGCAGGCGGATTTTCGAGGTGATTTTGATAGGTTGCGACATGCAGAAACGATTACCACAACCCGGACGGAAAGCAGACAGGAAAAACTTCCCGAACGAGAAAGGGTTTGGATTGGGATTAGGATTAGGATTAAGGTTGAGGTTAAGAACCTATCCCGGTAGGGCGGGCAGTTGTCGGCGCGCACGGAGTGACGCGCCCTACCGAGATAGGCTCCAAGACGCTGACGCGGCATGAGCATTGCAACCAAAACGGGAGACAAGGGGACCACGGGTTTGATGTACAATCGCCGCGTTTCCAAGTGTCATCCGCGCGTGGAAGCGTACGGATGCGTGGATGAACTGAACGCCGCGCTGGGCCTGGCGCGCGCGACGGCGCAACACGATTTTTTGAAGGACAATCTTCTCCCGATCCAAAAAGACCTCGTCACGCTCATGGGCGAACTCGCCACTGCGGTCGATGATTTGCCCCGGTATGCGAAGGACGGTTATCCGCTGTTCACGCCCGAGATGACGGTCAAGTTGGACAAGTTAGTCCAGGAGATCGAAGCACAAAAGATCAGTTACCAAGGCTGGGCGACGCCAGGCGGGACTGTTAATTCGGCCGCGCTGGACGTGGCGCGGACGGTTTGCCGACGCGCCGAGCGGCGTGTTTGCGCGTTGCAGGAAGAGGGACAATTGCAGAACGCCGAGATTATTATCTATCTAAATCGCCTGGCGGATTTGCTGTGGTTGTTTGCGCGGTGGGCGGAGAGCAGGGGCGTTTAGGCCCATGAGTTCACCCTCTGCATTCAGACAACATCGTCAGGTTCGCTTGTAAATCCCACGGCGGGTGCCAACGTAATGCAAGTAAAGACGACCGTGCTTCACATCGAACTCGTACAGCACACGGCAATCACCGACTCGCAATTTGAATTCGGCGCGACCAGACTTGGAGCGCGGAAGCCACGGCCCTATTTTGGCAGGCGAGTGGTGTATTGGCCCGCCGCGATTTCGGCGCGCGACAGCTTTGGAATAGCAGCTTCGATTTCTTTGACCGTACTCATGGCAGTTAAGATAGCTGGTTGGGAAATTGAAACGTCCTGATTCTCTCGGCAAAGCTCGTGGCCGGGCAGGCTCAATTTGTATTTATTGCACGGCGGGTGACTGGTCTGCCTTCGCACTTAGCATCAACGCTTTAATCCGCTGCTCCATGTCGGTTGCCCATTTCAGACGTTTTTTGGCGCGGAACTTTCCAGTGCCACCGCGCGGACCGATGGGCGCTTCCCAGAAGCCGGATGGATGGTTTGCCGCCAACACCAGCCGGTAAAAAGTGGTTGCTCCATGCGTGCCTTCGGCGGCCACAAAACGCTCCACTTCGCATGAAGTGAGCGACGCAACCGGAATGCGAAAATATTCGTTGTCTCCTTCGAAGAGGATTTCGCTTTTCTGCTCGTCAACCTTCATGAAGCCCACGTCGCTCGCGTCTTCGAGCTTGATTTTCCCCCAGTTGGCGCGGGGGATAATTTGCACGAAGTGGGCCTCGGGATCATTGGGGCTGACAAGGTGATTTGGACGGCGGGCGAATTCCCGCTTGATCACGCCCAACAAAAAGCGCGTGCTAAAATAATCAGGCGCGGTAAACAACAACACCCCGTTGGCCACAAACCAGGCGACACCCACGCCGATAATAACCTCTCCGAGCAGTTTCATTCCGGGCGACACGCCGCCGGCGGGCGGATGATCCGGAAACCCCAGCGCGCCACCCAAAAAACCAAGGCCAATCGGACCAAAGACCCCCAAAATGAGAAGCAGCGCGAAGGCGTTTCCGATCAACTTGGTTTTGGTGGTCAGCACCTTTCCGGCATAGGCCGGTTCCACGGGTCGAATGTCGGCGAAGGCCATGGCTGTGGGTTCGGGCGACGCCACCTGCAATTCTTTCAGGACCGCCGCCGCCGTGGTACCGGTGACGGTTTCGAGGACAGCGAAGCCCGGGAGCAGCGCGGGCATTTCTTCGGGATTAATTTGCACCTGGCGCGCGAGCATTTTGCCTTTGGCCTGGTCAAACTGGTCCAGGACAGCGCCTTTCGCATTTTCGGAAACCTGCTTGACCGAGAGGTAAACGGTGCAATCGGTCGATTGCCCTGATTTGAGGCTCGGGCAATAATCCAGGGCAACCATGGTGTTTGGCACCGCGGCTTTCTGTGGCGAAGTGAACAGCGCGGCGAGCGATTGCACTGCGCCCTGCCGCAACGCTTCCACGAAACCGGGACCGAGTTCCGGCTTAAACCGTGTGATTTCGCGTTTCGTCCAGAGCTGGCATTTCTCGCAATAAGGCTTGCCCGCGCGGCGAAAGGCGCCGCCGGTCGAAAAGACCAGAACAAAACCAAACTCCAGAGCAAAGAATACCCAATTCGATCCGTGGCTGAACGCGTCCGGTTTTCGTTTGTGGCGCTCGTCGTCCGGCGTGTGGGTATCGCGAATGACCTGGGTCCGCATGCGAAAGGCGATGTATTTTGGCAGTAGTTCGATGCGCCCGGCAAACTCCATGCCGAGATCCTGCACCATGCTTGCATAGTAGTAGCCCAGATAAAGCGTGACCCCGGCGAGCACCCCCAACACAACCGCGATGAACCGGCTGCGGCAATGCCCTTGATGCACCGCCAACAACACCATCCCGCCCGCGCCCAGCGCGAGGATCAACGGAACAATCAACACGAAATAGACGCCCCATTTGAAGAGCATCGACAGGAAAACGGCGAGCATGGCGCTCACGATCCATGCCAGCGCGGCAAAGGGGAGAAAGCGGACCCAATTCACCCGGCCGCTGCTCTGAAAAGAATTCCGGCCAGTCAAAGTATATTTGCCCATAGTCGTGTGCCGGTTGAGGATTCCGCTCATGCTTCTGCCAGTTTCAGCGGAGCGGGACAAGAATAAAACGCGGCTCTTAAATGATCAACATCGCGTCCCCGTAGCTGAAAAATCGGTAGCGTTCGCGCACGGCCTTTTCGTATGCGGACAGGATCATCTCCCGCCCGCGTGTCTCACCCGGCGCGGCAAAGGCGCTGACGAGCATCAGGAGCGTCGAGCGCGGCAAATGAAAATTCGTGAGGAGCGCGTCCACAATCCGGAATCGATACGGCGGATAAATGAAAATCCGCGTGCGGTTGCCGCCAGCAACGAGTTTGCCGTCGTGTTGCGCGGCGACGCTTTCCAGGACGCGCATGGTGGTGGTGCCTGTCGCGAATACACGGCGGCCGGCGCGTTTGGCCTCGTTGATGGCGCGGGCCGTTTCTTCACTTAGTTCATATCGCTCTTCGTGCATGACGTGGCCGGCGAGACTTTCGGATTTCACCGGCGCGAAGGTGCCGAGGCCGACATGCAACGTTACGAAGCGAACTTCCACACCGCGCGCGCGGATTTCGGACAGCAACGTTTCCGTGAAATGCAACCCGGCGGTCGGCGCGGCGACGGAACCGGCCGGCGCGGCATAGACGGTCTGGTAGCGCACCTTGTCGTCGGCCAGTTCGCGGGGGTTTGCGCGCGCAATGTACGGAGGCAGGGGAATTTCACCGATCGCCTCCAACATCGCCGTTATATCCGGTTTACCGGAGAATTTCAGGCGGCGATGGCCTTCGCTGTTGGTTTCAATCACCACGGCGCGAACGGCGCTCTCGTTGCCGGAGGTGTCGCGGAACACCATTTCCGTGCCGACGCGGGCGCGTTTGCCGGGACGCAAGAGCGCCCACCAGTCGTTCACGCTGTTCTCTTCGAGCAGCACGACTTCGAACCGCCCGCCGGTTTTGGCATTGGCAGCGCGCAGACGGGCGGGAATGACGCGCGAGTTGTTCAGCACAAGCACATCGCCGACGCGGAGATAGTCGAGGAGGTTGCGAAAGCTCCGGTGCGCGATTGCGCCGGTGCCGCGTTGCAAGACCAGCAACCGCGACTGGTCGCGCTCCCGCGCCGGAACTTGCGCGATCAACTCCGGCGGCAAAACAAAATCGAAATCCGACACTCGCATTTTCGGAAAGAACTTAGCGGAAAAACGGAACAGATGAATGGAATTCGTAGCGAAAACAGCGATGCCCGAGCGAACGAGGGCGAACCTCCCCTTCTGCCTAAAAAGTCGCCTTTCTTTCCGGGTGGGTTTTGGACGGGTCGGGAGCGCCTGGGACGGGTTTGGGACGGGTTGAAAGTGCAGAAAATCTAATGTTTACCGACCTTGGGACGAGTGGGACGGATCTGGAGGGGGTATAGAATATAAACACCAAGTTCCAAACACCAATGAGCGAAGCAAGCGCTGGGCATTTCAGCCTCGTTCATGAGATATTACGCGGAAACATTTCCGGGCGGTGGTAAGAAGTGGAGAATCTCGAACCGCCTGCCGCGTCGGGAAATTTCTTACGCCCGTTTTCCGGTTGTCCTACAAGGTGAACTGGTTTCAACTGAGATTACGGAGACTTTAACGATATTTTCCATTTGGTTTTCGACTTTGCGCCCGTTTAAAGGCGACTTTGTGAGTTCTGAGTGTTTTTAAGTAATAAAATCAGGCTCTTTGCAGTCCCGGGGTGCTTGTTCACAACCTCCCACAGGTTGTGAATAACTTGGTGATAAGTTTTTCACGATAATAATATTGACAGTAAATGTGGGGAAATGGGATAAAGTGTCTCGTTGTGGATAAGAGTGGGGTTGCGTTTCGCCCTCTTGGAAAATGCCAGACGCCAGTTTCAATGAAGTAATTTTTTACCGTTCCATTTTTCGCCACGGTGTGGATGAAAAAAGGCGCGTGATGGTACCCGCTAAATGGCGCTCTTCGCATCCGGATGTCGAATACACTCTGATCCTTTGGCCGAACGGCGGACAACCCGATGCGTGTTTGTTGGTGCTGCCGCCCGCGCGCATGCTCGCGCTCGCTGAAAAAATTGCCAGCATGTCCTCGGCTGATCCGCAGGCGCAATCGTTGCGGCGGTTGATCGGCAGCAAGTCGGCGGGCGCCACACTCGACAAAGGCGGGCGCATTCTGATTCCCGACGACATGGCGAAGAAAACCGGGATCGACAAAGAGGCGGTTTTGGTGGGTTTGGTGGATCGGTTCGAGATCTGGAATCCCGAACGTTACGACTCCGCCAGTGCGGTGGATGTGGCGTTGCTGCCCGAAGCCTTCAAACTTATCTGACCTATGAGCCTTGGACGATTGCTCGCAGCCGGAAGAAGCCTGATGGGGATCAAGGACAAATCGGGCCGTTACCAGATGCGTCCCGCGGCGTTGCTGCCGAAATTTGTCTCGGACAAAAATCCGTTTGGCACGACTCCGGTTCCGGAAGTCAAGCCCGAGCCAAAGAATACCCCGGCAGCCGTGGACGCTCCCAAGTCCGAACCGGTCGCGACGGGACGGCGGCGTCCCCAGGCTTCGGCGGCAAATTCGCCCGTCTCTGAACCGAAGGCACAAACTCCCAAGCCGCAGGCGGCGAGGCAAATGACTCCCTCACTGTTCGATCCCGCTCCGTCGGCTGCGGAACCGCTCACTCCGTACTCCCTCGACCAGGCAATCAAGTGGGAGGTTGAGGAGGAAAAGAATGTTGAAGTGAAGCATGGGGTCTCGCTCGGCAGCCAAGCTGGCGCAAATTCAACGATTGAAGAAACGTCCAGCACGCCCTGCGCAACGGGCACCCTGCCGGCTAAAGCCGGGACTCCATGCTCCAGTGATCGTCAAAAAGTTATTGAGCCCAATGTGACGCGCCCGCTTCCGGCTCGCGCGAAATCGCGCGCCGCCTTCGGAGCCTGGGTGAAGAAACTCAATCCTTTGACCTATCTGCCCGCGCGAACGCAGGCCGCGAAGCCAATAAGGCCCCGCACGGACCGGCCGCCCGTGCAGACCGAATTGTCCCTCGAACGCGTCAAGGTAGTCCGAAACGATTTGAGCGACGCGGATCTGGAAGTGATCCCGGCGCGTCCCGCAAAACCAGCGAAGGTTTCGTTGCCCGCGCCGCAAACCGCCCGGGTCAGGGAGCCCGTGCTGGCAGGTCAGGTCAGGGAACCGACGGCCTGGGGCCGTTTGAGTTCGCGCTGGTTCGGGGCAGGACAGACAACCCAGACACACTAACCAACTCATGCGGAGTGCCAAAGTTCAGTCATATACCAGTGATGGTGGCGGAGGTGTTGGCCGGGTTAAAAGTGCGGCCCAGCGGGCGCTACGCCGACGGAACGATCGGTGGGGGTGGACACGCGGCGGCCATGCTGGCAGCGAGTTCGCCGGATGGATGGTTGTTTGGATGCGATCGCGATGGCGTCGCAGTTGAGGCGGCCCGCGAACGGCTCGCGCCGTTCGCGGGGCGCTTTGAACTCCGCCAGGGGAATTTTGCGGACCTGTTGGAAATGGCGGGTCCGGGTGGCTTTGATGGCGTGCTGCTCGATTTAGGCGTGAGTTCGCCGCAGCTGGATTCGGCGGAACGCGGGTTCAGTTTCCAGCAGGACGGTCCGCTGGACATGCGAATGGACACGCGGCAGGACCTGAGCGCGGCGGATTTGGTGAACCGGCTGAGCGTCGACGAATTGACGAAGCTGTTTCGGGAACTGGGCGATGAGCCCCAGGCGCGGCGATTCGCGCGGGCCATCGAACAGGAACGGCGGCGGGAACTGTTCCGCACGACGGCGCAGTTGGCGGGGTTGATTGAACGGCTCGCGCCGCGGCACGGGCGCAAGACGCATCCGGCCACACGCGTATTCCAGGCGCTGCGGATCGCGGTGAACGACGAGCTAAGTTCACTCGATCGCGGGCTGGCAGGCGCGCTGAAGATTTTGAAGCCAGGCGGAAGACTGGCAGTCATTACCTTCCATTCTTTGGAAGATCGGCGGGTGAAAGAGTTTGGGCGCGCGCGCGCGCGCGACTACACGTTCCCGGGAGAGGTGGACGTGCCGGAGTTGCGGCAGCCGCGAACGCCGGAGTTGAAATGGGTGCAGCGCAAGGCAATCACGCCGGGCGCGGCGGAACTGGAAATAAATCCGAGAAGTCGGAGCGCCCAGTTGCGCATCATGGAAAAGGCATAGTATGGCGCGGAATCGGAAGAATCAATCGGCGGCGATCCGGTTTGGACCGGCGCTCAAGGTATTGCTGCTTTGCGCGGCAATTGTCAGCGCGTGCCTCGGGTATGTCTGGCTCAAGAAACAACTGGGCGAACTGGGGCAACAGACGCGCCGGCGCGAAGCGCTCGTGCGGGAATTGCACGCGCAAAACGAAAAGCTCCGACGCCAGCTCGCCGAGCTGCAGTCGGTGCCGATGCTCGAGCAGCGCGTGAAGGACCTCAAGCTGGGTTTGCAGCCGCCGCAGCCCGCGCAGGTCTGGAACTTGTCCGAGCCGGCGCCGGATGCGGCCGCGCCGGATGAAAAGCAATACGCCGAAAAGCCGAAAGGCCCGGGTTCGCCCTGAGAATTTTTTACCGCCGCTCGTGATGCTGTCGGATGAGGAACCGATGGCCCACGGGCGGTTGGTAAAAGTAAATTAAGCAATTAGAATGGCCAACAAACTGCAAACACGGAGACTGCTCCTGATGGCGCTGCTGCTCGGCGTCGCCTTCGCGGGGCTGGGCTACCGGCTGGTCGATTTGCAGGTCTTGCGCCATGACGACTTGCGGACGGAAGCCCGCAAGAACACGGAGCGCGGCTACCAAATCCCGGCGCGCCGCGGAGATATTTTAGACGCCAAGGGCAATCTGCTGGCCACGAGCGTATTCGTGAAAACCGTTTGCGCCGACCCGGCGTTGATTGGCAACCGGCAAGGGGAAGTGGCGCATGCGCTGGCGGGGCTGTTGGAACTGAAGGAGTCCGACCTCGCCCAGCGCCTGCTGCCGCACACCCGGCTCAATGAACGGCACGAAACCGTGACCAACCATTATGTCGTGCTCAAGCGCAAGGTTTCCGTCGATACCTGGCAAAAGGTCACCAACGCCATGGCGCAGTTGACGTTCGCCGACGTGAATGAAAAGGAACTGACCAGCAAATCCCAAAAAGCCTTTTACCACGATTTGCGGGCCAAATCGATCTACACCGATCCGGTGGATGACCAGTTGCGCAATTACCCAAGCCACAGCCTGGCGGCGCACGTCCTGGGCTACACCGGTGTCACGGAGCGCACCAATGGCGGCATGCGCGTCCTCGAAACCATCGGCGTGGATGGGATGGAACGCACTTTGGATGACAAACTGAGGGGCGTGCCCGGCTGGCGGCAGACCGAGGTGGACCGGCAGCAACGCGAGTTGGTCGCCCTGCGCGAGGAGGACGTTGACCCGCGCGACGGGTTGAACGCCGTGTTGACCATCGACGCCTTTCTTCAGCATGCGCTGGAAATGTCGCTGGCGGATGCCATGCAGCACGAGAGCCCGATCAGCGTGTCCGGCATCATCCTCCGCCCGCGCACGGGTGAAATTCTCGCGCTGGCCGTCCTGCCAACGTTCGATCCCAACAACCCGGGCGCGAACGAAGACGCGCGCCGCGACCGGGTCATTGCCGATGTCCACGAGCCGGGCTCGACGTTCAAGATCATCGTGGTTTCCGGCGCGCTCAACGATGGCCTGGTGACCTTGAACGACCAGTTCGATTGCGAACACGGTCATTTTTCCTTTGGCGGCCACATCCTCCACGATCATGCCAGTTATGGGGTCCTTTCGACCGAGGGCATCATTACGAAATCTTCCAATATCGGCGCGGCCAAGATCGGGATTCGCATGGGTGAAACCCGGTTGTACGAACACATGCGCGATTTTGGCATCGGTCTGCACACGGGAATTCCGCTCCCCGGTGAAGTTGCCGGCTTCTTGCACCCGGTCAAGGCATGGAAGAAGGTTTCGATTGCGCAGATTCCCATGGGACAGGGTGTGGCAACGACGTCGCTGCAAATGGCCATGGCAATGTGCGCGATTGCGAACAAAGGCGTGCTGATGCGCCCGATGCTGGTGGATCGTTTGCAGGACCAGAAAGGCGAAGTGGTCGCGCGCTATTCGCCCCAAACGGTGCGGCGCGTGATCAGCGAAGAAGCCGCGCGCCAAATGGTTGAGGCGCTCAAAACCGTGGCCACTTCCGACGGCACGGCCCCCAAGGCCGCTTTGGACCACTACACAGTTGCCGGCAAAACCGGCACGGCTCAAAAGCCCCCCTACACCTCGAACAAATTCTATGCGTCCTTCATCGGCTTCTTTCCGGCCGACAACCCGGAGGTTTGCATTTACCTGTCGATGGACGAGCCCAAGGGGAATCTCCATCAGGGCGGGCAGATTTGCGCGCCAGTGTTCAAATCGCTTGCCGAACAGGTGGCGGCTTATCTGAATATCAAGCCGGACAAGGGCGACACAGGATTCCCGGAGTTCCCGATCACAACGGTTGATCAGGCGCCAAAAACGGCGGCGGTGCGCGCGCCTTGAAAGTTTTAGCAGCAATGGTTTCTCGTTCTTTGAAATTTGTCGCCAGTGCGTGTGCCGGTGAACAGTTTGGTGGTTCTCCGGAAGTCCCGATAACCCGCGTGTGTTCTGATTCGCGCCAGGCACAGCCTGGCGACTTGTTCTTTGCCCTGCCAGGCGAACGCTTTGATGGCCATGAGTTCGTTGCCGAAGTGGCCAAAAAAGGCGTCGCCGCGGTGGTGGTCCAAAATACCAGAGTTCCGGCGGAATCGCTTGGTTGCGCGGTGATCGCGGTTGACAACACCCGCCTGGCGCTGGGCCGGCTGGCGGCGCATTACCGGGCTGATTTTGATTTGCCAGTGATCGCCGTCGGCGGTTCCAATGGCAAAACCACGACCAAGGAATTGCTCGCCGCCGTGCTGCGCCAAAAACTGAATACGCTCTGGAGCGAAGCCAGCTTCAACAATGACATTGGCGTACCGCTGACGTTGTTGAAACTGGAGCCAGGCCACCAGGCGGCGGTGCTGGAAGTTGGCACGAACCATCCGGGTGAACTCGCGCCGCTGGTGCGGATGATCCAGCCGAAATTGGGCGTCATCACAAGCATCGGGCGGGAGCATTTGGAATTCTTTGGCGATCTGGCCGGGGTGACCGCCGAGGAAGGCTGGCTGGCGGAACTGCTCCCGCCCGGCGGAAAGCTGTTTCTCAACGGCGATAATGAATGGGCCGACATATTGGCGCGGCGGAGCCTGGCCATCGTGGTGCGCGTTGGATTCGGCGCGGGAAATGATTGGCGGGCGCAGGACGTGCGACTGGACGCGCAAGGGACGACTTTTCAGGTCCGGTCGACCAAACCGGAGTTTGAAGGCGAATACCGGGTGAACCTGTTGGGCCGTCATCAGGCGGGCAACGCGTTGTTCGCCCTGGCGATGGGCGCGGAACTCGGTTTATCGCCCGCGGAAGTTCGGCGTGGACTCACAGAATGCAAACCGGCCAAAATGCGGCTGCAGCCGTGGGACTGGAACGGCGTGTGGGTCCTGGACGACGCCTACAACGCGAATGCGGATTCGATGCTGGCCGCATTGGAAACCTTGCGTGAAATAAGCAGCGCGGGACGGCGCGTGGCGGTGCTCGGCGACATGGCGGAACTGGGCGCGCACAGCCCGGCGGCCCATGCGGAAGTCGGGCGGCGGGCAGCGCAGAGCGGCATCGATCAATTATTTGCCGTGGGCAAAATGGCCGGAGTGATGGCCGACGCGGCGCGGGAAGCCGGGTTGAGAGCCGTTGATGAATTTGCGGACGCTCCGGCAGCAGCGGAAGCAGTAAAGAATTTTTTGAAGCCCGGTGATGTGGTTTTGTTGAAGGCCTCGCGATCCAGCCGACTGGAACGGCTGAGCGAGGCGCTTCGCGCGGGGCCGCACGCCGGCAAAGTCTGAATGTTTTATTACTTAGCGCAAACACTGATGCAAGCAAGCGCCGGAACAGCTTGGGAATCGCGGTTATCAGGTCTGCGCCTGTTCCGTTACATCACGTTTCGGACGGCGGGCGCGGCGGTCACGGCCTTGATGCTCGGATTGCTCTTTGGCCCCCGGGTCATTGACTGGCTCAAAGAACTGAGTTTCGGCCAGAACTATCGCGACCGGGCTGAAGTCGCGGGCAACCTGACCGGCCGCGAACCGCGCAAAATGGGCACGCCCACCATGGGCGGCCTGCTGATTGTGATGACCCTCAACGTGACAACGCTGCTCTGGGCGCAATGGAATGCACTGGTGGTGCTGACGCTTTTGTCCGTCATGGTGCTGGCCGCGCTGGGATTTTACGACGACTATACGAAGATCATCAAAGCCAGTGGCGGCGGCGCCAAGTCGGACGTAAAACTTTGGGTGCAAGGCGCGCTGGCGCTTACCATCGGGCTTTATCTGTGGCATCTCCCTTCCACGAGCAAGTTGATCAGCGATGTCATGGTGCCCTTCTACAAGCGCCCGATCCTCACCGGAGCGGGGCTCGTTGGCCTGGCCATCACCATGCTGACCATCATCGGCAGTTCGAACGCGGTCAATCTCACTGATGGCCTTGATGGCCTCGCGATTGGCTGCACACTCATCGTTTCCTTCGTGTTCCTGATCCTGACTTATCTTGCGGGCAACGTGAAAACCGCCGGCTATCTCCAAATCCCCTATGTCTCGGGCGCAGGCGAACTCACGGTATTTTGCGCGGCGATGATTGGCGCGGGGATGGGGTTCCTTTGGTTCAACTGTCATCCGGCGCAAGTGTTCATGGGCGACACCGGGTCACTGGCCCTCGGCGGGGCGCTGGGCATCATTGCTGTGCTGATCCATCAACCGCTCGTGCTGGTGATCGCCGGCGGGGTGTTTGTGATGGAGGCGCTCTCGGTGATCCTGCAAACCGGCTATTTCAAATACACCCGCCGGCGGTTTGGCACGGGCCGGCGGCTTTTTCTAATGGCGCCGATCCATCATCATTTCGAGAAGAAGAACTGGCATGAATCGCAGGTGGTGATGCGGTTCTATATTTTATGCGTTTTGTGCGCCGTTCTGGCGCTGAGCAGCCTGAAGATTCGGTAGCATGTACGAGCTGGAAAACAAACAAGTCCTCGTCGTTGGCCTCGGAGCCCGCGGGCGCGCCGCCTGTGAACTGCTGCGTGGCAGTGGTGCGGGCGTCATGGCGGTGGACCAAGCCGATACGGTTGACCTTCGTGCCGAAGCAGACCGGCTGCGTCCGCTGGGAGTCGAGATCGGGCTGGGGGCGATCATGCCGCCAGACCGTCAGTTCAGCTTTGCCGTGGTCAGCCCGGCCGTGCGGGGCGACAATCCAATCGTCCTTGAGTTGGCGCGCCGGCAAGTGCCTGTCATAGGCGAACTTGAACTCGGATGCCAGCAGGCAAAGTGCCTGAGCATCGCCGTGGCCGGAACCAATGGCAAAGGCACCACGGCGATGTTGATTGAGCGGGTCTTGGCCCATAACGGCCGCAAGGTCGCCGTCTGCGGGCATGGTGCGCGGCCAATTTGCGCCGTCGCGCCGCAAACCAAGGAACTGGATTACCTGGTGTTGCAGGTCAATTCGTTCCAGTTGGAAACCACCCATTTCTTCCGGCCTGCCTTGGCGGTGCTGCTGAATCTGGCGGCGGATCATCTGGACCGTTACGCCACCCAGGCCGAGTATGTCCGGACGACTTGTCGAGTGCTGCAAAACCAGCAGGCTTTCGACTGGGCCATCGTGCAAAGCGAGGCGTTGGCGCAAATGCGTTCGTTGGACGTCGCACTTCCCTCCAAGATCATTACTTTCAGCGCCAAGGACCGGGAGGCGGATCTTTATCTTGAACGCGGCCTGCTGATGAGCCGCCTGCCGGACTGGTCGTGGCCCTTGCTGAACCTGGAGGATTGCCGGTTGCGCGGGGCGCACAACGCGGAGAACCTCATGGCGGCGCTCGCGGTTGGGCGTGTCCTCCGGCTGCCGCTCGACACCATGGTCGATGTGCTCAAGACCGCCGAAGCGGAAGCGCATTGCTTCGAGCGCATTGCGGAAGTCAACGGCGTTCAGTTCATCAACGATTCCAAAGCCACCAATCTCGACGCATTGCAGAAAGCATTGCTCTCGGTGCCATCGGCTGGCGGCGCGCCAAACGCGTGGCTGATTGCCGGCGGCAAGGACAAAGGCCTCGATTATCACGACGTCGGGCCATTGCTCGCGCAGCGGACCAAGGGCGCTTTTATCATCGGTGAAGCCCGCGAAAAAATTCGTGCTGCCTGGAGCCTTTTTACCCCTTGCGTACTCTCGGATTCATTGCTAGAAGCTGTCTCGTTAGCGGCGAAAAATGCGGTGCCCGGTGACGTGATTTTACTTTCACCAGCCTGTTCAAGCTTCGATCAGTTTCGAAACTATCAGCATCGGGGTGAGGTGTTTCGACAAGCTGTCAACGGCTTGGCGGCCACCATTCGTGGGGGCAGCGGTGATGAGCACCCCAATAGGCAGACAGCGACCGAACGCCAGTAACAGAAAAAATTGAAAAAGCAGAAAAAATTTAGATTTGCTCCGGGGTTTTTTGAGGAAAAACCCCGGAGCGAAAGCACCAAAACAATAAATACTAACCACCACCTCACATGAAAGGACGCTTACCAGCGCCACAAGTTATGAACAACTCCAGTCCACTCATTCCGCAGGGCTCTTTGCTCGAGCAGCAAAACAAAGGCCGGGCCCGCTTCAAAGTCGCCATACTCTGCGTCTTCGGCTTCCACGTTCTCCTCTTTGGCGGCGTGCTGATGCTGGGTTGCAAAAAAGAAACTTCAGCCGCGGGGCAGGATGCCGCGGGGACGAGCAGCAATTCGATGGACACGGCCATGTCAGCGCCGGCGCCGACCAATGATTTATCGGCTCCGACCGCGCCGACCAATACGCCGGTTGTGACCACGCCAGTCACCCCGGTGACGCCGGTGACTCCTGTAACTCCGGTCACGGCTCCGGGCACCGCCCAGGAATACACCCTGGTCAAAGGCGACACCTACAGTTCGATCAGCAAGAAATTCGGCGTGTCGGTCAAAGCGCTGGAAACCGCCAACCCGACCATGCCGGCCACCAAATTGATGCCGGGCAAGAAAATCGAGATTCCCGCGCCGACCGTTGCCGCAAGCACGACCACCGGCACAACGGCAACCCTCTCGCCTGATAACAGCGATCTCTATGTGGTGAAGTCCGGTGACTCGCTTACCTCGATCGCCCACAATCATGGCACCACGGTGAAGGCACTGATGGCGGAAAACAGCCTGAAGACCACCAAGATCAGGGTGGGTGATAAATTGCATCTGCCCGCCAAGACCTCGGTTCCACCCGCGATGCCAGCCGATTCCACGCCGGCGCCCGCGACCGCGACTTCGACCGTGCCATCGATCAGCGCGCCCTCCGCGTCGTTAAGATAAGTCATTTCCCCGGCGCCGGATCTCCTCGCTCCGGCGCCGGAGGAACCTCTGGATGAAACTCGCGACCACCACCCTGCTCTTCTGTGTTGCCGGATTGCTGGCACTGGGAACTGTCATGCTCTACAGCGCCAGCATGGCGGACAAGGGGACGCACTACCTGACGATGCAGCTTCTGTGGTGCGGGCTGGGGCTGATTGGCTGCCTGCTCATGGCGAGTCTCGATTATCGATGGCTGAAGAAACTGGCGTGGCCGCTGTTTGCCCTGGCTATTTTTCTCCTGGCCCTCGTGCTGGTTCCGCATGTTGGCTTGAAGCTGAACGGCGCGCGGCGTTGGTTCCGGCTTCCGTTCGGTAACGCGCGCTTTCAACCCTCCGAGGTCGGCAAGATTGTGCTCATCATTGTGGTGGCCTGGTACGGAGATCGTTATCAGCGGAAAATGGGGACTTGGACCAAGGGCATTTTCATCCCCGGAGCTTTCATCGGGCTGCTGCTCGGGCTGATTTTCATCGAACCGGATCGCGGCACGACGATCCTGATGGGTGGTGTGGTCGGCGCGATGTTGCTGCTGGCGGGCGTGCGGTGGCGCTGCCTGGTGCCGCCGGTCATTGCCGGAGCCGCTTTCCTGGCAGTATCCATCCTGCGTGATCCGATGCGCAGCAAACGCATCTTCGCCTGGTTGAATGTGGAGCAACACAAAATGGATGTCGGCCTCCAGGCCAACGAAGCCATGCTTGCGCTGGGCTCGGGTGGCTGGACCGGCCTGGGCCTGGGCAACAGCCGCCAGAAACTCGGCTTTCTGCCGTTTCACAACACCGACTTTATTTTGCCGATCATCGGCGAGGAACTTGGGCTGATCGCCACTTTGCTCGTGGTGGTCGCCTTCCTGCTGATCGTGGTGAGCGGATTTTACATCGCGCAACATTCGAGCGATACTTTTGGCTTGTTGCTGGCATCCGGCATCACGCTGCTCATCGGCTTGCAGGCGCTCTTCAACATCGGAGTCGTTACCAGCGTTCTGCCGAACAAGGGGCTGCCGCTGCCGTTCATCAGTTATGGCGGCTCGAACCTGTTGATGATGCTGACGAGTGTCGGCCTGCTGATCAGCGTCGCGCGGCGGGCCCGCGTGACCGCGCCCGCGACCGGCGCCGCGATGGAGCCCGAAGGCCTGCCCTCGCCCCAATTTTCCTGATGCAACGCCCAACCACATCCGCCCGGGTTGCCATCGCATGCGGTGGCACGGGGGGACATTTGTTTCCCGGGCTGGCGATTGCCGGGCAACTGCGGCAACGCGGTTGCGCGGTCACGGTGTTGATTTCTCCCAAGGAAGTGGACCAACAGGCGGTGCGTTCCGCGGTTGATGTGCAGGTGGTCACTTTGCCCGCCGTGGGGCTCAGCCGGCGCGGTGCGTTTGCTTTCGCGCGGGGTTTCGCGCAATCGTTTTTCGCCGCGCGCCGGTTGTTCAGCGCCGATCCGCCCGAGGCGGTGCTGGCAATGGGCGGTTTTACCAGCGCGCCGCCCATCCTGGCCGGCCGGCTTTTTCGCGCGCCGGCCTTTTTGCATGAATCGAATACGATTCCCGGGCGGGCGAATCGCTGGTTGTCGTGGGTGGTGAACCAGGCGTTCGTTGGCTTTGCGGAAGCGGCGGACCGTCTTCGCACCAGGCAAGTGAAAGTCACGGGCACTCCCGTGCGTCCGCAATTTCAGGCGGGCGATGCCGCGGCGCGAAGAGCCGCCGTCGGCCTGGACCCGCACCGGCCCGTGTTGCTGGTGACCGGTGGCAGCCAGGGCGCGAGCGGTTTAAACGAGTTGGTGATCCAACTCCTGCCCCTGCTGGCGAAGCTTGCGCCAGAGTTGCAATTGTTTCACCTGACCGGGCCAAACGACGCGCCAAAGGTCGAAGCGGCGTGCGCCTCGCACAAGATCAAGGCGGTGGTCCGGCCATTCTTCGCCGAGATGCACCTGGCGCTGGGTGCAGCTACGGCTGTAATCAGCCGGGCGGGCGCTTCGTCCCTGGCGGAATTGGCGGCCATGCAATTGCCTTCCGTGCTGGTGCCGTACCCGGCGGCCACGGACAACCATCAATATTATAACGCGCTCGCGTTCGAAAAGACCGGCGCGGCCCGCTTGCTCGAACAGCGCAACGCACGGCCCGAACTGCTGGCACCCGCGATTGTGGAACTGGTCGAGGACCCGGCTGTCCGCCGCCAGATGCAGGCGTCACTGGCCCAATGGCACGCTCCGCAGGCGGCCGACCAGATCGCCGACAGCATCATGCAAGTGATTCGCGAGCGGCGGCGCGCGACCGGCAGAGCCAACCTGGCTCCCCCACCCCCCATTGAACACCGGCAATCTGTCACACCATGAAGAATGTCATTCCCGAGCCCGATTGTTCGGCTCAAGCCGGTGATGCGCCGCGCGAAGCGATGCGCCTTTCCCGGGAACAACTTGCGGATGAGTTGCGAGCGAAGCTTTCCGATCTCGCTGTGGTCCGGCAGGATGAACCGCTGGCCCGCCGCACAACGTTGCGCGTGGGCGGATGCGCCGATTTTTATGTCGAGCCGGCGAGCGAACCGGAACTGACTTTCATTTTGCATTGGTGCAGGCGGCGGGAAGTGCCCTTCGTCATGCTGGGCCGCGGCTCGAACCTGCTGGTCCGGGACGGGGGCATCCGGGGCCTGGTGATTTGCCTGGCCCAGCCGTCCTTCAGCCGCATCGAAGTAATGGGCTATCGGGTGCACTGCGGAGCCGGAGCCAAATTGAAGCAGGTGGCGACTGAGGCGAAGCGGGAAGGCGTCACCGGCCTTGAATTTTTGGAGGGAATTCCGGGCACCATCGGTGGCGCGTTGCGCATGAACGCCGGCGCGATGGGCGCATGGACGTTCGACATCGTTGAGTCCATCCGCTACATGGACCAGGAAGGCCAGGCGCACGAAGTGCCTGCGCGGGATGTGCCCGTCGAATATCGAAGCTGCCCGTTGCTGAAGGAACATATCGCCCTGGGAGCGGTGTTGAAAGGGCATCCGTCCGCGCGTGATGTGGTGGAGAAGCGGATGAAGAGCTTCAGCCAGAAGCGCTGGGATTCCCAGCCCGCCGCGCCCAGCGCCGGCTGCATCTTTAAGAACCCGTCCACGATCCCAGCCGGCAAACTCATTGACGAACTCGGCTTGAAGGGAACACGCGTTGGCGGCGCAATGGTTTCAATGGAGCACGGCAATTTTATTGTCAATGACGGCAGCGCCACGGCGCGGGATGTTTTGGAGTTGATCGCGATCATCCGCGCGCGCGCGCGGGTGCAGCGCGGAATCGAATTGGAAACGGAAGTTGAAATCATTGGGGAGCCTGCCACGGGCGCTCCGCAGTCTTAATTAATGTCAGGCCATTATAACATCACGGTCATGCTCGGCGGTCCCTCGGCGGAACGGGAGGTTTCGCTCCGCTCCGGCGCGGCCGTCGCCAAGGCGCTGCGTTCACGCGGCCACCACGTCCACGAATTGGATCCGAAGGAGAAGTCGTGGTCGCTGCCACCGGGCACCGAGGCGGTGTTTCTGGCGCTGCACGGCACCTATGGGGAAGATGGGACGGTGCAACGGCAGTTGGACGAACTGGGCATTCCTTATACCGGTTGCGACGCGGAATCGAGCCGGGTGGCTTTTGATAAACACCTTACGAAACAGCGATGCGTTGCCGCGGGAATACCCACCGCGCGGTTCGCGCTGTTCGATTCGCCGACCGCAAGCTGGCCGATGGGCTGGCAGCCGCCCGTGGTGCTCAAGCCGGTCCGGCAGGGGTCGAGCGTCGGTTTGCAATTTGTCGAGCGGGTCGCGGACTGGAGCCAGGCGCTCGCGGAAGCGTTGCGGTATGATTCGCAAGTGTTGATGGAAGAGAAGATCGCGGGCCGCGAAACGACCGTTGGCATTCTGGATGGCGAGGCTTTGCCGCTGGTGGAAGTAGTGCCCAAATCCGGCACGCTGGATTACCAGAGCAAGTACACCGCCGGCGCAACCGAGTATTTTTGTCCGGCGCGGTTTGACGAAGCGGCCACGAAACGAATCCAGGCGGCGGCCTTGGGGGCATTCCATGCCATCGGCGGACGCGACTACTCGCGGGTGGATGTGATGGTCCGGTCGAACGGAGATCCGGTGGTGCTGGAAGTCAACACGCTCCCGGGGATGACTGAGTTAAGCCTGCTGCCCAAAGCAGCAGCGGCGGTGGGAATCGATTACGCGGAACTTTGCGAGCGGATGGTGCGAATGGCGTTAAGGCGGGCTCAGACCCGCGCGCACGCCGCTCTTTCTGGAAATTAAACGGATGTCTCGGCCGGGCGCGTTAGTCCGTGTGCGCCGATGGCGGGCAGAGGACTGCCAGCCCTGCCAGGCCAGGCTGCAAAGACACGGGCGACGGAAAACGGGAAGTCATGAGATGGTTCAGTAGGAAACCGAAAAATCGGCGGCTGGGGCGCGAACACGTATTGGACGTGAAGTTGCGCTCCGACCAGGTGCGCGCGACGCGGATGCGTTACGCGGCCATTGGCCTTGGGCTGGCTTTTGCCACCATCTTTTGCTTCTACCTGATCTGGCGCACGGGCGAATGGGGGCTGAACCGGCTGGTTTACGAAAACAATGCTTTCGCCATCCAGGAAATCGACGTCCAAACTGATGGCGTCATTGCGCCAGATGCGTTGCGGCGCTGGGCGGGAGTTAAACCGGGTGAAAACCTCCTCGCGCTGGATCTCGCGAGGGTGAAGCGGGATTTGGAGCTGGTTTCGCTGGTGCGGTCGGTCGCCGTGGAACGCGTGCTCCCGCACACGCTCCGGCTCCGCGTCACCGAGCGGGAGCCGCTGGCCCAAATCTATGTGCCCCAGGTCCGCGCCGACGGCGGCTATGAAATGAACCTGCTGCACGTGGATCGCGACGGGTTTATCATGTCATTGCTCGACCCGCGTCAACGGGGCGTACCCGCCACTGGTTCCGACGATGTGCTGCCGGTGCTCACGGGCCTCAACTCGACCCTGTTGACGCCTGGACGCCGGGTGGATTCGCTGCAGGTGCGCTCGGCTTTGAAGCTCCTCGATGCCTTCGATCATTCACCGATGTCCGGTTTGTTGGATTTGCGGAAGGTGGATGTTTCCTCGCCGGAGATTCTAGTCGTCACCACGAGCCAGAACAGCGAGGTGACGTTCGCCATCCAGGATTTGGACCGCCAATTGCGCCGCTGGCGGGAGATTTACGACCAGGGCTTGAAAATGAGCAAAGCCATTGCCACGCTTGATCTTTCCGTGCCCAACAATATTCCCGCGACTTGGACGGACCCAAGCGCGCTGCCGCCCATCACGCCCAAAAGCAGAAACCCACAACACACTCGCAAGCGAAATGTTTGACCAAGGCTCTTTGATCGTCGGTCTGGAAATCGGCACTTCAAAAATCTGCGCCGTGGTGGGCGAAGTCAATGCCGCCGGCGCTCTCAATCTGATTGGCCTCGGCCAGGCCCGGTCGCGCGGCGTGCGTAAAGGGGAAATTGTCGATACGTCCCTGACCGAGGAGGACGTTCGCAATGCGATCGTCGAAGCCGAACAGATGGCGGACGTGGAAATTCGGAGTGTTTATCTCGGTGTCACCGGAGCGCATATCCGTGGATTCAACAATCGCGGCGTTCATCCGGTGGTTTCGGCGGACCGGGAGATCACGGAGGAGGACGTCCAGGATGTGATCAAAAACGCGAAGGCCATCAACCTGCCGGCGCAAAACCATGTCTTGCACGCCATCCGGCAGCATTTTCTGGTGGACGGCCAGGATGGCGTTGTAAACCCGGTCGGCATGCTGGGGGCGCGGGTTGAAGTCGATGTTCATGTCGTGCATGGGAATTTTAACCGGCTGCAAAATCCGATTCGCGTGGTCAAGGGGCTGCAATTGGAGGTTGAGGCGATTGTGTTTAATGGGTTAGCGGCGTCGCTGGCTTTGCTGACCAACGAGCAGAAGGAAATGGGCGCGCTGGTGATCGATTTGGGTGGCGGCACGACCAATTACGCCGTCTATGCCGATGGCATTATCAAGCACACGGGCGTGCTGGCGGTCGGCGGGGATCATGTGTCGAACGACCTGGCTTACGGTTTGCGCGTGTCGCTTGGCCGCGCCGAACAACTCAAGGTGGAGCACGGCTCGGCGCTGGTGGACGAAGCCGTCAAAGGCCAGACGGTGATGATTACGAACGAGCATGGGCTGCCCGGCAAAACGGTGAATCTCGAACACCTTCGCCGGGTGATGTCGCTGCGGCTGGAGGAAATTTTTCAGTTGATCGAGCAAGACATCACCCGGTCGGGCTTGATCGATTACCTGCGTTCCGGAGTTTTCTTGTGCGGCGGCGGCGCGCGCATCCCCGAGATTTCGAAGCTGGCCGAAACTGTGTTTCAATTGCCCGCCTCGCTGGGCAAGGCCAATTGCATCAGCGGCATCAAATCGGCGCTCGACCAGCCGGAGTTCGCAACCGCCATCGGCCTGGTGAAATTTGGCTCGTACCAGCAGAAGAAGCGCGCCAGCGGCGGTTTCCTGCGGGACGGCATCCGCACCATCTCGGACATCTTCAACCGGAAATAATATGACCATGGAATCTGAAACCAGCCCCACGCCTTCCAACGGCGCGGCCGATCGCAAATTCGTGCTCAAGGTATTCGGGATCGGCGGCGGCGGCGGAAACGCTGTCGATTACATGGCGCGGCAGGATTTTGGCGGAGTGAATTTCACCGCGATTAACACGGATGCGCAGGCGTTGTTGCACCTCGGGGCGGCCGCGCAGTTCACGCTGGGCGCCAAGCTCACGCGCGGGCTGGGGACGGGCGGCGATCCGGATATGGGACGGGCGGCGGCCGAGGAGGACCTCGAGAAACTCCGCGAGTTGTGCGCGGGCGCGGACATCGTTTGCGTGGTGGCGGGATTGGGCGGCGGCACCGGCACGGGCGCGGGCCCGGTCGTGGCGCGCCTGGCCAAGGAAAGCGGCGCGCTGGTGCTTGGCATTGTGACGTTGCCGTTCGATTTCGAAGGCTCGCGGCGGCAGCGTCAGGCGCAGCTCGGCTTGCGCGAGTTGAAGGCGGCGGCGGACGGCGTCATTTGCCTGCCAAACCAGCGAGTGTTCAAGCTCATCGACGAGAACACCAAGGTCCATGAGGCGTTCAAGCTCACGAATGATTTGCTTTCCCAGGGCGTGCGGGGCATCTGGCGGTTGCTCACCCAAACGGGTTTGATCAACGTGGATTTCAATGATCTTTGCGCCGTGCTGCGCGGGCGGCATGAGGAAAGTTCGCTGGCGACGGTTGAGGCCGGCGGGGAAAATCGCTCGCACGAGATCATTGAAAAGCTGGGCAATCATCCGTTCCTCGAAAACGGCCAGGTGCTCGCCGAGGCTGATGCGGTGCTGGTCAGCATCGCGGGCGGGCCGGACATGACGATGGTGGAGATCAATCGCGTGATGGAACAGATCAATCGCCAGTGCGAAAACGCGCACATCATCATGGGCGCGGGCATTCAGGAAGCGTACGCGGGCCGGCTGTCGGTGACGCTGGTGGCTTCACGCTGCAATGCCGCCGCTGAACGCGGGCACGCGCGCGCCGCCTCGAATGGCGAATCCGACACCGAACAATTCGAAAAGGAAATCGCCAATCCTTCCGCGGACAAACGCCCCGCGTCGCGTTACGTGGCCCCTGCCCCGTCGTTAAACCAGCAGCAGACAGAGAATCTCCTTGGCCAGCAACCGCGTGCGATGCGGCAGCGCAAGAAAGTCGCCGCGATGCGCCAGGGACAGTTGCCGCTGGAGATTGTTTCCAAAGGCCGGTTCGAAAAAATTGAGCCGACCATTCACCAAGGGGAAGATCTGGATGTGCCGACGTATATTCGCCGGGGTGTGGCGCTGAATTGAGGCAAAGCAGTCCCGGGGTTTTATTGCATCCTCACCGTTGCGTGCTGCCACAGCCAGGTCCAGTCGTTGTAATCAGGGCCACTGGGCAGTACCGGGAACCAGCCGGAGGCGCCAAGGGAAGCGGCGGGCGGGCAGGCCCAGCGTGCCGGGGCAGCGGTGGAGCGGAAGTTGCCGCCGGAGGAGGGAACGACCGTGCCGACGAAGCCGGGAATTGTCGCAACGACTAAACCGGGAGTTGAAACGCCGGATGTTACGCCGGAGGAGGGGTGATTAAACCAAATTAAAGTAAATTAAACCACAGAGGCACAGAGGCACAGAGGCACAGAGAAAAGACTGATTTGAAATTTAAGATTTGAGATTTGAAAACAGAACGCAAAGGCCGGCCCCGGACCGAGGACGAGGACGAGCACGAGATGCGGGGCGAGTGGGGGGTGCGGGCGCGCTTGAAAGCGGCGCTGCACGCCCCACTGCCGCTGGAAAGCTTTGGCGGGCAAGGGCGGAGCTTCGGGGCGCGAGTGAGGGTGGAGATTCTGCTTGCCGCCGTGATGGAGTTGAAGTAATTGATAATTATCAATCCATGAATATGAGACTGTTAAACATTCTGATCGCGGTCCTGGCATTCGGCGGCTTCACGTTGCGCGGCGAGGACATGACCCAACCGCAGGCGGAAACCAGGGAGCAACGGGACGCCCGGATGAAATGGTGGCGCGAAGCGCGGTTTGGGATGTTCATTCATTGGGGGGTTTATTCGGTCCCGGCGGGCGTTTGGAAAGGGCAGGAATCCAAGCACATCGGCGAATGGTTGATGTTGGATGACAAAATCCCGGTGGATGAATACGCCGCGCTCACGAAACAGTTCAATCCCACCAATTTCAGCGCGGAGACAATCGTCCGAACAGCGAAAGCCGCCGGGATGAATTACATCGTGATCACGGCGAAGCATCACGATGGTTTTGCGATGTTTCATTCGAAGGTGGATCCATATAATATTTATGATGCGACGCCGTTCAAACGCGATCCGCTGGCGGAATTGGCGGCGGCCTGCCGGAAGCACGGCATGAAGCTGGGGTTTTATTATTCGCAAGCGCAGGATTGGCATCATCCGGGCGGCGCGGCCGCCAAGGGCGGGCATTGGGACAAGGCGCAGGATGGCAGCATGGACGATTACATCGATAAAATAGCGGTGCCGCAGGTGCGGGAAATTCTCACTCGTTATGGGGACGTGGCGGAGCTTTGGTGGGACACGCCCGTGGACATGACTCCCGAGCGGGTAGCCAAGTTTCTTCCGCTGCTGAAACTGCAGCCGCATCTCATCATGAATAACCGATTGGACAAGGCGAAGGCGTACGGCGATTTTTCGACGCCGGAACAGAAAATTCCAGAGACGGGCATTCCCGGGAAGGATTGGGAAGCCTGCATGACCATCAACACGACGTGGGGTTACAAGTCGTTCGACCACAATTTCAAATCCACCAAGACGTTGCTGCAAAATTTGATCGATATCGCCAGCAAAGGCGGGAATTACCTGTTGAACGTGGGGCCGGATGCGACGGGAGTGATTCCCGAACCGGAAGTCGAACGCCTGCGCGAAATGGGCGAGTGGCTGAAGGTCAACGGCGAAGCGATGTACGGCACGAGCGCGAGTCCTTTCGGCAAGCTGCCTTTCAAAGGCCGCTGCACGCAACGGCCGGGCAAGTTGTATCTGCACGTTTTTGAATGGCCCGCGGATGGCCGGTTGCTGGTGCCGGTCGCGAACAAAGTGAAGGGAGCTTATCTGCTGGCAGGATGGCAGTCGGGGTTGGCCGCGGCTTCCACGGAAGTCAAGGGCGCGCAACGTTTGCTGGCCGGGCTCGGGGGAACTTTGAAAGTGGAATCGGATCCGCAGGGTAAAGTGATCATCCTTCCGCAGACGGCTCCGCATCCGATTGCAACGGTGGTGGTGCTGAAAATTCAGGGAACGCCCGAGGTGACGGAGGCGGGCAAGGCAACGCCCGCGGCGCAGGTGGGAGAGAAGGCGAGCGGCGGGAAAGCGAAGTCGTAATCAGAATGCCGTGGATGCAACGGTTGGGCGTCGCTCAGCGCAAACCACCCGAGTGGGGGCGATTCGTCACTGAATCATTGTGAGCCTTGCGGCTATCGTGGGGACGAGCCGTCCCTACGGCGCGCTTGTGCGCACAACGGTCTGGATTTTTGTTATGCTTTGCCTGCGCTTGGGTTGCTGCGGTCACGGACCCGCGCTCCGTCAGATGTAACCAGCCTCGCCTGCGATTAAATCAACGACGGAATAATCAGGCCCGAATAGCCACGACAAAGTTGACATCGGGAGGCAAAGAGCGACTATTTGAAAGATTCATCGAATGGTCCGCTGGAATAATAACGATAACAGATTCCCAACGGTAGCGTGATGAGCGATACATCATGGGCGACGAAGAGCAGCAATCGAATCCCGCTTCCGGCGGCGCAGAGCATTCCGTTCCGAAGCTAACCACGGGCTTCCTGGTTGGCGGCGGGCGTTTCACCTTGCTGCAACAGTTGGGCGAAGGGGGCATGGGCGTGGTCTGGCTGGCGCACGACGAGCGGCTGGATGACCGGGTGGCTTTGAAGTTCCTGCCGCGCGCCGCCCAAAGTGATCCTGAGGCGCTGAAACATTTTCGGCGCGAAACGCAACGAAGCCGCAAGCTCACTCATGCTCACATTGTGCGCATCCACGACCTGCACGAAGCTCCGGATGAGGACCCGTTCATCTCGATGGAGTACGTCGAAGGCTGGAACCTGGGCCAGGTGCAGGCGGAACAAACCAATGCGGTTTTCCGCTGGAGCGATCTCAAGCCGCTGGTGATGCAGTTGTGCGAGGCGCTCGACTTTGCCCATGGCGAGGGATTTATTCATCGGGACTTGAAGCCGGCCAATCTGCTCATGGACAGCCAGGGGCGTTTGAAACTCGCTGATTTCGGATTGGCGGGCCGGGTCGTGCAACCAAAGCAGCGGGTTGGCGGCGGGCGTTTTCCCGGCGGGACGGTCACGCACATGTGCCCGCAACAGCTCGATGATCTGCCGCCTTGTGTCACCGATGACATCTACGCGCTGGGCGCGATGCTTTATGAATTTCTTACCGGCCAGCCGCCGTTCCATTCCGGTGACGTCGAATACCAGGTGCGCCAGGTCCCGCCCATGCCGATTTCCCATCGCCTGGTGGAGTTGCACTTTAGCAATCCAGTGCCATCGGAAATTGCCGCGTTGATCATGGCCTGTCTGTCAAAGGACCCGGCGAAGCGACCGCAGACGGCACGGGCGGTGGCGGACTGGATCCGTTCGGCGGCCACAAAGGAGCCGGCGGAAACGCCGGTTTTGGACGCCTCCAAAGCTCCTGAGGCAAAAGAGCCGGTGAGGGGAGAAGCACCGCCGACGGCTGAACCCAAATCCACCAAAGCAGCTTTGGACGCGACCGAAACGGTTTTGTCCTGGAGTCGGAGAAACCGCTGGCGTCTGGCCATTGCGGTGGTGGTGGTATTGATTCTTGGGCTGGGTTGGTTCGCCAGACATCGGTGATGTTTAGTGATGTCCACGATGTCCACCATGGACATGGATGAGAAACCGCTTTCTGACCGGAAATAGAATCACCCAGGGCCCGCGCTGGAATTTGCGCGCCGCCGAAAAAGCTCGCCATACGGCGCCGCCAACTTACGATTGGACGGCACAGTATGGAAAAGCCGGATACGATCACGGTCACGGTAAGCCATCGCGAGGAAGTTCGCGCGAATCGGGCGGATATTTATCTTTCCGCCAAGGCATCCTTTCTCATGACGGGGAACGCGGCGTTCAAGAAGGTCAAGGAACTGGCCCACGTGGTCAGCCAGTTGACCGGCAACGGCGTGAAGGAAGAGGAGATCACGCTTCGGGGCGTTCTGGCGGAACGGAACAGTCCGATCATCGGGCCAGCCAATCCGGCCACGTATCTTTTGCGCGTTCATTGCCCTGACCTAAATCGTCTTCCCGAATTGCTGGTGATCATCACCGCTCAACGGAACGTGATTCTCGATCAGTTGGTATGGTTGTTTCCCGACCACCCCGCCGAACAGGCCAAATGGCTCACTGCCTGTCTCTCGCAAGCCTTGGAAAAGGCCCGGCATATCGCAGCCAATCTCGGCGTCAAACTCCTGGGCGTCCATTCGTTCAACGAAAAATGGACGGAGCCGAACGACGATCAAAAGCGAATCCAATTTTCCCTGCCAACCGGCCTGCCTGCCCTGAAACCCGGGGCCGACCGCAATACTCCCATCACTTTCATGCTGGTCACCACCAAGCAGGTGGAGATTGACGTCGAGGTGAATTTTCGGGTTTCGGCTTACGAGTAGCAACTCGGAGATCCTGAGCACGGGCAGCCGGAAGGTCCAATCCATGCGGACGGCACCGGTGTAAGGGTCATTTCAAGCGTCGCTCCGCGACGCGAGACGTTCCAAGGCGCGTTTCCGTGGGTTGAAAACCCACGGCTACCATCATAAACGTCGCTCCGCGACGGGAATTCCCAAGCTACAAGTACTTCTCGATGCGAGCTTTCTCGCATTTTTTACAATCGCTTAACAATTCTCCTTTGCCCGCAAATAAAGCCTTTACAGAGCCGGGTTTGATTGGAGGCACGAAAGTAAACCAAAACCTTCAACCGGTATGAGAAGAAAATATTTTGCCATCCGCGCGATAGTTGTGCTCCGGGCAATTGCCAGCCTTTCGGTGGGGACCACCGCGCTGGCGCAAACGAATGATCCCCGGACGAATTCATGGTTCACGCAGTATTCGGGGAAATATGGCCGCATCTACACCAATGCCGCATCGCAAACGGCGGGCAACAGCGTGACCACGTGGAGCAACGGGACGCAGACGCAGTCGCTCCCGGCTTATTGCGGCGTGCAGGAAGTTTATTCGTCGTCGAATTGGGTCTATCTGCGCTCAACGGGACTGGGCAGCCATGTCATGGGTCCGTGGCAGACGGGCTTTCCGAACTTGCCGGTGAACACGCACACGTTCTTCCGCATCCCGCGCAGCCCGACGGTGCCGGGCACCAAGACGGCCACGGGCGTCGGGTCCATCGGATATTTTGTGGATGGAGTTTCGATGTTCAATAGCTGGGACGCATTCACCTGGAACGGGTCCACCGATGCCGCCAACACCACCGGTTATTGGAATCGCGATGCGTATGTGAACGAGGGCGCGACGTTCGATCCCGCGTATGCGCACCAACCCCAGGACGGCACGTATCATTATCACGCCAGCCCCATCGCGTTGCGTTACCTGTTGGGCGATCATGTCGATTACAATGCGACAGCCAAGACGTATTCGGAATCGACCAACGCGGTGACCAAACACTCGCCGATCCTGGCATGGGTGAGGGACGGTTATCCGCTTTACGGGCCTTACGGTTATTCCAATCCCACCAATCCCGCCAGCGGCATCCGGCGGATGGTCTCCGGCTATCAATTGCGCAACGGCCAGAACGGGTCGGACAATCTGACGGTGACCGGGCGTTCCACCATCCCGGCCTGGGCGGTGCGACTGGATAACGTGACCAACACGCAAAGTGGCCCGGCGGTTTCCAGCAGCTATCCGCTGGGCCGATACATGGAAGACAACGCGTATCTGGGTGACCTTGGAAAAACGCAGGGAGTGGATTTCGATTTGGATGAGTATAACGGAAGATTTTGCGTAACGCCGGAGTTTCCCAATGGCACGTACGCGTACTTCGTCAGCATCAGCTCGGATGGAACACCGACGTTCCCCTACAACATTGGCCGGGGTTATTATGGCAATCCCAGCGGTGGAAGCGTGACGAGTCTCAGCGAAACCGTGGTGACCAACTACGTCGGCGGGCCGAATTCGGCAATGACGCTGGGCAAGCCGTCCCTGGCGGGGAATGGAACCGTCACGGTGATGTGGAGTTCGGTTGAGGGAGGCACTTACGAGGTTCTGTCTTCCAGCAATTTGACCGGTTGGGCCATGAAGGCGACGAATGTAGCCTCGCAGGGTCTGACGACACAGGTTTCGACGAACAAGGGCGGGAGCATGGAATTCTACCGGGTCGCGCGGACGGCACTGGCGAGTTGCGATCTGGTGACGAGCGGCAGCAGTGGCGGGGGCGGCGGCAACGGCATTCTCACTGTGGCCCCGGCCTCGGCCACGCACGGGACCAACGGACTGATAGTGACCATCAATCTTGATCCGAGCGCGCAACCCGCGCCGCCACCCCAAAACGCGCCGATCAACAGCGTGATGATTGGGACCATTTCGGGCACGAGCCTGACGCACGTCAGCCAGACGCAAGTGCAGGCGACGTTCAACATTCCGTCGAACGCGACGACGGGCCCGCAGACCGTGACGGTGGTTTTCCCGGGGCCACCGGGCAATCCATCGCAGACGGTGACTTATACGCTGGCGAACGGGTTTACGGTGAATTGAGCGCATACGCGCAAACGCCAAAACCAAACACCAAGCTCCAGTGAAACATCAAATTCCAAGCGCTCATGGAAGCGGCAGCAGCCGATGTGAGGAGGCCCTAATGTTTTCCGGAAAGAGATTAGAGCCTCCTTACGTCGGCTGCTACGGATTATTGGAGGTACCTGCACAAAGCGGCGCTGCACGCCGCACTCCAAGACCTGGCGGAGGTTCACACCGGTTGGTTTTACGTTGTCTTAAGGTCCCATGCCGCATTCCAGTGCCATGAAAAGTTGCGCGAGTTTTATCTCCGGCAGCCTCTTGTGCTTTTGGAGCTTGAGCTACGTGCTTTCGGCGCCCGCGCCGACGCACAGTGTGCAGGTGCGGATCGTTCCTCAATACAATGCCGCAGCGGTGGAGTTCGATACTTTGGGGATGGCGGACGCAGCGGGGCAGAAGTTGTCGGTCACGCGGCTGGACTTTTTGTTGTCCAGTTGGGCGTTGCGGCGGGCCGACGGGAAATGGATGGAGCAAACCAATTCGGTGGCGTACGTCAGCGCGCGGGAGGGGCGGACCGGTTTCCGCCTGAACGGAATTCCGACCGGGCATTATGATCGCGTGCGGTTCCTGGTGGGGTTGAAACCGGAAATCAACCACCGCGATCCGGCCGATTATCCCGCCGGCCATCCGCTGAATCCGGACGTGAATGGACTGCACTGGGGATGGATGGGTGGATACGTATTTCTGGCGCTGGAAGGGAATTGGGTGCAACCGGACGGAAAAGTTGGCGGTTACTCCTATCACCTGGCGACGGATCGGCAATTGATGGCGATTGAATTGCCGGTGAATCTCGAACTCGCTGGTGAGGCGGAGTTGCGAGTGGCTTTGAATCTGGATCGGGTTTTCGGGGGACGAAACCCGATCTTGCTGAGCGGGGAGACGACGTCCACGCATTCGCGCACGAATGATGCGCTGGCGGATCAGTTGCGGGCAAATGTCATGCAGGCTTTTGGGGTGGGGGGAAACACGCCGATTGTTGGGGGCACCGATCGCTCCAACGCACCAACCAGCGGGGAGAATCAGGCAGGGCACACGGCGGAACCCCTCACCCCTTCCCTCTCGCTTCGAATGCGAGAGGGAAATGGGACGGGCGTGGCGAGGACGGAGATTGGCCCGAACGCCACGCCTTATCCCTTGAGTTTCGCGGCTTACTTCCCGCGGCCGGATCTTCCGCGGGACAATCCGCTCACTGAAGAGGGCGTGGAGCTCGGGCGGCGGTTGTTTTTCGATCCGCGGCTTTCGGTAAATAATTCGCAGTCATGCGCTTCGTGCCACCGGCCAAACGCGGCGTTCACGGATGGGAAAGCGGTTGCGGTTGGCGCGGAAGAACAGGCAGGCCGGCGGAACTCAATGGCGCTTTTCAATCTCGCCTGGAAGTCTTCGTTCTTCTGGGATGGACGCGCGCCGTCATTGCGCGAGCAGGTGCTTCAGCCAATCCAAAATCCGATCGAGATGCACGAATCATTAACCAATGTGGTGGCAAAACTGAACAAAGATGAGGAATACCAAGCGCAGTTCAACCGCGCGTTTGGGACTCCGAACATCACATCCGACCGATTGGCGCGCGCCCTGGAGCAATTTCTCCTCACGCAAGTGGCGTGCGATTCGAAGTTCGATCATGTCTTGCGGGGTGAGGCAACATTTACGGTGGAGGAACAGCGGGGATTCGAGTTGTTCCACACCGAGTACGATCCGCGGCACGAACAGTTCGGCGCGGATTGTTTTCATTGTCACGGCGGGCCGCTCTTTCAGAGCCAAAACTTCGCGAACAATGGTTTGGATGCGGAGCTCACCGATTCGGGCCGAAAACTGGTCACCGGCCGCGAGGGTGACAGGGGCAGGTTCGCCGTGCCTTCTCTTCGCAATGTGGAAGTCACCGGACCGTATATGCACGACGGACGTTTCAAGACGCTGGAGGAGGTCGTGGAACATTACTGCACCGGGCTGAAACGAAGCGCGACGCTGGACGCGAATCTTGCAAAACATCCGGACGGCGGAGTGCCGTTGAACGGGGCGGATAAGAAGGCGCTGGTGGCATTCTTGAGAACGTTGACGGATGAGAAATATAAGCGGGCGGAAAGCGAGTTACTTGCGTCAGACAACGCGGGAAAACGATGAAAACAGAATATTCCATGGGGCCGCCCAAACAAAACGCCCGGGAGGATTCAAGAAATCGGAGCAGCCGACGTGAGGAGGCTCAAACTTTTTCCGACCAGAAATTAGAGCTCTCTCACGCCGGCTGCTGCAGGTTGCGCGCGTTTTTAACAGGAGCCTGGATCTGCACGCTCATGAGCGCAGCGTTCATCATGGGTGCGCAGGCACAGGTAATTACGACCCTCTCCCCTGCCCCAACCAGCAATCGGGTTTCGATCACCGTGGAAGGAGCTTATCGCGTCATTCACGCCAACGGACTTCCCGACCACACGCCCGGCCGGTTTCCCAATCCGGGGAATCCGAATGCCATCGCGCCGCAAAATTATAATTTTCGGATTCCACTTGATCCAGAAGTCGCGGAGAAGCCGACACGGTTCGCGCTGGGAATTTTCGGAATTGCGATCAATGGCGTGGTGTTCGATCCCGGAGCCAATGAGTGGTGGGACAACGATCCGCGCTCGGGCTGGCAATATGAGCCGATGACCGGGCCACGCAAACTCGGCATTGACCAACACAACGCCCATGTGCAGCCCAGCGGGGCATACCATTATCACGGCCTGCCATCGGGGTTGCTGGCGAATGTCAAAGGGGCGAAGCAACGAATGGTTTTGATCGGCTGGGCGGCGGATGGATTTCCGATTTACGCGCCGTGGGCGTACGGCAATCCGAAGGATTCGAAAAGCCCGCTCAAGCCGATGAGATCAAGTTATCAGCTTAAACAGGGCGCGCGGATTGGAAATCCGAGTTTAGAAGGAATGAGCGCGGAAGGGCCGGGTGGAAATCACGATGGGTCATTCGTGCAGGATTTTGAGTACGTGGCCGGTCTTGGGGATTTGGACGAATGCAACGGGCGCTTCGGCGTAACGCCGGAGTTTCCAAATGGGACTTACCAATATTTTGTGACGACCAATTTTCCGTTCATCCCGCGAATGTTCCGGGGTACGCCGGATCGAAGTTGGTTGCGGCGCGGCCCGCCGGGGATGGCCGGGCCACCGGGTGGACCACCGTGGCTCCGACTGGAGGGAAGAAATTAATCCATGTGTCATCCGCAGCGCACACCTTGCTTCGCTTCCGTGGAATGTAATTCCATGAAAAGCCTGGGAACGCGACGCCGGCCACGTCAGGGCGCTGGATGGGCGCAGTGGTGCGACGCAAGCGAAGCAACAATGCAGGAGCTGCCAAAATGTTGACTCAAGATTATCTGACCCTGGAACTGGTTTGGCTCAAGCCCGCGGATAAATGGTCCAACGAGAGGCGCGGCCTTTGCTTCCTATTCCCAAAGAACGGGACCGGGAAGTACGCCTCGGGGACTGCGAGCTTTCATTTCTGCCCGGGCGATGTTCTGGTTTTTGACACGGTGGCGGAAGGCAAGATTTCTGCGGCCACGGAAGAGGAGTTGGTTTTCGGGCGGTTTTCCGCCTGCCTCGAGCAGCTTTATCCGCTGTTTGCGTGCAAGGAGATCAGTCTTTTGCAAAATGCCATCGGGAACTTCAAGCACGCAAAGCTGTATGCCGCCTCCACGCCGCTGGCTGCGCAGTGCCATAAACTCATCCGCGAGGCTCCGCCGGAGTTCAGTCTGGATCACCGCGGCCAATTGCTCCGGGTCGTCGCCGCGATTCTG
>Ga0070741_10000923_pt1 | contig 96941 bp, 78 predicted proteins | sample Coa_R1_4_FD_66440 | JGI IMG/M metagenome (GOLD analysis project Ga0070741, IMG submission 66440) | Surface soil microbial communities from Centralia Pennsylvania, which are recovering from an underground coalmine fire - Coalmine... | ecosystem: Environmental > Terrestrial > Soil > Unclassified ...
TCGACTTCTGCCACTCCGCAATGCGATTGGTTCCGGAATTTCCACGCAGCCACCCGAACCTTCTGCAGCGCTTCCTGCGATTGGTGGACGAGGACGTTGAAGGGAAACTGAAGGTTGCCGAAGCCGCGCGAACGCTGACAGTGAGCGTGGCCCACCTGAGCCGTATCGTGAAAATTTCGACCGGACGCTCTCCGCACGAGCATATCCGGCTTCGGAAACTAGGGCGCGCCCGCGATCGGCTCGCCGAAGTTACGGTTACGCAAGCGGCGCTCGAGAACGGTTTTGGAAAGGTGAGCACGTTTATTTCGCTGTTCCGCAAATATCATGGCGAGACTCCAGGTGCATACAAACGCCGCGTGACGTTCAGTGGACGCTACCCAGCCGCTGATCAAATTTCGGGTATAGATCGCGCCGACCGGGCATTGACAATTTGAAGCGCCGAACGTAACGTTATCTGAAAACCTATCTGACACGCAGACCGCTCTGATGCGATCGGCGGGGGAGGGTCAATGCGCTTCACTCATTGGCATGCAAGGGTGTGTGTCATCTTGGGAACCTTGCTGCTCTCGGACATTTCATTCGCGCAAGGCGTGAAAGCCAGCTTTATAGGCTCGATTCGAGACAGGTCGGGTGCAGTGGTCCCCGATGCCACGATTACAGCCACGAACCTGGAAACGAATGTCAAATACTCGGCAGTAACAGACAACTCGGGAAGCTATCTGATTCCTTTTCTGGATCCGGGGACGTATAGCGTCACCGCGGAGCACGCAGGGTTTAAAACCGCCGTAGAACCGAAGGTGAAGCTGGATGTGGGAGCGACCGTACGCGTCGATTTGGCGCTCGAAATAGGTCAGACGACGCAGCGCGTGGAAGTTTCTGCCGCCGCGCCTCTGGTTCAGTCCGACACCAGCGACGTGGGAATGGTGGTCACGACCGAGAAATTGACCCAACTCCCGCTCCTCGGGCGCAACTATCAGGCACTGGCGCAATTGAGCCCCGGCGCCGTCTCGCCCACTGGCAATCCCGTTGCCGGTTACATGGCCGGTTTGACTACGGGCGACTACTGGCAGGTTGCGGGTCAGCGTGGAGCCTATACCGCTTACACGGCAGATGGAATCGAGACCAACAACTGGGTAGGCTTCCAAGGGGCCGGCATTCTCCAGTCGCTCGACACTATCGACGAGTATAAGATCGAGAGCCACAACTTTTCGGCAGAATCCGGGCGCGGCACCGTGCAGTTTACGGCTTCAACGCGCGCCGGCACAAACACGCTCCACGGCTCCGCATTCGAGTTCCTGCGCAACGATAAACTCAACGCTAACGATTTCTTCGCGAACAAAGCGGGGCGCAGCAAGCGGGCGTTCCGCTATAACCAGTTCGGCGCCACCATCGGCGGGCCGATTTTCATTCCCAAGCTCTACAACGGGAAGGACAAAACGTTCTTTTTCTTCGGCTATCAGGGAACGCGATATGTTTCGAGCGGCACGGCATTTGCCCGCTTTCCGGATCCAGCCTGGCTCACCGGCGACTTCTCTAATCTGCGCAATGCGGATGGTTCGCAGCGCGTGATTTATGATCCCGAGACCGTGCGATCCGATGGAGCGAATGGATTCGTCCGAATGCCGTTCCCCGGCAACCGAATCTCCTCGCAACGCTTTGACCCGGTTGCCGCCGCGGCCATCCCTTACGTTCCGAAACCGACCAGCGTCGCCGATATCATTCCCGGCGTTAATACCGTGGGCACCACTGCAACGCGCTCAAGCCCCGACCAGTACGTCACGCGAGTGGATCATAACTTCTCGAGCAATGACCGCGTGTACGGGCGCTACATGCAGTCTAAGGAAAGATACACGAACAGCTCACTCGCACCGCTTTCAGGCGCTATCAACATCAACAACGGATACAACGCGATGGGCTCGGAAACGCATGTGTTCAGCTCCGGCATCGTGAACGAATTTCGCTTTGGATGGAACCGCGCGAACTTCGGTGCATATCAGGAGGGTGGTCCGGTCGGTTGCATCACGGCATGTACGCCGCAGAACTTCGCCACGGACGTTTTCAAGCTGAAGAATTTAGGCGCCGGCCTGGTCACGTATGGACTAACGAACTTCGCGTGGAGCGGCTATTCGGGAATCGGCGGTCCTGTTGATTCTCCGCTGGTCTTGACGACGGATACGTATCAGGTCTCGGACAACCTGATCATCGCTCGCGGCCGGCACTCGATGAAGCTTGGCTTCCTCTACGGCCACGTGGGCACTTTCTATGCATCGGAAACATTTTCACGCGGCTATTTCGGGTTCAATGGGCAGTTTACACAAGGCACACAGAGCGGCCAGACGGCATCCGGAAATCCGCTAGCCGATTTTCTCCTGGGTTACTCGAATGACGTTCGCGGGCTTGCCGGCGATGCGAGCGGACCCTTTCGAACTGCCTACCAGGGTTATTATTTTCAAGACGACTTTCGCGTCGGCTCGCGTCTCACCTTGAATCTGGGCCTTAGGTGGGAATATTACAGTCCATACACACCGGAAAAGCTCACCACGCGTTTCGATTTCGGCTCCATTCCGGGCTCCTGCTTCGGCGCTGGCTGCCCGCCGGGACGCATCACCGTGCTGAAAGAAGGACAGCCCCTGTACAAGAAAAATTGGCACGACTGGTCGCCGCGCATCGGCTTCGCCTATTCCCCGTTCGGAAATAATAAGACGGTAATCCGCGCATCGTACGGCATCTTCTACTCGCCTTCCGACGGCACCGACAATGGCACGTGGGGTGTGTTCAACCCGCCGCAATCTCTCAATTTCTTTTTCTCGCCGGATAACCCCTATACGGACCTGAAGACCACAAAAATGAGCAATCAGTTTCCCGGAGGCACGGTCCCTCCCATCGACCAGTTGCGTACCGACATTTGGCCGCTGCCGGCTCTATCGCTTCTCACGGAAATTCCCATCATGGAGGATCCGACGATTCATCAATGGCAATTTACCGTGCAGCGAGAGATGGGTCGCAGCAATGTCCTCGAACTTGGCTATCTGGGATCCCACGGCTATCACGGGCAAAGGCGGATCAACTACAACCAGGCGCGCCTTGACCGGCCTGGGGAATTGACGCCAATCGCCTCGCGTCTGCCTTATCCGGTGCTGTCAAGCCTCCTCTTCGTCGCCGAGCACTCCGCAACCAACAGCTATAACGCCGGATTCGTCCGCTTTGAAAGGCGCTTCTCAAACGGGTTTTCTCTTATAAGCTCGTATACGTTCGCAAAGACATTGGACGACTACGGCAACCTGAACGGGCCGGGTGCATTTTGGCCGCAGTACTCGTATAACAAGCGTCTCGAGAAAGGAATTTCGGCCTTCAACGCGCGGCACCGTTTTACCGCGGGCTACGTCTATGAGATTCCATTCGGACGGGGACGGCGTTTCGGTTCGGCACTGCCGCGAGCGGCCGACATTGTGCTCGGCGGGTGGCAGGTCAATGGGATCACAACGTTTCAATCTGGAAATCCGTTGCATCCGGCACTGATCAAAGATCAAAGCAATACGGGAAACCAGCTCACCTCAACGCTTCGGCCGAATCTCGCGGCGCCCATCCGGTACATGGACCCGCGCACAACAGGAAAATGGTTCAATCCCGACGCCTTTGCGCTTCCTGCGCTCGGGACGCTCGGCAATGCCGCGCGCGGCGTGCTGACCGGCCCGGGGATCAACAATTGGGATCTCGGGATTGCGAAGAACTTCCGAATCCGCGAGCGGGGAAATATTCAATTCCGCGGCGAGATGTTCAACGCATTCAACCATACGCAGTTTTCCGGCGTAAACGTCAACATCGATCCGTCGCTGACGGATCTGATCGGCGTCGTCACGTCGGCGCGAGCGGCTCGCAACATCCAATTCGGCTTGCGGATAGAATTTTAGCGAGTGCCGGGCAAACAGCTCTTCTCGATTTACGTCGCTGCCGCTTCGGTGCTCTGCGCGCAGCTCCCAGGCCCGGGACCTGGCGCGTCATACCGAGTAAAACCACAGTTCAATACTCCTGTCCCAATGCGGGACGGCATAAAACTTTCCGCCGATGTGTACCGTCCCGATGCCCCAGGCCGCTTCCCGTGCCTGCTGATGCGGACCTACTGGGATAACGCGAATGCCGGGAAGGTGCGGCAAGCAATGTTCTTCGCCGAGCGCGGCTATGCAGTGGCCCTCGTTGATGTCCGGGGCCGCTTCGATTCAGGCGGCGACTGGGAACCGTATGTCAATGAGCCTCGCGACGGCTATGACACCCAACAGTGGTTGGGATCGCAGCCCTGGTGCAACGGGAAAGTGGGGACGTTCGGCGCATCCTACGACGGGTTTACCCAACTTATGCCCGCGCCGCTTCATAGTTCCTATTTGAAATGCATGGTGCCGGTTATCTGCCAGCAGACCAATTTCGGACATCTGTATAACGACGGCGTGATGCAGTTGAATGTCGTGTTCACAGCCGGGCTCTTTTTCAACGGACGCACCTTACAGCCGATGCTGGCCCAAGCTTACGGCGGCAGTCTCCAGGTGCTCAACTATTACGATTTGTTCCGGCGGCTGCCGCTGATGACCGCTGTGGACGATGTCGTCGATGCGCCGTACATTAAGACGTGGATGCGCCATGACCGCTACGACGATTACTGGAAATCGTACGGCATCAAAGAAAAGTATGGCGAGATCACGGCCCCGGCATACTTCGTGACGGGTTGGTATGACAATCTCCTGCACGAGACCTGGAGGAACTTCATTGGATTCCGCAACCAGGGCGCGACGGAGCAAGTCAGGCGCAATACCAAGATCATTGTCGGACCGTGGACCCACGCGATCAATGCTCAGGGTCCGAATTGGGATGCCGATTTCGGCGAGAACACGCACATTGAGCTCAACGGCCTTCACCTTCGCTGGTTTGATTACTGGCTCAAAGGCACGCCGAACGGCACCGATACCGACCCGCCGATCCGGATTTTCGTGATGGGCGAGAACCGGTGGCGATCGGAAAGCGAGTGGCCGCTTGCCCGCACCCAGTGGATCTCCTACTCACTCGCAAGCAGCGGGCGCGCGAACTCGCTCTACGGAGATGGCGTTCTCTCAGACCAGGAAATCCCGCAGTCTGCCGCAACGCAGGATCGCTTCGTATACGACCCGAACCGGCCTGTGCCAACGCTAGGTGGCTCGATTTCGACGCATCCTGATCTGCAGGGGCCGCGAGATCGGAGACCCGTCGAGAGGCGGGATGATGTTCTGATCTACACGAGCGCGCCGCTTGCCGTAGACACCGAGGTTACCGGCCCTGTCGAGTTGAAGCTTTACGCGGCCTCGAGCGCCGTTGACACGGACTTCACGGCGACGCTAGCCGATGTTTACCCGGATGGGCGGGCGGTGCTGATTGCTGAGGGCGTGCGCGGCGCACGCTATCGTGAGTCGCTGGAGCATCCTTCGCTAATCGAACCTGGGCGGGTATATCCCTACACCATCAGCCTGTGGGAGACGAGTAACGTTTTTAAAGCGGGGCACCGGATCCGCCTCGAAATCTCCAGCAGCAATTTTCCCCGGTTCGCCCGCAACCAAAACACCGGCGAGGCCTTCGGAACCAGCAGCAGAATAGTCACGGCGCAGCAGTCTATATTCCATAGCCGTCAGTATCCTTCCCGGCTGGTGCTTCCGATTATCCGATCGCCCATACACGCCGGGAGCGCGCAATGAAACGCGCTGTGGTGTTCCTTGCGCCTTTGCTATTCACCGCAGCTCGCGGCGCCGATTCGGATGAGACGCCCGCATTCGACCTCGGTGAAGGAGTCCGTTTGGAACTTGTCCGGATCCCAGCCGGTGAGTTCACGTCAGGTGAGTCCCACATAAACCGCAGCAGCATCGGCTATTTCGCCGAGGGTGAGCGCATCGCCACGCCGGTTCGCATATCGAGCGAATTCTTTGCCGGCAAATATCTCGTCACGGTCGACCAGTTCCGGAGATTCGTGAGAGAAACGGGCTACCTCTCAGACGCAGAGACCGGAAAACACCTCTGGCGAGGCCTTGGAAAAGGCTGCTATACGGTCTCCGGGACGGCGTGGATTCCGAAGCCCGACGCGTCCTGGCAAAACCCCGGATTTCAGCAGGACGGCTTGCATCCTGTTACCTGCATCAGTTGGAATGATGCGGATGCATTCTGCCGCTGGCTGGCGCGGCGCACCGGGAGGGCGGTTCGCCTACCAACTGAGAAGGAACTGGAATACGCACAGCGCTGCGGCACGGAAACCCGCTACTGGTGGGGGCCGCGTCCGGACAGCCGCGGCAAGTGGGCCAATGTCGCCGATGATGGAGTGACTGGTGATGAAGACGTGTTCTTCCAGAGCCAGCCCGCGATGAAGCACTGGATTCCCAAAGGCAGGACAGATGGGTATGCCTACACGACGCCGGTCGGCTTCTTCGGACCGAATCCGTTCGGCCTCTACGATGCGATCGGAAATTTATGGGAGTACACGGCGGATCAGGGCGATTTCCATTATGCGATGAAAGGCGGCGGTTGGATGAGCACACCCGACCTGTACCGTCCTTCCATTCGCATCAAGGTCGAGCCGGAGAGCAGGACCAGCACGCGCGGTATGCGCGTTCTTGTGGAGCGATGAACTGGGCGCGCAGAACTACTCTGCTGCTCGCGACGGTTGCGTTGGCGTTCGCCGGCGAAGGGGTATTTCCGGGAGCCGAGTGGGAGCGGCGCAGCCCCGTTGACCTGGGCTTCGACGAGACGGCGCTCAAGCGGTTGATCCCGGCCTACGGCATCGGCGGTGTTATTGTCCGGCATGGATACCTGGCTGCAATCTGGGGCGATCCCCATATCGCCCTGCAAACGGCTTCGATGGGAAAAGCATTTACCGGGACCGCGCTGGGCCTGGCCATCGACGCGGGTTTGGTGAAGCTCGATAGTCCGGTGTGGATGTCTTGGACCGGAGAGGGACAACTCTCGTATCCCTACAAGTATCTGAATTTCGGATTCCAGCGGAATATCACATGGCGGCATTTCGTGACCATGACTGCCGGTTTTCCTGACATCGAGCTCACGCCTGCAGGCGAGATGGGAGACTCTCGCTGGACGTATGCGCGCCGGCCGCCCGGTGTGCGTTTTGAGTACAGCGATTCCGGTATGTGGAGATTCAGCCAGGCGCTTACCAGCTTATGGGGCAAGGACCTGAAGCAGCTACTCGACGAAAAGATCTTTACTCCGATCGGTGTTCCTCCAGCACGCTGGGATTGGATCTCAGGCAAAGAGGTACATGATAAGGAGCTGTATCCCGAGTTTCCAGGCTATGGCGGCTATCTCGATCCGCCATACGAAATCAACGGGCAGGTTGTCCGCGGTGGACCCGGGTGGGTCGTCATCAACGCCGCGGATCTGGCCCGATTCGGATATCTGATGCTGCGCAGCGGCAGGTGGAACGGGAAGCAGTTGCTTAGCGAACAGTGGACGCGGGACATGCGTAAGCCGCATGCGCGAATGAGCGATGTTCTTGATTATGGGCTGAACTGGTGGGTCTATCGAGGCGGTAAAGCGTTTGCCGCCCGCGGCATCAGCCTTGGCTGGGCGGCCATTTCTTCCTTATGGGTTGTGCCCGATTCCGATCTTGTGGTGTCCTTCATCCGAAGTAACCTGCACTCCCGGACGCAAGCTGAGGCCTATCGAAAAAACGATTGGGATGAGCGCGATTTTGCCTTCCAGGTAGCAGAAGCGATCGTGCATCCGGAGCGCTGATACACTCCTGTGGAACAGCGAATGAAATGGCTATCGGTAGCTCTCCTCGCACTGGTACAGCCGGTGTGCGCGGATTGCCAGCCGCTCCGGGCGGCGGTTGCCAAGATCGATATCACGCCGCCGCCCGGTAAGTATCTGCTCGGGTCCGGCGAGGTTCTTGCGGTCGGCACGCTCGATCCTCTGGAGGCCCGTGTGCTGATATTGCAAGCCGGATCAAAGACAATCGCGCTCGTCACACTGGATCTCTGCCGTGTTTTCCAGGCCCCGCTTGTTGCAGATCTTCGGGCGCGGGCGAGACGGAGCGGAATCGACTACGTGCTCATCGCCGCTTCGCACACGCATTCCGGGCCGATCATTCCTCTGAACGAGGAAATGCCGCTGGACGCGATGACTTCCTGGCAAAAGGAAGCAGTACGGCAAATCGGCGATGTGATCGATGCCTCGGCAAAGCGTTTGGAGGCCGTGAGAATGGGAGTGGGATACGGGTCGGTGTATATCGGTCACAATCGGCGCCGTGTAAATCCGGACGGCACGGTCACGATGTTTTTCAGCAACCCTACCCGAGTGCCCACATCGCCCGTAGATCCGACCGTCGGCGTTGTGCGAATCGATAAGAACGACGGGCGGCCGCTTGCGATCCTGGTGAACTACGCGTGTCATCCGGTTGTGATCATGGGACGGCTCACAAAATACTCCGCAGATTATCCGAACTTCACCCGCCAGACCGTGGAGCGCGCGTTCAACGGCGCCCCGATGTGTTTCTTTTTACAAGGTGCGGCCGGCGATATCGACACGTATTACACGGGCGTGCGGCCCGAGGAAGATCCCGTATTTAAGGCGAAGTGGGAAGGCGAGCGGCTGGGCGAGGAAGCAGCGCATGTAGCGCAGCGGATCGATGCCGCCGAAGATCGTGAGGCGTCGATCCAGTTTTCCGAGGACGCGCTTCCATTCCGGTGGCGGTGGGGAGCGGGCAAATTTGAGGAAGTCATGCGGCACGTGAATCCTCCTAAACTCCTCGGTTACTACATGCCATTGGTCCGGCCGACGCTGGAGGTGCCAGTTGCAACCATGCTGATAAACCGCAAGCTCGCCATCGCCGCGCTTCCTGGTGAGCCGTTCGTCGAATTTCAAATGAACTTTCGCGACCGGTCCCCGGTGCGCGACTGTCTTTTCCTCGGCTATGCAAACGGGTTCTTCAGCTACTTCCCAACGATTCGCGCGGCGGCCGAAGGAGGCCATGGCGGCGCGCTCTGGACGCGAGTGGAGCCTGGCGCCGGTGAACGGATGGTTGATCATGCGCTGGTCAAGATTTATGAAATGCTGGGCCGGCTGACGGACACGCCTCAGCCGCCGCGGAGCAGGTGATGCGCTTTTTACAAAATTTATGGGTCACGATGAGCGACGGAGTCAGGCTGGCCTTAGATGTGTATCTGCCCGAAAGCGATGCGCCGGCGCCGGTCGTTTTGTACTTCGGCCCTTATCGAAAGGATGACTACATTACGCATTTCGGCAATCTGATAGGGCTTGGTGAACGCTATACGGAGCGCGGGATGGCGCTGGCTGTCGCCGATGTGCGTGGTACGAATAATTCCGAAGGCGTAACACGCTTCATGTTCAATCTGCGCGAACAGCAGGACGGCGCCGAAGTAGTGGAGTGGATTGCCGCGCAGCCATGGTGTGACGGCAATGTGGGCATGACCGGAACCTCATACGGCTACTTCACCAGTCTCCTGGTTGCCGCCCAACAGCCGCCGCACCTGCGAACAGTTGTGCCGATCAACGGCGCTGTTACGTGGTTCTACTGCCTGAACGAAGGCGGACTTCCGCAGGTCTTCGGATATCACGCCAACTACATGGCCATCATGATCGCAATGCAGGGAGCGCCGCCCGGTTATCGCGATCCGGACGGCTGCTGGCGTGAGCGCTGGCGCAGGCGGCTCGAAGAGTATGTTCCATGGGGCCTGGAGTGGCTGGGAGCTCAGGCGGAAGACGAGTATTGGGATCCTGCGGCTGTGGCCCGAGTATATGGCCGCATCCGCATTCCGGTATTCGTAATCGGCGGCTGGTGGGATCGCTACGCTACCGACCCATTCAAGTTGTACGAGGCGATCGCCGGACCGGCCAAAATTCTGATGGGGCCTTGGCTGCATTCCCGCCTGGATCTGAGCGCGCCCGGGCCGCGCGTCGATTACGAAATTGTCCTCCGCTGGTTCGAGTACTGGCTGATGCGCAAGGACAACGGCATTCCCCACGAGCCGCCGATAACCGTGTACTCGCAGGAGTACGCGCCTCCGGCCGGTTATCGTTCTATCATCCCTGGGCAGTGGCGGCACTATTCGAAATGGCCGGCGCCCGGCACGATCTATCGACGCCGCTATCTGCACTCCGGCAACGCATTGTCCCTAAAAGCTCCGGAACGCGAAGGCCGCATCGAGTATCCATACGATCCGCGCGTGGGCATTTCTTCGGGATTGTCTGGAGGTATTTACGGACCCGTGGGCATGCCGCTTGATCAGCGCCTCGACGAAGCCGCCTCAGCCGTTTTCACGAGCGAACGTCTCAATGAGCCGGTCGAGATTACGGGCATTCCGAAAGTCCGCATTTACTTCTCGTCGACGGCCCGGCGAATGGGCGTCATCGCCAAACTCTGCGACGTTGCGCCGGACGGGACCGTCGCGCTCGTGACGCGCGGCTACCTGAATGTCGCTCACCGCCATGGAACCGCGCACCCGGTCCTGCTCTCGGCCGGCCGGACGTATGCGCTTGATTTCGAAATGAAGGCGACGGCGTATACCTTCGCGCGCGGCCATGCGATCCGGCTTTTGATTACCAGCGCAGAATTTCCGACTGCGCTGGCGACGCCGGAATCGGGCGCGAATACAATTCATTTCGGACCTGATGAGCCGTCGTATGTGGAACTGCCCGTGGTGCCCGCGTCGAATTCGGCAGGCGATGCGCCGTCACTCTGCGTGCTGCCGCCGCCTCCGGACGAGCCTCCATCCAACCGGCAGTATGAAGTCTCGCGCGATTCCGAAACTGGCGCGCAAACCGCCGTGTTGCACGCCACGAACCGCTTCCGGGGACCGGAGGGCTGGATTGAACACGATCATCACACGTGGGCCACCGTGTATCCGGACGCTCTGGAACAGGAGTCGCTCAAAGGAGAAGCGCTTTTCCGCTTTGAGTATGATTCGGGTGAATGCGTGGAATCTGCCTCAACGGTAACCATCTCCGGTCAATCCGACATAATTCGAACGGAAGCCGAACTTCGGGTTACGGTGGATGGAGCGGAGCACTTCGTCCGCCGCTGGAGCGCATCCCACGAACGCAAATTTATCTGACGGCATTCGGCGGTAAAGCGCGCATCGAACGATCAGTTAAGCAGACGGGGAACGGAAACCGACCAGCCTTTGCTGAAATAACGCTTCCCATTCACCGAGACCTCCACGTCCACCACGTGGCTGTACGCCGCTTCATTACTCGTCGTGAGGCAATGCGCATCGACCTTGATCTCCGAGCCGGCTCGAGCCATGGCGTACTCACAATGCGAATCGATCGTGACCTCCGCCGGATTGAGATTGGAAACCGTGTAGCTCGATTCATTGATCCCGCTCGGGGGCGAAGTGGGAACCGTCTTGAAGTACGCCGTAGTTTTTTGATTGATCAGATCATGCGAGACCGTATAGAACGGCTTCGGCAAAGCCTCAAATGCGGGCAAGGGATGCGGTGACGACTTGAAATCGGGCTTTGGAAACGAAGACTCTTGCGGACCGGCAATGGGCAGCTCAATATACGAGGCAGAATCGCCGCCGCGATAAATGGAATTGACGGCGCGTTTGGCTGTAGGCCAGGCATTTTGGAAATCAGCGCCGGCAATGGTGACTCGAATCCGGTGGCCGGCTTCGAACTGATACGCGGCGTGCTTCAGCTCGAAGCGGAGTTCGTATTTTCTACCCGGCTCAAGTGGTTCCGGCTGCTGATGCGAATTTCGATGCGTGGCGTTCAAGCCGCCGTCGGTAACCCATTTGGAAACGCCATCGGGCGCAATATCGCAGATCTTGACGTAGAAATAGGCCGTGTCGGCCGAGGATGACACATATAGATTGGCAACCGGCACGCCGATCATGTCCACACTCGCCGGAAGGGGGTCCGTGGTGTACGTCAGGGCGTATGCATCATCCAGACGCTGATCAAGCGGCATAGCCCACGGCGAAATATTTCCTCGTCCGTGACGGCCGGTCATGATGCCGCACTCAGGATGATACGTGTACTGATCGAACTCCGCAGCGCCGCCGGCGGCGCCCTCGGTTATCAGCCGCCCTGACTGCGCAAGGTAAAATCGCCTGCTGATGGCGCGCTCGGGCGGCCATTCCTTTTCAAAAATCCAGAAACCTCGATCCTCCAGGTATAGCGGTGCGGGCTCCTGGTACTGCCGGACAAACACAGCGACGGGAGGTTCATCCATAATGCCCGTATCGGCCCCTTTGAGCCAGTGATCGAACCAGCGAAGATATTCGACCCGAGTGTCGATCCGGGGGCCCGGGAGCGCATATCGCTCCTCGGCATAATAGTGTCCCCACGGGCCGATCATTACCTTCTTGGGCGTTTGCAGGTTCATGAATGCGCGGAGGAGCGCCGTGGAATACCAATCGGCCCAGCCATCAATGACGAATACCGGACACTGCACCCGTTCGTAGCCGGGGCGCAGCGATTTAGCCCGCCAATACTCACTATCCTGTAGATGCTCGATCCACGCGATACCCCACGGCACATTATTTTCGAGCCTTTCCCTCCAGATCTCGGCCCACTTGCTTCCCACCAAGCCCGGATCCGGCGGCGCAAAGTTCATAGCCGTCATGAGCGGTGCGTAGCTCTCGAACATATAGGGGCGAATGGAGCCGCCGGGATTGGTCCATTCCGTGTAGACATCATCGTTGGCGGAGCGCACCACAATCGCTTTGAGACTGGGAGGAGCCTGAACGGCAACCTGCCACTGCACCACAGCGCTGTACGATTTGCCATACATTCCAACCGCGCCCGTGCACCACGGCTGTGATGCAGCCCATTCGATCATGTCGTAACCGTCCTGGCGCTCCTCGTCCGAATAGATATCGCGGCTGACTCCAGCGGAATTGCCGGTTCCGCGCACGTCGTATTGCACGATCACATAGCCCCGTTCCGCCAAATACGGAACAACGGGGGGATACTCATCATGCGGGTCGCGAAGGGGCTGCTGAATGCGCCGGTAAGGATTGTACTCCACCAGGGCTGGAAAGCGGCCCTCGCTATCGGGGCGCGTAATCTTAGCGCCCAGTTCGACCCCATCCCGCATCCGCACCCGTACCGAGGCATCAATGCGAATGCCGTACCTGGGGGCGTACTCATAATCCCGCCAACCGGGGCTTCTAGAAACATTTGGCTTCATCGTGTGCTCGGTCTTCCGCTGCAGATCACCGCACCTCGGCAGTCCGCGCGAAGAAAGTATCATAACCGAGCACTGCTTGGGCCGCATTTCTGGTTTCGGCGCGGCCGCGGACGAATTGAAGGGTCACTTCGGCCACGCGCCGCCCGAGATGCCGTGCCGTGGCGAGATCCGACTCCGGAGGGGCAGCCTCGGGGCCTTGATCCACATTCGATTGTGCGCCGGCGCCCAGCCAGAAACCGAGTCGATTCATTTCCTCCTCCGATCCTGTCGAAGAATTGTTCGCAGGCGGCAGGCCGAGATTCACCCAATGCATACCGTGCTGCGCGGCGAACAGAGCAATCTGGATCAGGGTCGCGAGCTTATCGCCCGATCGGGAACCGGAGTTCGTGAAGCCGGCCGCGATTTTATTCTTCCATGCAAAGCCTTTGGCCATTGCCGCCCTGGAACTCGCATCCTGGAAGACTTTGAACGGAGCGGATACTCCGGCCATATAAGTCGGCGTGCCGAAAATAATCGCTTCCGCGACGGCCAGATCGTCCCAGCGCGTCTGTGCTTCCTCCACCGTTAAAAGCAGGGCCTCAGCGCCCTCCACCTGCTCCACGCCGGACTTCACGGCCTCTGCCTGCCGCCGGGTATGCCCGTAACCGCTGTGATAAACGATAGCAATGCGAGTGGTCGACATTTTAACTCATTTCCTTGATAAACAAAGGTCACCGGAGTGCTCCGCCATCACTGAATGGCAGAGTTCGCGATGTGCCGCAACTTATCCGGATTGCGGGTGACATAGATTGCGACAATCTTACTGTTCTCGATTTCGAGCGCCGTGGTCTGTAGCGTATCGCCCTGCTCGATCGTCACAAATCCCGGCAAGCCGTTGATGAACCCATAGCGCACGAGCCGCGACATCTCCTCAGCGAAGATACGCGCAAGCGAAGCGTGCAGCTTCACGACATCATGGAAGCCTGCAATCGGGTGCACTGTTGCCGGTTTCCTGCCGCCGCCGTCGGCATAAACAACTACATCCTCCGCCAGAAGCGAACGCAGTTGTTGCATGTCGCCGCTGCGGGTAGCCGCGAAAAATGCATCGGCGATCTGCAGCCCGCGCTCCTTGGACATCTGAAAGCGCGGGCGGGCCGCACGAACGTGCGCCCGGGCGCGGCTGGCAAGCTGCCTGCAAGCAGCCGGTTCACGGCCGATGGTCTGCGAGATCTCTTCGAAGTTCACGCCGAATACATCGTGAAGGAGAAAGGCGGCGCGCTCCAGCGGCGACAGGCGTTCAAGCGCCATCATCAACGGCAGCGTGACATCATCGACTTCGTCCTCGGCCGCCTCGACGACCGGTTCCGGCAGCCAAGGCCCGACATAAGTCTCGCGGCGCTGCTTTGCGGACTTCAAATGGTCCAGGCAGAGGCGCGTCACCACACGGCGCAGAAAAGCCTCCGGCTCGCGTACCGCCCCGCGATCCGTATCCAACCAGCGAAGGAATGCCTCCTGAACCACGTCCTCCGCATCCGCAACGGATCCCAGCATCCGGTACGCAATACGGGTCAATCGTGGGCGCAGAGGATTAAAGGTGGCAGCGGCGCCGTCGTTGCAGGTTTCCGTCATAACCCGTTCCCCTGTCTCATATCCTTTCTGAAAGCATGACGAGATAGACTGGCGATGCGTGACATATGGAGGAATCTGCCATCATCTAAAAAGCAAAACACCATTATGCCTGTGCAATTGTGGCTGGTACGTCATGGAGAAACTGAATGGAGCGCATCCGGCAAACACACCGGCAGAACGGATCTGCCACTGACGCCTGAAGGAGAGCAGCGGGCACGGGAGATTGGCAGATTCCTCAGCGGCCGCGCTTTCGCTCTCGTGCTGAGCAGTCCGCTCGAGCGAGCGCTCGAAACATGCCGGCTTGCCGGCTATGCCGACAGCGTATCGGTGGATTCAAACTTGCGGGAGTGGGATTACGGAGAATATGAAGGCCGGACCACTCCGGATATCCGAAGCGAGCGGCCCGGCTGGTCTCTCTGGAACGATGGAGTACCCGGCGGTGAAAGCATCGATCAAGTGGCCGCCAGGGCCCAGGCGGTTATCGATCGCGCGCTTGCCAGCTCCGGCGATGTGATCCTTTTCGCGCATGGGCATATTCTGCGCATCCTATCATCCTGCTGGCTCGGTTTGCCTCCACAAGCGGGCCGATTGTTTGCCCTCGGAACCGCTTCCGTGAGCACCTTAGGTTATGAGCGTGAAACCCGTGTCATCACGCGGTGGAACAGTAACGTGATGGAATGAGCACAGCGCTCCGTTTATCCCTCTGGCATCGGCTGGGCGATTTCGCATGATGCTAAATCGGGCCAGGGCTCGACCGCCAGCCGCGTCGCATTTCCTGGCGACTTCGTCGAGGAGCTCGCCTCGCCGCGCGGCCAAGCCGAAGCGCCTTGCTCGGCGAACTTACGGGCCGAGCCTTTCCCGAATCCGCTCGACGCGCCTGTGATTACAACGACCTTACCGTTCAACTTATGGTCTGTCATGCAAGTCCTCTCGCATATCGAAAGGCTGATCGGATTCCGTTGTTAGCTGGTGCGCAGACGATCGGTCCCGCCTTCGTGACCACCAAGTAAGAGTCTTTCCTTGCTGTTGCGACGCAACGTCCCGAGTTGCACGGGCCTCCGGCTTACTACACGATCGATTGGGATGCTGCAAGAGACACCGTCGAGAGGCTCGACGCATTGCGTCCGGCCGCAGTAGCGACCGGGCACGGCCAGCCGCTGGCTGCCGCTGGTATTGCCGACGCATTATCTTCTCTGGCGGCAAACTTCGATCGGTTCGCGCGTCCGGAGCACGGCCGCTATGTGATACACCAGTAGCGTAAGCAAGGTGACCAAGGATCCGCATAACGCGCAGGAGCCGACTGCTGTTTTCCCACCATGGAACGAACTTCCCGACGAACTCTACAGGAATTCTTGGGATGCTCAACTTCGGCGCTTCCGGTCCCCCTATGTGTTTCGAGGCGTGGATGCCGGCGCATCCGGCCGGCTTGACAGAACTATTCCGCCTCACCAAGCAAGTGTCAATATCCCAAGTCTTCCGGTAACTGGACGGGTCGCTCAAAAAGTTTTCTTCCCAAGAACAGAACCTGAAGAGCCGTCGAATTGGCATCCGGTATGGACGTGCCGTTTGAGCTCAGGAATCCCGAGAGCTGTCCCTGTGCCGCGGCGGCAATCGCCAGTCCGCCCGGCGGAATGATATTCACCAGGAACGTGTGCGGATTGTCCGGCAGGTAAGAGGCCAGCGGGCGCGCCAGATCATGTCTGTAGAGAACCGCCGAGTCCGCCTGGCCGGCCGCGCGAATCAGATTCGAATTGGTAGGATTCGGCACGGTCTGGTCGCCTCTGGCAAACTGCCACAGCACCGGTTTCGGCATATTGCCGGCCAGCGGCGAGGATCGCAGGTGAGGGGCGTAGCCGATCTGGTCGCCCGATACCTGGAGCCATTCCAGGCGCTCGAAAAAGTTCTGGATGTCAATGGCGCCAGGAATCGTAGTAACTTTGGCAGGCTGGTTCCGCAGGACGTAGTCTTCGTTGAAGTCGTTCCCGGCATTTACAAGGCTCGGCGTTCGCACGGCGAGAAACATTCGTGCGTCGGAATGAAATGATCGGCCCCATCTGGCGATATCCACAACCGGCCCGCCGCCCACATTCAAGGCCGCGGCGGTAATTCCCGGCTCAAGCGCCGTGAGCATCGTACCGTACATCGATCCGAAGGAGATGCCGGCGTAATAGATTCGCGATCGGTCCAGATCAGGCCGGCCATCGCCGTCCAGATCGATACCGAGTTGGATGGCATGGACCAGTTGTATCAGATCGATCACGGTTTGACGCATGCAATCACGCAGGCCCACCGGAGGATCCGCGATCAGGCAACCCTCGTTGTCATCAATCCGGTTATCGCCGTTCACATCCAGGCCGCGGCCGCCGGAGGGGATCTCCGTGTTGGCGCCCAACTCGCCGATCCTGACCTTGCTCTCCGGCCCGAAGCCATGGCCCTGGGCGTTGATCGCAACGGTTGCAAAACCTGCCGAGGCGAAGCTACCGGCTACGAGTGTGGGTGACGCGAAACCGCTGTCGCTGTAGCCATGACCGAAGATCACTACGGGATAGCCGGAGGGTGGCTGCGCGGAGGCGGGCAGGTAGGCGTGGACATAAATTTCGGCCGTGGCTGCCGTACTCACATTGGACGAGGCCGCAGTGGGCGTTGCCGATATGGTTTGGCGACTATTCAATACCCGCGGCGAGCGATACGATCCGAAAGCAAGCCGTCCCACAGACGGCGCGACTACAGCGGGAAGCGGGATTGTAACGTCATTATAGGCGACCGGATTGTTCCCTACCTGTTCCCGCCAAGTGAACGTGAGAATTCTTCCCGCGTCGAAGACACTTCTCGGACTGGCGCGCTGGAAACCCGGATTCACGTTCTGAATCTGCCGGCGCACGTCTTCCATCCACGCCGTTACGCTCAGCGTTGTGAAGGCAGAAGCCGCAACAATGTGCCTTGGCGCAACCAACGCCGCCCCTTGATTCACCGCGGCAGCAACGCGGCCGCAGTAGTTCGATGGAGCGCCTGTCAAACAGGCCTGGAACGCGGCATCCGGCGCCACAGGAGTGCCCGCTGAATCCTGCACGCTGTCAGTGACGAGAATCGCGTATCGCCGGTGCTGGTCCAAAGACTCGTCCGGCTTTGCATAGGCGGTGTTCGTCGCGGGATCGTAGACCACTTGATTGATGGCCGTCAGATGGCCGGGCGGCTGCTGTCCTTTCTCGTCGTTTACGGCTTCATCGAGCCATAGCAGAAAGATGCCGCCGCGCAGCGAACCGGGATCCACAGCCCCCGAAAAACTAACAGCAATCCGAGACTGCAGGTTAAAGCCGTCCAGTTGGTTAAGGAGGTTAATCTCGCTACAGGTACTGGGCTGAACGTTGCAGTTGGGCAGCGGCAGATTCACGCGCAGGCCGGTCTTTTGCATGTTGTCCGGCACTGTCAGGAAATCCGTCGGGAACGGTCCGGTCGACGGCGTAGCCGGATCAAAACGGGCAATCACCGCGCCTGGAAAAATGCCTCCATTGCTGAGCAGAATGGAAGTGGTATTCGCGGCTGCACCGTCGGCGGTGATGGAAATCGTGGCAACCTGGTTCGGATTCAACGTACGGGGCAAAGGCACATTCAGTTGGTCCATACCGGGATACTGATTCTGCGGCCCGGCATAGAGCACATCGAGCGTGGTGTTTCCAAGTGAGACTTTCAAGCCAGAAAGCGAGGTGCGCCCTCGAATACCGGTGCCATATAGGATCAGAAACAATTGATCCGATCCTGAGCCGAAATCAATCGGCAGCGTATGACATTGCCCTAGCGAGTCACAGGCAAAGACCGGCTCATACCGCGCGGATCCGTCGGATCGAATCCGATAGATCTGGGCTGCGGCCGGTCCCTTTCCACTTTGATTGGCGGTGAAGATGGCAGGCGCAACCGGCGCGATCTGAATGGTAGCAGTGGAGACGCTGGAATCGCCGGAGGTAATTCTCACGGAAGCGGACCCGGGCGTTGTGCCGGCAGGGATAACGTAATTCACCTGCGACGCGGAAACATAGTAGAGAGGGGCCGGCCGTGCGGCTCCGGCGGCATCCGTAATAAGGACGCTGGTGCCTATAAGCGTGGTTGGCAGCGGCCGGGTCGGATCCGCGGCCTGAGTGCCTGTGGCGAGTTTTTGTCCGAATGCCGCCACGATCGATTCCGGCGCCAGAGGACCGGGAGCGTAGCTCGCCGCAGAGACGTTTACCAGACCCTGGGCCGACATCGGCGCAACACCGCACAGAAACAAGCATACGAGCGTTGCGGCGCGGCAGGTGGCGCGCTCGCTGGGAGGTATTTTATTGAAGCTCACTGACGAGTGTGGCTCCACCCATTTGCGGCGCAGCGGCCGACATCTTCACAGGCTTTCGCTCGTTTTTGGCGATCCAGATCGTGGCCTTTTCGGGACCACCCTCAGCCGAAGTCAAATCCACCCGCCAGGTATCGAATGTGCCGGCCGGAACGGTCACACGGTCGGAACCTGTGACGTTCATCTGCATCACTTTGACCTTCTGCTTTTGCAGATCAAAATTTCGAAAACTGCTCGAATAGCCTTCCGCAAGCGGCAGCGCGCCGATCGCGAACCCGGCGCCTGCGGCATCGGCGAAGAGCGGACCGCCAAGATCGGCTGTGAAGCTTTTCTCCTGTCCATTGATTTTAAAAGTGCCCGAGAGCTTATTCTGATTGACGGACATATCAATCACGACCGCACCCTGCTTGATACTGCGCTTCAGCAGCGTGAGACTGCCCTTCTGCAGAAGCACCAAGTCGGTAGCCTCACCCATGGGTGTCAGCATCGAATCCACGATCTCCCAACTGTCGCCTTGCTCCTTAATGGCAGTGGCTTGGGACAAATTGATACTGCGGCCGCCGGTCTCCAGCTTCACTGCATATTTGTATGTTCCGCCAGTCAGGCCGGTTGCGGGCTTGGGTGTTCCCGCCGAAGACACACTGACGGTTTTCGCGACCGTCACTGTCTTCGGATCGACTGTAATCTCCCGAAGACGTGACAGTACTTCGGCGCTCCCACTTTCTTCGAAACGCCCGCCGAGATGCTTCGCCAGAAATTTCTCGGCAGCGGCATACATGGCAAGATTGTTGATCGGGCGCGCGAAGCCATGTCCTTCATCCGGCGCGACCAGGTATTCCACGGGGAAGCCCCGGTCGCGCAGCGCCGCTACGATCTGGTCCGATTCGCGCTTGTTCACGCGAGGATCGTTGGCGCCCTGCACGACAAGCAATGGTGTGCGAATCCTGGCTGCCGAGTTCAATGGTGATTGGCGTTCTAGCTGTGCTTTCCCTTCAGGCGTGCGCGGGTCACCCATGCGCCGGTAGAACATTTCGCGAATCGGCTCCCAATATGGCGGAACCGATTCAAGCAGCGTCAGGAGATTCGAAGGCGCGACAATGGCCACAGCCGCGGCATACAAATCCGGCGTGAACGCCACGCCGGCAAGGGTTGCATAGCCGCCATAAGAGCCGCCCATTATGCCGATGCGCTTGGGATCGGCGATGCCGCGCTCGGTCAGATACTTCACGCCCCAACTCACGTCGTCCTGCATCTTCTCACCCCACTGCCGATTCCCCGCGTTTAGAAACTTCTTGCCGTAACCGGTTGACCCGCGGAAATTGGGCGACAGTACCGCGTAACCGCGATTCGCCAGAAACTGCGCCATCCCGTTATAGCCCCACAAATCGCGCCCCCACGGCCCTCCGTGCGGCGTCACAATAGCTGGAAGATTCTTGGGCGGCACTCCCTTAGGAAGCACGAGGTAAGCAGGAATTTCCAACCCGTCGGAAGATTTGTACCGAACCGGCTCCATTTTGGCGAGGTGCTCGCGCGGAAGCTTCTCGCGAATTCGATACTGCCGCGTAAGTTTCTTCGTTTTCCTGTAAAACAGGTAACTATCTCCGGGTTCGGTGTCGCTTGAAGCCATTATCAGCCACAGCCGCTCGTCGTTCGTATGGGAGTTGAAGGCGAGCTGCTTGTCCCCAAGCTGACGCTTGATGCTGTTGTAATCAGCTTCAAATGATTTGTCCTTCCAGACGATTCGAACTTTTTCGTCGATGTAGACCGTGGCGACAAGTTCGTTGTTTACTTCTGAAATAACCACACCGCTGAGATCCACCCGATTCTGCGGATCCGATTCGACCGGCACAGTTTGTCCGGTTTCCGGATCGAGCAAAGCAAGCGAGATCAGGTTTGTACTGGCGCCCTTGTTCGTGATCAGATACACCCGCTTGTTATCGTGATGAAAGCGGACCGCAGCACAGCTCTCAAATACATCGCACGAATAAATTTTCCGAAACCCGTCGGCTCCGATACGGAGAATCTCCGTATCTCCGTTATCGGCGGAACGCGTGGCAAGCCGGAGCTGATCTTTCAGATCGAATATCCAGCCGGTAATTCGGTCGCTATTCTTGCGGACGAGGGTGCGTTCTCCGGTGGAGATCTTGACTCGGTAAAGGTCATGCCAAGCCTTGTCGCGATCGTTCAATCCCACGTAAAGACTATCGGGATCGGACTTAGGCAGCGAGTAAATCATGGCCCGCACGCCCTTCGCTTCCGTCAAGTTGCGCGCGGGCGGGACTTCGTCGCCGCCAGCAGTGGAACCGCCGGGGTTTACCGCGTACACGTTGAAGTTTTCATCACCTCCCTGGTCCTGGACGTAGAGGATGTAACGGGAATCACGACTCCAAAAATAGCCGGAGATCGGCCTTTTCGTATCGTTGGTGATGACTCTAGCCTGTTCGAACGGCTCTTCCGTCTTTTTCACCCATATGTTCCGCGTACTCTTCCAGGGTTTCAAAAACGCAATGTATTTGCCGTCGGGAGAGATCTGCGCTCCGGAGATTTCCGGGTCGCCGAAGAACAATTCCCGCTCGAGCAATGGCGGCCGCTGCCCCAAAAGTACAGCGGCTGTTATAAGAGCTATGAAGCCAGCTTTTCGAAGTTCCATAACCTGCACCAACCGACACGAGTCTCCTGTAGGACGTGCCGGATGTCAAGGGCGGAATGTAAGCCGAATACGATGCAGTCTGCGGAAGGCTGCTGGGCGGCGGAACCCCATCCCGAAACCGAAGCATGCTTCGGCGCCGTAACGGGCTCCCGCAGCCGTCCAGCCTCATCATCGAGCCATATTTAGTGGCGCTTGACTCGATTCTAGTGGATTCACCTGCCGCTTTCGCCATGTAACCCGGCTGAATTTCAAAAACGAGTACTGTATACCCTGGAAAGTTTCGCACGCGGATGCGTAGTACACTCCGGGCATGGGCTATTATCGTGCCGAACCGCAGCGCCCAAAACACAAAACCGGGGGCGGCAGAGCGTGGCTGATTATTCCGCTGCTGCTGCTACTGCTCGGAGCCCGCTCTCTCGCATCGTATACGCTCGAGTACCAGTGGTGGAAAGAGCTTGGCCAGCTCCACACCTGGTTCAATATGCTGACATATGCGCTGGCGCCGCTCGCAACCGCTACGCTCGTGGCCTTCGCAATATTGTGGGTGTCCCACGCGCGCGCGCTCAAGTTCGCCGGCTCAGGATTGCGCGAGCACCCGATCTACGGAACGATCTCGACACTGGTGCTGCTGTTTGTAGGTTATCTGATTTCCGCAGCCTCGCTCGATACCTGGACTATCGTACGATTCGCCGGATCGCGCGGCCTGCCCCCCTCCGCTTCAGCGTGGCGGGACACCGTGTTCGGGCGTCCGCTGTCCTTTTACCTCTTTGACCTTCCATTCTACTCCGACTTGGGCGCCTATGTATTCTCGTTGCTCATCGTCAGTACGCTGTTATACTGGGCGGCCGCCCGCTTCTGGCAGTTGCGATACCGTTTCCCGGAGCTTCGCGACCTCAACAGCTTTGATCCTTCCCTGCTTCGTTTGGAAGGAGGGCTGGAATCTCGCTTCCTGCGCGGCGCCGCGGTCCTGTTTCTGATCGCACTCGCAGTGCATTTCCTGCTGGGCCGTTACGAAATGGTCTACAACGAACACGGCTTCATGGTCGGAGTAGACTATGTCGATCTCTATGCGGCCTTACCGCTCCAGTGGCTGCTCATCGTGGCCTGTCTGGCCGCCGCTGCACTTTGCTGGATGCGGCGGCTGGGGATTGCGGCAATCGTCTTTGCCGCGGCATTTGCAATTCAGCTTACAATTCCTCGCATAGTTGCCGCGCTCTATGTACGGCCCAATGAGATTTCACTCGAGCGACCATTCATTCGCAGCCATATTGAAGGGACCCGCAGCGCTTTTGGGCTGGAAAAGCGCGTGCGGGCGGTGGAATTCAAGGCCAGGACGGACGCGCCGATCGATGTCGCTCAACATAAGAATCTTCTCGATAATGTCCGGCTGTGGGATTGGCGCGCCTTTCACGACACCATTACTCAGATTCAGGCATTGCGCCCATATTACGTATTTCCGGACAGCGATGTAGACCGGTATATGGTCAACAACGAGTATCGCCAGGTTCTGTTGTCGCCGCGCGAGCTAGACATTCGCCAGCTTCCCGATGCTCTTTCACGCTGGATCAACCCACATTTCATCTACACTCATGGATACGGACTCGTTCTGGCTGAGGTGAGCCAGATTACACCCGACGGCCTTCCGACTCCGCTGATTGAAAATGCTCCTCCCGACGTCCGCACGCCGAGCCTGAAATTAACCCGGCCCGAGATCTACTACGGCGAGGTGGCGCATGAGCCCGTTTTCGTGCACACGGCGCAACGGGAGTTCAATTATCCATCCGGCACGGATAATGTTTTTTCCGTCTATAACGGCAAGGGTGGCTTTCCGATCTCGTCCTTTCCTTTACGCCTCGCCGCAGCCGTGCGCGAAGGAGACTTCAATATTCTGTTGACCGATTATCTGACGGCCCAGAGCCGCATGATGATCCGCCGCCGCGTCCGCGAGCGTCTCGAGACGCTGGCGGGATTCATACAGTGGGATGCCGATCCGTACCTCGTAATTTCCGATGCCGGCCGGCTCGTGTGGATGGTAGATGGCTACACAACCTCGCACGCGCACCCATACTCCCGGCCATTCCAGCTTAGCGGTATCGGAAGCATCAACTATATGCGGAACTCGGTCAAAGCCACTGTGGATGCGTATGACGGCGATTGCCATCTATACGTCTTCGCGCCGGACGATCCGATCATCCTGGCTTACCAGCAGCTCTTTCCCAGCCTCTTCCAGCCCGCCTCCGCTATGCCCGCCGACCTGCGAAGGCATGCTCGGTACCCGGAGGTCTTTTTTCGCGTTCAGGCGGAGGTCTACCGAACGTACCACATGCTTGATCCACAGTCCTTTTACAACAAGGAAGACGTCTGGGACTTGGCGCGATTTGTCTCGGGTCAAGGCGAAGCACCGCAGTTCGTCAGTCCGACTTATGTAGTCGCAACTCTTCCCGAGCAGGATAGCCCCGAGTTCCTGCTGCTTCTGCCGTTTACCCCGCGCAACAAAGATAACCTCATCGGTTTGATGCTGGCGCGATGCGATGGGGATCATCTGGGAGAGATCGTGGTGCTGGAGCTCTCAAAGCAGGAGCTGATCTTCGGGCCGATGCAGATCAGCGCGCGCATCAATCAGGACCAGACGATTTCGAAGGATCTTTCTCTGTGGAATCAGCAGGGATCGCAGGTTTTGCGGTCTCAGACCCTGGTCCTGCCGGTGGGAAACACGTTTCTCTATGTGGATCCCATCTATATTCAGGCAACCCAGGCGCGGATGCCGCAGTTGAAGAAGATCGTGCTGGCGGTGGGAAACCGCCTGATTTACGCCGATACCTACGAGCAAGGCCTGGCGCAGCTAAGCGGCGGGCGGGAGCAGGCCGTGCAGCAGGCGCAAAAATCCGCCGGCGCAACAGCCCCGCCTGTCCCGCAGCAGCCGGCTCCAGCCGGCAGCGATGCCAGGCTTGCGCGTATTCGCAATCACCTGCAGCGCTACCGCGAGCTTGCCTCTCAAGGCCGCTGGGCCGAAGCCGGCAAGGAACTGGAAGCGATTGAAGCGGAAGTGAAGTAGCCACCACCTCAGCCGGCTCGCCTACAATCTGAAGCACGACTCTTGACGTCCCGCCGTGGACTTGAAACACTTGAGATCTCAATGACGGCGCGACGTGTCTATCGGCATCGATCTCAGGAGTCTGGAGGATGGCTGCCCTACTATCTCCGCTCCGAAGGGGACTACGCAGCCGGCCCCGATCTCCTGCCCCGCGGCCATGTCATGCTGGGCGAAGTAGCCACTGGGTTCGCAGGATGATCTCGCCGCCTGCCGTGACTGTTTCGATGGACCGGCACAACGGCCGGATCTTCCTCCTGAGCTACCTGCTGATCTATCTCGCCGCTCCCGTGACATATATCGGCGTGGTCCAGGTCGTGCTGTGCGACAAGCTCGGCGCCAGCGCTACGGTGGCAAACCTACCCTTCGCTGCGTATCAGTTCGGGCAGATCGCTCCGCTGTTTTACGCCTGGCTGGTGCCGCATCGCATGGAGCGAAACGCTGTGGTATGGTCGGCCGCCACCACCTCGGCATTAATCGCGCTGGTAACGCTGGCTATCCTGCTGCCTATATCCAATACTCTTCGCGTTGCTGCAGTGGTCATTCAAGGCTTGATCCAGGGCCTGCTTGCGGCCGGCTTACAGGTATTCATGTTTCAGTGCCTCAACCGCGGCACGTCGCTCGAAGGACGCGCCCGGGCGTTGAAGATGACTTTTACCTTCGGCCCGATCTTCGCGGTCCTGGGCTCGCTCGGCGCGCAGCTTCTGCTGGATCCTCACACGTCCCCTCTGTCGTACCCATACGAGTTCGCGGCGATCTACGGCTTGAGCGCGCCTTGCATGGCGGGCGTGGCATGGTTGAGTTCACGATACCGGCTCCTGGTCGTGGACGACGAACCAAGACGGCCGCTATTCCGCTATTTGGGCGAGAGCATGCGCGAGTATGGCGCGCTCCGATCCTTGCTGCTGCTATGGGCGATCTATCTGCTCTGGAACTGCACACTCGGTGCGACGGCGAACATGTCCCTGTTCACACGCGAGGCGGTGGGCCGCGATCCGAAAGAACTGTCCGGCCTCATCATGGCCATCCGCTTCGGCTGCAAGTCTGTGGGCGGATACATCCTGGGATTTCTCGCAATCCGGTACGGTCTTCGCGCAAGCGTCATTACAACACTGGGACTGTTCGCAGCCGGCATGGTGTGGGCCTGGGCCGCGCCGGGCTACGCTTACCTGGCGGCCTTCGGTCTGCTCGGCGCCGGCGAACTGGGCGGCGCATATATCCCTAACCTCGGCATGGCTCTCTCGCCGGTTGCTGCTGGTCCGCGCACTCTCTCGATTCTGACCCTTGCCACACCTGCTTCAAGCTTTTCACCGCCCCTGCACGGCTGGCTCACCGACAGGTTCGGTTTTCCAGCGAGCTTCTTCTTCGGCCTGGCGACGGCCCTGGCTGCGCTTTGGATCATCTTCAAAATCCCCGCCGTGAAGCCTGCCCCGCCTGTTGAGGAATCTAAGATAGACCGCCCGGCTGCGGCTCAATCGTGAAACCGGAGCGCGAACAGATCGGCATCCCGCATTACGAATCGCAGGCGTACCGTTTTCCCGGCGAGTGACGAAACATCCTGGCCGCCCTTCCAGGCCACGGCGCGCGCAATCTCGTCGCCAACAATTTCCGGGCAATCCGCAAGTGAATATCCCGAGAGCGCCCTTCCGTCTGCATCCTGGATTTCCACCTGAATGCTGCCGGCCGCCGAGCTCGAATAGTTGATCTCCAGCGTTTTGCCGCGGAAACGCAGGGGCCGCGTGATCATCTCACCGCCGCTATATGGCGCGTGGACTGCGGCGAATCCGTCCAGCCGCATGCTGTACCGCGCCAGATACGCCGTCGGCTGTGCGTAGTTGCGGTGCACATAGACCGACATCTCCGCAGGCCCGGTCTGGACAACGTTCAACGACGGATAGTTCGTTCGAGAAACCCAATTCTCCGCGCCGATTCCGGGCCGGATGAAGCTTTCAAGAAACGTGCGGTCGTACCGAGTCCCGCCTCGCGAGGTGAACAGGACCGCATCGGAGACATCGTTGTAATAGCCGGGATCCACGCCGATAGCCGCAGCCTGCTCCTCCGTGATCGCGCGGCGCTTCGGCGAGAATCGGGCGGCAATGCTCACGTAGATGTGCGGCGCGCGAAAGTACGGGCTGGTCTGATTAATGTACAGGTGCTCCGGCGGCGCGTCGCCAAACGACATTTCGACCGGCGGCGCCCAATCCAGAAAGTTCTCGCTGGTCGTACGGGAGATCCAGCGTATACCGCCCTTGCCCGGGAATTTCTTGAACGTGCGGAAATAACACACGTATCGCCCCTCGGCTTCCGACCAGAACGCCAGGTTTTGCGAATCGTACCTTGTTTCAGTGGCCTTAGGCAGCACCGGCTCTTCGCGCAGCTTGCGCCAATGAAGGCCGTCCGCGGAAGCGAAGGCCACAAGTCCGGTGCGCATTGTGCCACCCAGCGCTTTGAAGCGCTCCGAAGGATCGATGCCGGGCCGCTTGTCCAAGAACGGACTGAAGTCCGACGAAAAGGCCGGATCCGCAAGAATCACGTTGTTCTGCTTTGTGCCGTTCACTTCGACGAGGCCCAGGTCAGGCTTTTTCCAGTGAATGCCGTCGGCTGATTCGGCATAGCAGGTTACCGTTCCGTATTTTCCTTCCTGCTTTGCCGTAGGTAAGCCGCGGTAATAGAGCCGGTAACGGTCCGGCTCCCGGATTATTGTAGAGTAGCCGCAGAACATCCCTTCCCAGGGCTGGTCAAAGGCTATAACCTTCCCCTGATTTATGGGAGTCTGGAGACGCAGCTCCGTGCCTTTCAGGGCAGCAATCAAATAACGGTCTACAAACAGTTCGCGGCGCGAGCCGATATCGGCCGTTTCTTCTATCGTTGCCGCAATCGCAATGAAGGCCGGGACGGCTGCTACGACAAGAATCCTCCGGGCGCGCAGCTTCATACAGAATTGGGCCGTGGATTTGGAATTAGAGCCGCTCCAAAGGCGTGTCTGCGTCGCCGAACTTCTGGAGCTTTACGTCCATCCGGTTTGCGACCGAGAGATAGAGGCTGCAAAGCTTCCGGTTCTCGTCGCCCGCACCGAGGTAGTTCAGCACGCGGCCCGTTTCGAGCGTCCCGCCCATGCCACCCGCCATCACCAGCGGCACACGTGAATTATCATGCTTCCGGCCGGACCACATATTCGAGAGAAAGATCAGGCAGGAGTTGTCGAGAACCGTCCCATTAGCTTCCGGCATCGAATCCAGCTTCGATGCCAGGTATGCAAGCTGGCTGAGATGGAAGCGGGTAATCCGCTCATAGGCGTCCGACAAATTATCGTGCGACGCGGAGTGATGCCCGTCGCGTACCTGCAGGAACGGATAGATCTGGGCGGAAAGATCATTAGCCAGGATTAACGACGCGATGCGCGTGCGGTCCGTCTGGAAGCCCAGCGCGATGATGTCGCACATCAGCCGCGCGTGATCCCGCAGGTCTTCCGGGAGCCCGTTCGCCGGCCGCTCCATCGTCCACGCCGGCCGGTTCTTTCCTTTCGCTGCTTCGTCGGCTTTATGCTTCTCGATGCGCATTCGCTCAACGCGCTTTTCAACGTCGCGCACCGACGTCAGGTACTCATCGATTTTTGTCTTATCGCTTGCGCTCACCTGCCGGCTGAGCGTCTCCGCCCGTTCGCGCACGCGGTCCAGGATACTGGCGTTCCGCAGCAGCCCGCGATTCTCAAACAGGTTGTCAAATGCGAGCGACGGATAGACCTCGGTCGGGACGGGCGAATCCTGGCTGTGCCAGGAGATGTGCGAACTGTACGCCATCGAAAAGTTGGTCTCGTGATAACCCGTCAACGGCTGTTCGCAAGCCAGCACCATACTAGGCTGGGCCGTGTCCTGGCCGATTTGATCGGCGATTACCTGGTCGATCGTTTTGCCCGACCGCAAAATCGGCCCGCGCTGGATCGTGGCGCCTGAAAGCAGGCTTCCGGTTTGCGCAGGATGAATACCCTGTCCGGTCAGGGTCTTCATGAAGAGCCCGTCAATCACATTGATCTTCTTCTTGAGGGGCGCCAGCGGTTCGAGCGACTTGCTCAACTCCATTGATTCGCCTGCGCCCTTGGCCCACCAGTGGTCCTCATTGACGCCGGTGCCCATGAACAGCACGGCAAGCCGCTTGGGAGGCGTCGTAGCGGCATCAAGAGACTCCAGCCAGGGCAGAGCGATCGTCGCGCCCGCGCAACGCAGCACGGCGCGCCGCGACGGCCGCACGCCAAAATCAGATTTGCGAATCATTCTCACTAATCCCCCTTTTGCTCTGCGTACTCCGGATTCCGTCGGTTCATGAACTGCGGGGAAACAACTATCGATTCTATCAGCGTTGAAAACCGGTGTCCTCCGGCCACGAAAGCATTCCGCATCTCGTCTAAGAGCAGCTCGTCCGAAAGCTGGAGGTCCCGGCCAAGAGCGTAGACGAGAAGCTTTTGGCACAGATTATTGACATAGTCCTTTTCCCGGTGCTCCCGAATGTATTCCGCGAGGCCCTCGACGCCCTTTCCCTGTGCGCCGCCCGGAAACTCCGCTTGCGTATCCACGGGACGACCCGCAAGATCCTTCGTTCTCCGTTCGCCGACCGGACCATAACCCTCGAACGCAAGCCCGAACCCGTCGAAGCGCTGATGACACCCGGCGCAGCTCGGATGCTGGCGGTGTTTGGCCAGCATCTGCCGCAGCGGCAAATTCATCTTGGCTTCATCGCTAGGCAGTTCCGGAACCGATGGCGGGGGCGGTGGAATCACCTCCCCCAAAACCTGCCGGGCCACCCAGTAACCGCGCTTCACGGGACTGGTCCGCAAACCCGGCGAGTTCCGGGTCAGAAAAACCGCCATAGGCAGCACGCCGCCTCGCCCATATTGCCGCGCATCGTCGATCCGGACCCAGTCCCCGTCTTTGATCCGTCCTTCCGGAATTCCGTAATGGACCGCCAGCACGCGATTCACGAAAGTGTGCCTTCCGTACAGCACATCGAGCATCGACCCGTCATTCCGGATCAAATCATCGATAAACCGGATGGGTTCCTGAAACATCGCTTCGCGCAGCGTGTTCGTAAACTCCGGGAATCGGGCGCGGTCAACACCCGCGTGATCCTCAAAGCGGCGAAAGCCCAGCCAGTTGCCCGCAAACTCCGTGGCCAGGGCCAGCGAGCGTTTGTCCTTCAGCATGCGGCGCGCTTCTCCGGCGAGCACTTGGTGTTGATGGAGATCGCCGGCTGCGGCGCGCGCCATCAGCTCGTCGTCCGGCATGCTGGCCCAGAGAAAATAGCTGAGCCGGCTTGCGAGCGCATAGTCGGAAAGCGGGCGAATCCTGGCGGCCGGTGCTTTCACCGAAACGCGGCGAATCGGCGCGGAAGATTTTTTTCTCGAAATGACGGCCGGCGGCGTTGATCCGGCTCCGGAATCCGTCAGATCCAGCCTGTAGCAGAAGTCCGGTGACATGAGTATAAGCACAATCATGTCGCGCATCGCGTCTTCGTGCGTCAAGCCGCTTTTTTCGCGGAGCGAGCGGTAGTAAGCCAGCAGATCGTCCCGTTCGCTTTGTGCCAATGGCCGCCGGTAGGCGCGCGAGGCAAACTGGAGCAGCGCAGCCAGATGCGAGGGCTCGGCTTCGAGCCGCGTCCGCTCAACGGTCCGGAGAGTTGCGTTCACGCGCGCGAAGTGCTCGCGAATCGCCTGCCTGGCCGTTTCGTCGCCACCTGCCTCTGCCTTCGCGAGGTATTGATCGCGGAGGGCAAATATTACTTTCTCCGAAGTAATTTCCTGATCGGAGGGCCGAAAGCTTCCCGATTCGCGGCCGCGGCCCTCAATCTCGCCGCTCTGGTTGAAATAAAACTGAATGTACGTGCGCGCCGTAAAGTCCGCGATCGTATCGAATTCGAGCCACAGCAGATCCAGCTCTTTCTGCCGCTGCTCGTCAAGAATCAGCTCCATTAAAGGAGTGTCGTCGCGGAAAAAGCCCATTACATTATGAAAACCTGCGCTCAGCAGGCGGCCCTTGTCTTCCGAATCGTCAGGATAAAAGCGGCCGCGCTCGCGAATGTAAAACGCATCGGGAAACACCGAGCTGAATTTTGCAAATGACCTTTCGTAGCGCTCCCGCTGCCCAGCCGGCACAAGCAGGTCGGGATCCCCAACGCGGGCCCGGACCGCGAGAATGGCATTGTGTTGCGCGACGTCATCTTCGGTCGGGACGCCGCCGGACTTGGGAGATGCAGGCAACACAGGCGGCGGCTCCCCCTCCACCTGTAGTGCGGCGCGGTCGAAATCCCTGCGGTGAGCAGCGAATGCACGCAGCTTCCAATTCATGAGGGGTTGAGAGGTGCCGGCCAGTCCTTGCACCCTGGGGCTTCGGAATTGCCGCGCAGTCAGTTTCCGAATCTTCACGACATAGTTGCGCATCTTCACGCAAGCCTCGCGAACCAGTTCCGGCTGATTGTGCTCGGGGCCGGGGAGCATCCGCCACATAGTTTGCAGACGAGCAACAGGCCCCACATCGTCTTTTGCCTCTTCCAGGATCTGCCAAATCATGGGTAGGTATTTTGCGCTGATTCGGGCTTCCCTCGCGAAGTCCGCCAGCGTGGCGTCCGGTTTGCCAATCTCGGCTCTATGCTTAAAGCGCCAGGCCGCCTGAAAGTAGTCGGCATAGTCTGTGGGCTGCCGGTCATAGAAATCCACGATGCGCTGGATAGCGTATTTTTCGCGGTCGGATTCCGCGAGCATCGGATGCGGTGCAAAAGCAAAGCCCGAAGGCTTCAGCACCAAGTGGCTGGCGACTTCGCGGGCAGCTTGCAAATACTTGTTCAACAGGGCGGACGACATCACCAGCGACTCGCTCGAGTTATCGAATCCCGCGGGATTGGCCGGATCGACAGGAAATTCGCGGGTTGGCCGAATATCTACGCCCGTGAGGTCACGGATCGAATAGTTATACTCGGCATTGCTCAACCGCCGCGCCCGGACCGGTCCTGGATCGCCGGCATTTCTGCGAGCCTCCTGGGCGCGCATCGCGGCGACCCATTTCACGACCTGCTGCCGTTCGGAAGCCGAAGGCTGCTTCATGCCCTTCGGCGGCATCTCCAATCGATCCAGCTTCTGAGCAAGGAGCGCCCAGCGGGGATGATCCCGAACAGCATCGCCTGCCGACGAATACTGGCGGAGGTCAAACTGCGCCGCGGGATTCGCTCCACCGTGGCATGACAGGCAATAAGCAGCCAAAAACGGCCGCACGGTTTCAGCAAATTGACGCTCAATTTCCGGCCCGGCCGCGTCCGCAGCAAAAGATATCGGAACAGCCAGCGCGACCGCCGCTCCTGCGACCAGCCGCCTGAGCGGCAGCAGCGGCCTGATCAGTGAAACCAAATTGCCCACTCCCGGATTATGTCAGATCACGAATCGCGAAAACGAGCGGCTCTCCTGAACGCCTTCCTACAGTTCCTTGATGAAAATATTCCGGAACTGCAGCAGGCTGGGTGGACCGAGGTATTTGCCATTTTCAATCCGGCCATGATGCTGGAGGCCGATCGGCCCTTCCCGGGGTAGGCCCGGTAGCTGCACATTCTCCACGACAGTTTTGCCGTTCAGGATAACCTTCACGCGGTCTCCACGCACCGTGATCTCAAACGTATTCCACTCTCCAATGTTTCGGTCGGCATTAATTTTCGGAGTCGCCGCCGCCCGTACTTCCGGCGGCATGCTCCGGTCCGTGCGATAGCCGTAGAATTCGCCGGAGCCGACCGGCCAGCACCAGATGTTTACCTGCGCCTTGCCTGTCCCGCGAAGAAGGATGCCCGAATCGGAGTCGGGCACTTCGATGTCGATTACCTTTCCATGCTCATCCAGCTTCTCGGATCCGTCCGGCATCACGATGCGCGCGTGCGGGTTCCGATATGGCGTCGCTTTGATGCGCCAGTCCACGCGGAGGACAAAATCGCGGTATGACTTCTCGGTCCAGAGATCCTTGCCTCCGGGCGCTTCGCTCCGCGCGTCGTAGTCGATGACGCCGTTCAATGCTTTCCAGTGTCCGTTATCGCCTTGCGGGATTTTCCATCCGGCGAGGTCGCGTCCGTTAAACAAGGATGTGAACCCTGGCGGCGCTGTTTGTGCTATCGCCGGAAGCACGTACGCTGCGAACGCCATCCACACCTTTCTGATTTTCATGGTCCGCTTCCTTCAAATTCCAGGCCTCGTACCACACCGCCCTCCGAGTTCCCGTCCCACGCCGCGTACTCCAGCCTGACTTTGCGCGGCGGCTGCGGCCCGCACGTGAACTCGAAAGAGAGGCCCGGCGCATTGCGGATCTGTACCTGCGAGGGTTTCAGCGCCAACGTCAGCAGTCCCTCAGGCACTGCAACGATGAGCTGTACCGCCGCACAATTGATCTCCACAAGCGTTCCTTCCACGCGGCGGATCCGATCGCCGGGTTGGACGAACGGGTTCCACATGACCGCATCGCGCGGAATCCGCACGGCCTTCGCAAGCTGCCGCCCCTGAGAATCGGCCGTCATCTGCACGGCCATTTCCGTAGCTGCCATAAAATCGAGTTCCGCCACGCGTGCGCGTTCTTCCTCGGTTTGGGCCTGCTCACGTGCGCGCGCGGCTGCACGCGCCGCCTCGGTGCGCTCGCCAAGATCCAACAGGGCATCAGCAAGAGCCATCCAATATGCAAAGGCGCGCTTGGGACCGGGCGCGCGCATCGCGCGCAGGTGGGAGAGCGCATCCTGACTCCTGCCCGAATTCTTGTACATCAGGGCCAGCTTCCAGTGTGCGTCGTCGAAGTCACGTTTGAGCGCGATAGCCCGTTCGAGCGCTCGTTGTGCGCCATCCTCATCGGCGCCCGCTTCATCGGCGAGCGCGGCATACCGATAGCATAGGACCGGATCGGATATCCCCAGCTCCACCGCGCGCCGCCATGCTTTTCTGGCCTCATCATCCCGGCCCCGCTGATGGGCGATGCCGCCCAGCGCGGCCCATACTTCGGCTGATTCAGGCGATTCACGCGCAAGCTCCCGATAAAGCGGCTCAGCCCGGCTCAAGTCGCCCGCAGCCATTCTCAGGTCGGCCATCAGCATACGCTGCTCGAAAGAGGAGAGCGTCAACTGGTCGGGCCTAAGCGGCGGCACTACTACGCCGGGCAGCACAGCCGGAGTGGGCCTCCGCCCTCCGATCCACGCACGCAAATCGCCTGCGATCGCCTCCAGTGATTTGCCGTATGCCTCACCAAGCGCCTGCTCGGTCGAATGCCCGGAGGCCAGAATTGAAACCAGCGAAGACAACCGGGCGCCATACTGCCCGGAGAACAGTAGCATGTGGGTCAGCGCCCAGCTTTGCGCGTAATAGAGAAGGCCGTAACGGTTGTGTGCGCCGGGTGCGGCCAGCTCAGCGAGTGGAAGCCATTGCGTTCTCCGCAGCAGCTCTAGTCGCGCGCGTACATCCCCGCCCACCGTGCTCTCATGCTCGGTGATGCTTACGGAGGAAAAAACTTCAGCCACTCCTTCCCGCAGCCATTCCGGATATCCGCTTCCCGACGCGCGCATCAACGCGTGGACGTATTCGTGAGCGGCCACGCTGCGGCGGTTAGCCGAGCCCGCCGGCATGACTATATATTCGCGGTCTTCAGTACCGAGGAAATACGCATCCGCGGCGGGGCGCAAGGAAAACGATTTGTATTCCTGCCGGGAAGCGAAACAAACGACTCGGACCGCTCTACTCTGTGGAGTAATGAGACCGGTTTCTCGCTCGAAAAACGCTCGCAACCGCTCGAAATCCTCGAGCAACGATAGTGTCGAATCCAGGCCCGCATCGGAGTAGACCTCAAAATGCGGAGTTCGCGCCAGCCTCCACACTGGATTGGGCTTCGCATCCGCGGTCCCCGAGGACAACCCCAGCCAGACCAGAACATCAACCATGCTCAGGATGACGAAAGTTCGCCAGCCGGTCAGCCGAAACACCGTATCCAATGTAGCAGCACGCCGAGCCTTAGGGGTGTTGCCTTGAGGCCGAAGGATCCGCCATTTCTCCTATCAAAAAAGAGCGCCGCTGGACCGACGGCGCTCTCGACTTCTGCTGGCCATGATTGCCGCACTTGAAGAATAGGCCTAGGCGCGGCGGCTCGCAGCGCCGGAATGCGCGGTCTTCCGAGCCGGCTTAGTGGCGGATAGGTCCTCCGTTCGCACCTGTTGCAAGAGCGGCTTTGTAATTTCCGTAAGCAAGTGGTCGGCGCTCTCCTCCTCACCTAGCGTATGCATAAGAAGGCGCGCGACTTCCCGCTCATCGAGCTGAAGCGCCAAGGTGCGTGCGGTGCCGTATGCGGCGATTTCGTAATGCTCCACCTTCTGCGCCGCTGCGATGAGCCCGAGATCGGACGTGAGTTCCTCTTTCCCTTCGCTTTCCTCAATCTTTTCCTGCCCCTCCTCAATGAGCCCGGCCATCCCGCGGCAGGTTTTGGGCTCAGCTTCCGATCCCAAGAGTTGGAATGCTTCGTTCAGCCGTTCAACTTGCATCTGTGTCTGCCGCAGATGCTTTTCGAACGCCTCGCGTAATTTGGGCGCTTTCGCCGCGCCCGCCATTTTGGGTAGTGCAGCCACGAGCTGATTCTCTGCGTGCAGCAGGTCCTGCAATTCCTCGATTAAGAGTTCTTTTAACTGCGACATAGCTTCGTCCTTTCGATCAGTTGCTCCCTTTTAATCTGCCGCGGCTCAGGTCGTCTTCCTGGTTCCGGACTTTCGAATCTCTCCACGGTTTGCGGAGGCATGTTCCCCGCCGTCGGCGCCGAGAGACGTCCTCGTGCCGGCAAGCTCGGATTTCAGCGTCTGGAAGGCTGGAGCCTCGACAAATTCCCAGTCTTCGCCTTGGTTCCACGGACCGCGTACGTCAGGCTCGCCGCGATCTCCAATGCCAGTTGAGTCGTTGAAGTATTGCGATACCAACTCGGGCGTCGGCGGGATGCGTCCGACCGAGAACGGCGGCTTACCCATGCTCTCCAGAGCGGCTGCGAACGCTTTCATGTGGGTAATCTCACGCGTCATCAAAAACTTAAGCGCGTCGATGCTGTCGGGATCTTCACAGAAGTCGATCAGCCGCTCGTAGACGATCTTCGCTCGCGCCTCGGCGGCGATATTGCTGCGCAGATCCACGTCAAGTTCGCCCGTAATTTTGAGATAGTCCGCGGTCCACGGATCTCCCATCGAGTTATACAGATTTACACCGCCCCCGCCCGCAATGGCGATCATGGGATCCGCATAGGCGGCCTTGCGGTCCGCTTTCGTAGGCCTCAAGTGCATGCGCGCCAGCGAGCCTACAACCTCCAAATGGCTTAACTCCTCCGTGCCTATGTCCATCAGCAGATCTTTCCGCTCCGGATCCTCGCAATTGATGCCTTGCACGGAATACTGCATTGCCGCCGCCAGCTCCCCATTCGCTCCGCCGAACTGCTCCAGCAGCATGTTGCCGAACCGCGGGTCGGGTACCCCGACACGCACCGTATACATTAGCTGTTTTATGTGGTGATACATGATTCCTCGCAATCGTTGCGAAATATCAAGCAGTTTGGAGTCCGCAGTATGATTCGCAACAAGCTAGGCGAGGATTTACGTCGGGTGTGGCGGCCTACTGATCCTTACTCTGCCTCATGCAGCACCGTTCTGACTTTTTCCGCCAGAGCTGCCGCCGAATAAGGTTTTTGGATGAAACCTGCGATTCCTTTGCCGGTAAATCGGCGAATGGCCTCCATTTCGTTATAGCCACTCGACAGAATCACCTTGACATTTGGCTTGATGGCCTTCATTCGACGAAATGCCTCTTCGCCGCTCATCACCGGCATGGTCATATCCAGTAACACGGCCGAGACCTGTTCCGCCAAAACTTGAAACAGCTCAATGCCTTCCTTGCCGTTTTCTGCGACCACGACCGTGTAATCATAATGTTCCAGCATGGACTTGGCGGCACGCCGAATGATCTCCTCATCGTCCACCACAAGAATCAGCTCATGTTTGGCAAGCAAGTGAGGAGCGGGTGCAGGCTTGGACACGATTACCTGGTCTGTGGCGGGAAGCAGAACCTTGAATGTTGTTCCCTTACCGGGCCGGCTGTAGACCTTCATCGTGCCTTTGTGACCTCGTACTATGCCCTGAACAGCGGCCAGACCTAAACCTCGGCCGGTAAACTTTGTGGTGAAGAATGGATCGAAGATCCGGCTGAGGGTAGCATCGTCCATTCCGGACCCCGTATCGTGCACTTCAAGGCTGATATAGGTGCCGGCGGGCAGCTCAGAGGAAGTCCCCAATGTACTCAGCAGATAGTGCTCATCTATGTTCTGGATGCCTGTGGTTACAAGCACGGTTCCGTTGTCGTTAGGCGGAATCGCCTCGGCACCGTTGATTACCAGATTCATGACAAGCTGCTGCAGTTGACTTGCATCAGCCTGAACAAGCGGGATGTCATCGCGAAGCTCAAGCCGTAGCTGCACGTTTTTCGGGATCGAGGTTTGTATCAAAGCACTGATTTCGCGGACCAGTCGCGAAAGATTAATGAGCTCGATAACGAACCGGCCTTTGCCCGCATATGCCAGGAGCTGCCGCGTCAAGTGCGCTGCTCTCTCGCTTGCGTTCAGCACGTCGCGGAGTACTCCACGCACCGGGTTGTCGGTGGAGAGCATTTCCAGGGCAAGCGAAGTATTACCCAAAATTCCCGTGAGGAGATTATTGAAGTCATGCGCCACGCCTCCGGCAAGAACGCCGAGGCTCTCCAGCTTTTGGGTACGGCGTATTTGTTCCTCCAGCCGCTTCCTCTCTGTGATATCGCGCGCTACATGAGAGGCGCCGATGATCCGGCCGCTTGCGTCTCGAATCGGAGAAATCGTTAAGGACACCTCAATGAGTTCGCCCTTCTTGGTCCGCCGGATGGTCTCAAAGTGTTCAACCGGCTCACCCCGCCTGATTCGCTCTAGGATTTCTGTTTCCTCATCGGCCCGATCCGGAGGGACCAGCAACATAATGCTCTGCCCCATTACTTCCGCGGGCGAGTAACCGTAGATCCGTTCAGCACCGGCGTTCCACGTCAGAATTGTGCCGTCAAGCGTCTTGCTCAGAATTGCGTCTTCAGAGGATTCTACGATGGCCGCCAGCAGCGTAAGCCGCTCCTGGATTCTTTTGCGCTGTGTAATATCCCGCGCTATATGCGAGGCCCCGACGATTCGGCCGTTCTTATCGCGAATGGGCGAAATTGTAAGCGAGACATCGATAAGCTCGCCGTCCTTTGTACGCCGCACGGTCTCGAAGTGCTCCACGCGCTCGCCCCGCTGGATTCGTTGCAGGATATCGGCTTCTTCATCAAGACGATCTTCGGGCAACAGTAGCGTCATTTGACGGCCGATGATCTCGGCTGCCGCGTAGCCATATACCCGCTGAGCGCCGGCATTCCAGGTTCGGATCGTGCCGGCCGTTGTTTTGCTGATGATTGCATCGTCCGAAGACTCGACGATAGCGGCAAGATGGGCGGCGAGTTGCTCTGCCTCCGAGAGCTGCCCAGCTTCTAAATTTGGAAATGGCTCTGTAGTCACTATTGAAGCCTGGCGGCGATTTCAAAAGGCCGCTCCGAAAACAGCTAAATGCGGAGAGGTTGCGCACGGTCCTTGGAAGTCCGCCGCTCGCACTACGACCACTATACGTTCGTCCATCATTCCGCATCAACTCACAAGCTCACTGCCGGCTCGGTGCGTGGGGGAGGATGCTCGGGGTTGTCCGATAGGTTACGGCCAAGGCAATTTCCCAGGTCTTAAAAGAATTGCGGAATTTGCGGCAGGTGCGGAAGGCCGGTTAGCGACTGAGAAAAGCTTGAGCCAGGGCCAGTCCCTCCAGAACGGTGCGATTCAGGAATGTTGTAGAATGGAGCTTACCGGAGGTGAGTCTTCTCCAGTAGCCGACGCCCTGTATCTGGCGCCCAGTCAGTCTTTCTTTACCCCAATAGGGTCTTCTATCGTCTTTTCTCGCTGGTATTTCCGGGTGAATGCCGGATCTGCGCGCGACCCCTCACCGGGCTTTCTCGAATCGCGGTTTGTGCCGACTGCTTAAGGGAGCCCGAACCGTTCGCAGCCGAGTATTTTTGCGCAAGCTGCCGCACACCTTTTCAGAATCGTTTTCCTCTGGATTCCGAAGGACGCTGTGCCTTATGCCGGAGCGGGCTTCGCGGATTCGACGCCGCTTACTCGTTCGGGTCCTACGAAGGGACGCTGCGCAGCCTGATTCACCTGTTTAAGTACGGGCGTATGCAGCCTCTGGCGGGCCCCCTGAGCGAGATGCTGGCGCGTGCGCTGCCCCGCGACGAGCGCTTCGATGTTGTTGTGCCGGTGCCTCTGTACTGGCGGCGGCGATGGCAGCGCGGCTTCAATCAGTCTGAGCTGCTCGCTTATCCAATCGCCCGCCGTTGCGGCGTGCCCGTTGTTCGCCTGCTCGCTCGTTCGCGCTCTACTCGCGCGCAGGCAGGCCTCAGCCACTCCGGCCGCCGTGGAAACGTTGCAGGAGCTTTCCGCCTGCGCCGCGGCCGGGATGTAACCGGGCTGCGAATTCTCCTGATCGATGACGTGATGACTACAGGCGCTACTGCCGCAGCCTGTGCGCGTGTCCTGAAGCGCGGAGGCGCCAGATCCGTCACCTTGCTCACGCTCGCACGGGTGGACCGCCGCGTAGCCGCGCCATCGCTCAATGCCATTCCTGTATCCGCCGGAGGGGGGCCATTCTGAGAATGCACGGAACCGAACGCATGCAGAAGCCGGTACTGGTGCTGAATGCCAGCTATGAACCCATAAATATCTGTGCCGCTCGCCGTGCGCTCGTTCTGGTTCTTAAAGGCGTTGCTTCGGCCGAGGAGGAGTCGCCGCATTGCGTGCATTCCTCAAGGCGCACTCTGAGAGTGCCTTCGGTGATCCGTCTACTCGAATACCGGCGAATTCCGCACCAGACCCGCTCTCTCTCTCGCAAAAACATTTTGATGCGGGATCGCTATACCTGTCAGTACTGTCATCGGACGCTTCCCTCTGCTGAGCTTACGCTCGATCACGTGGTCCCCCGTTCGCGTTCCGGAGAGTCCGCCTGGGAGAACCTGGTGGCCTGCTGCCACCCCTGTAACAACCGGAAAGGGAGCCGCACGCCCGAAGAGGCCGGCATGAAGTTGTCGCGGCAGCCCAGGCCCTTCAGCCTGCATACTAGCCGGCATCTCATGCGCATGCTGGGCAAGGGCGACGAGCAGTGGCGGAAATATCTCTTCTTCTGACCTCACCGATACCAGCCCGGTCCGACGCGGAGGTGGTGCGTGATCGAATCCGGCACCACGAGATAAATCAGGAAGCCCACAGCCGCGTGCGCCAGCCCTAAAAAGTACAGGTCGCGATACCGCAGGTAGATCTTGACGCCAAAATATCCACCGACAAACGTGACCAACATCAAAAACCAGTTCGGAGCATGAGCTCCCGCGAATAGGGCGGCGGATATCAGCGGCACGGAGCGGTTCAGCGAAGCGCCTTGCAGGCGGTTCACGAAATACCCGTTCAGCAGATACTGCTGCAGCAGACCCCACGGGCAGTAGGCAGCAAAAGCCATGGCGGCCTGCTCAAAGGTGATTTGCCGTATGCTCCGGAGTAGAGTTCCGGCGCCCAGGAACGCCAGTGCGATCAATCCCAGTCCCGGGGTCAGCTCCGACAAAGCCCGGCGGGAGTTGCGCAGACTGAAGCCGATTTGTTCGGCCCCTTCCCTGTGAACCAAGTGCGAGGCGGCGATGAAGAGCAGGGTGGGCGCCCAGGTCCATGGCGCCGTGGACCGCAGATCCCAGATGTATAGGATGATCAGAACGAAAGCCGCAAGCGATTCCACAAGCGACAGCCACGGCCTAAAAGATCGCATGTTTCGTCACGTCGACCAAAGCGTGAAATAGCGCCGAAGACCAGACGCTGGAGCCTTTTTGAAACACCTTGCCATAGGCGCATCCGGCAAGCGTAGCCAGGATCATGTACCGCCAGTTGGGCGCCGGTTGGGGTCCGTTATCGAGATGAGCGCACCCAAAGATGAGCCCGGCGGCAAACAGCGTGCGGAAGCCGGATCCAAACCGGAGCATCAGCCCGTTTTGAACAAGACACCGGAACAGGATTTCTTCGGGCAGACCGGTTCCAACCAAAATTACCAGAAAGGCAACCGGCCATCGATGCCACGGGCCGGCCGGGGCATGATAAGGAGGGATAAAATCGATTGCGCGTCCTACCGCGATTAGAACAGGCGCTGTGAGCACAAATCCCAGGGCGGCATATCGGACATCGCGCGTGCTCGGCCAACAGTACTTCATGCCGTCGAGCGATCGGTAGCCGAGAAAAATGGCAAGTCCGAGAAGAATCGCAGTTCCGTACGCTGCACTGTGCAGAAAGCCCTGCGCCGGACGGGGAACAAGACTTGCGCCTACCGCGGCTTCGAGCGGCAGCCACAGCAGTAACATAGTCGCGAAGTCCATCGCGCTCGGGCATTTGACGCGCTCGCGAGGCTGCGCGAATGCCACAAGGGCCGGAACTCCCGTATAAGCCAAGACCAGCGCCGCCAGATGAAAGCTGAATGCTCCCGCCAGGGAGGCAGCAACACTGAAGTATGCGGTTAAGATGACGGGAGCCGCCAACAGGCAAACAGGATTGTGAAAAAGAAGGGTGCGCAGCTTGTCCTGAACCAGACGTGACAGCAGCCCAAAAATCCCGGCCAGCAGCAAGCCTAAAACGGCAAATTTCATCCACACAAAGCTTACCCGGAGCGCAACATTTGCGAAAGAGGCGCGCCCACAATAATAGGGGAGACTTATCAGGAGCTTCGATGAACGATTCTGCGGTTCCCGCATTCCTGTTCGATCTGGACGGCACACTGGTCGACAGCGTGTATCAGCACGTTCTCGCATGGCGCGAGGCGTTGGAGCGCACCGGATCTCCGTTGAGGATGCAGAGCGCCTGCAGCGCTTCCATGCCGAGGCCTACGCCCGATTCGTTTCTCAGGTTCGGCCGCTGCCGGGCGCCAGGGAGTTGCTCGAGCGGCTTGCGCGTCTTAAGGTGCCTCACGCCATTGCTACCAGCGGGCGTCTCGAGAGCGCCAGCCCGGCTCTCAAGATCCTCGGGATTAGCGAGCATTGTCCCGTAATTACGCGCGACTTGGTGCGTCACGCCAAGCCTGACCCGGATCTTTTTCTGGCGGCAGCAGAAAAGCTTGGAGTGTCCATCCATCAGTCGGTTGTGATCGGTGACAGCGTCTGGGACCTGCTCGCAGCCCGGCGCGCGCGGGCATTGGGCATCGGACTACTCTCCGGCGGATATGGTGAAGAGGAACTGGAGCGGGCCGACGCCTACCGGGTCTATCAAGATCCAGCCGACCTGCTGATGCACCTGGACGAGGTTGGCGTACGCACGCTCGATTGACGCCTCATTCCCGGCTCGGCGCCGACTTAAAGCCGAGACGCTCGGGATTGCGGCCGATGATCATTGCCGCCACAACTTTGGGTACGTATTCGCGGGTTTCGGCCGGGAGCGCTCGCGCGCGGTACAAATACCAGAAACTGCGCTGCTTGATGGGATCCTGAACCGTTTTCAAAATCGCCTGCTTCACCTTGGTGGGACCGCTGTTATACGCCGCCAGCGCAAGCATAACGGAACTGCCCGTACCGAAGTCCAGGATCAGTTCACGCAGATACCGGCAGGCAGCCCGGGTCGCTTTGGTCAGATTCAGCCGCTCGTCCACTTGTTTATCAACGCGCAATCCATAAGCTTTCGCCGTCGCGGGCGTCAATTGCCAGAAACCTGCTGCGCCGGCTGCGCTCGATTCGTCGGCTGCTAGCGCGCTCTCGACCAGAGGGATGTAGGCGAGGTCAAGCGGCAATCGCTCCGTTTCCAGCACATTTCGCATGATCCTCAGGCGCGGAGCAGCGCTACCCAAGGCCTGCTCGATGAGCGGGCGATCACTGCCTTGATACTGATTAATGTAGTGATCTACGCGCTGGATGAAGTCTGGTGGGATGCTGTAAACTTCGGCGCCGAACTCCGCCATCAATGTTCGAATCTCCTGCGCCAGAAATCCTTCCTTCTCCTTTACGGTCACCCGATACAGCAGGTTTTGCCGTAATTGCTGCGCTTCGTTCTGATATGTGTTGAGCTGGCTGATCAGCCGATCTGTTTCCGCGGGGCTCTCCAAATTTGTCTGGAGGCGTTTTTCGATCTCCTGGATCTGACGGTCAATCGCAATCTTCTCCTGTTTCAATGCCGAGATTTTCCAAAGGGCCAAGGCGGAGACGCTGAGAAGCCCGGTGGCCAGGATGCCGATCGCCAGCCGGAAACGCCTCCCTGTATGCCGCAGGGCTCGGTGCAGGGTTTCCCGCATGATGCCCATCGTCTGGTCTCCGAAGCCGCTGATTCGAGCCTGCCGGGCCCTTGTGACCGCCTCCGACAGCAGGGCGTCAAATTCGCCCGAGGACGCGGCAAGCGGCGCGTCCGGGGTGAGTAGAGAAGCTCCTTCTCCAATGGCGAGGGTTTGGTCCAGATCGTCAGCCGGGGGTTCCGCGTCAGTAAAAGCAAGCTCGGGGCCCTGCGCTCCCAGGCGGATCGTTGCTGGCGGCGATAACTCCGCTTCGCTGATTCGCTCGCCGTTGAGGTACGTTCCGTTTGTGCTGCCCAGATCCCGGATGCGGAAACCGTTGTCCGTTTGGAAAATTTCCAAATGGTGCTGCGACACACTGGCGGCATCGCGGCCTTGAATAACAACTTCGTTATCGGGGCTTCGGCCCACTCGCGTTGTACCCGCGCCGACCAAATGTCTGATGCCGAGCATAGGCGGGAACTGCGAAACAAGCCAGACCTTTTCCGATGGCGCGGTCACAATGTTATCCATCATCAATAATCCCATGAGCCCGGAAATTCAGGCAGTAGCGAGGAAACAGGCGACGTAGGCTTGCTAGAACACAGGACGAGAGTGGTGGGCGGTGAGAGCCTCGAACTCCCGACCTTCTGGGTGTAAACCAGACGCTCTAACCAACTGAGCTAACCGCCCGCAGTCTTTCAGTGTACCAAGCGCCAGGTGGAAACAGGCGTCTCGCCAATTCTCGGGGGATACAATAAACGAGAGATTATGCAGGCGCCCAATGCGTTCGCATACGTGGAGGATTGGAACCGGCGCTTGGCTGCAAAAGGCTGGTGGCACAGCTTCGAGCTTCCGGACGGCCGCACAATCGACGGCGTATGCGATCTTGCCGGGCTGAAGAACCGCATTGCCCAGTTCCCGATTCCCGGCGATCTCCACGGAAAGCGGGTACTCGATATAGGCGCCTGGGACGGGTGGTTCAGCTTCGAGATGGAGCGGCGGGGAGCCGAGGTGGTGGCCATCGATTGCTGGGATAACCCGCGCTTCCGAGAGATGCACGCGTTTCTCGGATCACGCGTCGACTATCGGGTTCTGGACGTTTACGAACTCAGTCCGGCGCGCATGGGCCGCTTCGATATCGTGCTCTTCATGGGTGTCCTTTACCATCTGAAGCACCCGCTGCTGGCTCTGGAGCGAGTCTGCTCGGTTACCGGTGAAATGGCGGCAGTCGATTCGTTTGTGCTGAAGGAGGAGCATCGTCCCGGCGCAAATGTGGAGCAGCGTCCGATCATGGAGTTCTACGAGACGAGCGAATTCGGCGGACAGACGGATAACTGGGTGGGTCCCAGCTTGCCGTGTCTGCTGGCCTGGTGCCGAACCGCCGGGTTTGCGCGCGTGGAACTTCGCGGCATGCTGGCTCACAGCGCATGCCTCGCCTGTTACAGGCACTGGGAAGCTGTCCCTGAAAGCGCGCCCGAACCGCCGGAGCTGGCCGATGTCTTCCACCACACCAACTACGGCGTGAACTTCAACTCTGCGCTCGATGAATATGTCACCTGCTGGTTTTCGTACTCACAACTGAAGCCGGACATTAACAATGTCAAACCGGAGACAGACGGCTATGGCGTGCGGCCGATCGACGTCCGTCCATTGGAGAACGGACTGTGGCAGGCTAATTTCAAGCTGCCGCCCGGTTTGCCCCCGGGCTGGCACTCGGTCAGGCTGCGCGTAGGAGCAAGCGCCCGCAGTGACGCACGCAAGATCGCGGTGGACCTGCCTCTGGGAGCGCCGGGCCTGGCAATCACCGGTATTGCGGACGGCTATACATGGCAGCCTAATCAAATGGATTTGCGAAAGGGCGATTCGCTGGCGATCTGGGTTTCCAGCCTGCCGGAAAACGCGGACCGGAACAATATCAGAGTCTATCTTCACAGCAGAAAGCTTAACGTGATCTACGTTGAAAAAGAGGCCGGGGGCCGTCCCAGGCAAATCAATGTTCAGGTCCCCGAGTTCGCGCCTGCCGGGGCGGTCGAAGTGTCAGTCAAAGTAGGAGACGGAGAGAGCGGGCCGGCGGTCGTCGAAATCAAGCGATGATAGCTGCTCCGATCCGAAGCGATGACTGATCGCGAAGATACGGCCGTTTACGGGCACGGGCAGATCGTGCCGAATGCCTGGGCAAGCTTCTGGCAGAATGTGATCCGTTTTCAGTCAGAGAAGGTCGTGCCGTGGCTTGCGTTGCGAAGCACCCTGGGCGTCGCACTCCCTTTGGCGGTAGGCGTAGCGCTGGGGGCCGTGTCGAGCGGCCTGGCCATGAGCATGGGCGCGCTCAACGTCTCTTTTTCCGATAGCCATGACCCATATATCCAGCGCGCTAAGCGGATGCTTGCGGCAAGCGCCCTGGTCGGCGTAGGCGTTTTCGCCGGTGAACTCAGCGGCTACGACTCGGTCCTGGCGGTTCTGGTTACGGGGGCTTGGGCTTTCGTGGCCGGCATCCTCGTCGCTCTGAGCACTGCGGCGGCCGACCTGGGGCTGATAAGCCTGGTCATTCTTGTCGTGTATGCGGCAACGCCGCAGCCGCCGGAACAAGCGGCCGTCTCCGGCCTGCTGGCGTTCGCCGGCGGGTTGCTGCAGACGGCATTAGCCTTAGCGCTCTGGCCGCTACGGCGCTACGTTCCCGAGCGCCGCGCGCTCGCAGAGCTATACTCTGAGCTGGCACGAGCTGCTTTACGGCCAGTCCGGGCCTCTGACACTCCCCCGGCTACGGCGCAAGCCATACAGGCTCAAAGCACGCTTGCCAGTCTGGATCGCGATCACTCCATCGCTGGTGAGAGATACCGGTTGCTCCTTAGCCAGGCCGAGCGCATGCGCCTGAGCCTCCTCACGCTTGCGCGCCTTCGCAATCGGATCGAACAAGAGAATCCGGCATGTCAGGAGACCAAGGATCTGGAGGAATACCTGGAGATCACTTCAGGCCTGCTGACCTCAATCAGCAACCTGCTGCATTCGGGTGAAGCGGACTCGAGCGTTTCCGAACGCCTCCAGGAGCTTCAAAACCTCGCTGAACAGATGCGCGCGCCGAAACTCGCACGATCCACGCCGCTGGCTGCTATCGCGCGGGATGTACGTTTGCAAATGGATGCGCTGACCGGACAGATCCGCTCGGCGATCGACCTGGCCGCTTATGCCACTCCCGCCGGCCTTGCTGCTTTTGAGAGGCGAGAAGCACGGAAACCGTGGGCACTGCGGCTGGGCGGAACGCTGGCCACGTTGCGTGCCAATTTGAGTCTCGAATCGGCCGCCTGCCGCCATGCCGTCCGGCTTGCCGCATGCGTAGCAGTTGGCGAGGCTGTCGGCCGCGGGTTCGACCTCCGGCGGTCGTACTGGCTGCCAATGACCGTCGCCATCGTGCTCAAGCCGGACTTCACGGCCACGTTCAGCCGCGGATTGTTACGACTGGCCGGCACGTTTCTCGGACTCGTGTTCGCCACGGGCCTCTTTCACCTCCTGCCTGGAACCCCGGGCGCCCAAGTAGCCGCCATAGTCATACTGACGTTCGTTCTGAGGTGCTATGGACCGGCTAATTACGGGATTCTCGTTGCCAGCATCACGGCCTTTATTGTGGTCCTGTTTGCAGTTTTGGGAGTGGCTCCGCAAGAGGTCATGCTGCCGCGCGCCATCAACACGTTCGCCGGCGGCGCTATCGCGTTGCTGGCTTATTGGCTGTGGCCCACCTGGGAGCGAACGCAAGTCTTTGAATTGATCGCCCAGATGCTCGATGCTTATCGCCAGTATTTTCGTACGATTCGCGAGAGCTACATGAAGCCGGAAACGCCTTTCGAGCATGAGCTGGACCGAACCCGCGGCGCCGCCAGGCTGGCGCGCTCCAACCTGGAAGCCTCCTTCGACCGTTTGGTCGCAGAGCCGGGCACGTCTCCGGAAAGCGTCCGGCTGCTGAGCGGGATCCTTGCCAGCTCCCACCGGCTGGTTCACGCTTTGATGGCTCTCGAAGCAGGGCTGGCAAGCAGCCACCCTGTGCCGCCGCGAGGCGCGTTCCGGCCGTTCGCCAACGATATCGAGCTGACGCTCTACTATCTTGCCTCCGCGCTGCGCGGGTCGTCGCTGAACAGGGACGTCATGCCGGATCTGCGCGAGGACCATCATGCGCTGGTTCATTCCGGAGATCCCCTGACCGAGCGCTATGCACTGGTGAACGTGGAAACCGACCGCATCACGAATAGCTTGAATACGCTTACTGATGAAGTGTTCCGCTGGATCCAGCTTCAGAACGGAGGCGGTCGGCAGCCGGAGGCCCAGCCCCTTGGCCTAAAATCATAGAAAGCGGCACTCCATGCGCAAGCGATTGCTTTACGGTTCGGCGATCGTGCTGTTGGCCATTTCGGTCGCCCTCGTAGTGTGGCAAGGCTCGTTCAACGTCGGTGAATTCGCACCTGCGGATCCGTATCAGACCTTCATCTACTGGGCCATCTCCAGCCTGAATTTCGTTCTGATGGTGACTTTGGGGTTCATTCTGTTCCGCACGGGCCTTAAGCTGTACGTGGAGCGGCGGAGCAACCGCGAGGGCTCCCGAATCAAAACCAAGCTGGTTATTGGAGCGCTGGCGCTCAGCTTCATGCCGGTGTTCTTTCTGGTTCTGTTCAGTTACCAGGTGCTGAACTACAATCTCGCGCGCTGGTTCACCCGGCCGGCCGAGGAGCAGTTGAAGACCTACTCAACAATGGCCAACACGCTGGAGCGGCAAGTGCAAGTAAAGGCCGGTGTTCAGGCCGAGTTGCTGGCCGCGCAGCCCGAAACGCATCGGCTGCTTTCGGATGGAATAGCAAGACCGGGTTTTCTGGAGCGCTTCTGCCGCGAACAAAATGTTTTCTCCGCGGCCATCCTGCAAGCCCAGGATGAAGCGCCGATCGCCGTGTTCGGACCCAATCCGGCGCACCTCCGCGAGGATGCCACCCTCAAGCTTGGGCGCAGCCCTGTGCGCGCGGATGGCAAACTACTCGGCTACGTAGTTTTAAGTTCGAAGGTGCCGATCGATGTCGCCGCGCAGCGGGCCGCCGTTGCCCACTACAACGCGGAGTTCGGCCAACTCGCGGCGCAACGGAAGCAGGCGCGGCAAACGTACCTGTCCTTAATGGCGCTGATCACGCTGTTCGTCCTGTTTGTCGCCACCTGGATCGCGCTCTTTCTGGCCCGGCAGATCAGTGTCCCGATTGCCGCGCTATTGCACGCCGCCGGTGAAGTGCGCCGCGGCAATTTGAAGCACCGCGTGGACGTCTCGGCAATGGATGAGCTGGCGGGCCTGGTTCGCGCATTCAATGAGATGACTCGGGAGCTTGAGAGCAGCAGCCGCGAACTGGATGCCCGGCGCCGGTTCACGGAAGCCATTCTCGAAAGCATCCCGACCGGTGTCCTCTCAATCGCCGCCGATGGCTCGATCCAACGCATGAACAGGGCCGTTCACCAGATCTTTCCGCAAGACCTTCTAGCTCGTGCCTCGCGCCTTGAGGACCTGTTCTCGCGCGAAGACCTGGCCGAGATTCGATACTTGCTGAAACGCGCCCGCCGCACAGGCGTGGCTTCCGGCCAGTGGGAGCTGAAAACCGAGCGCCAGATGCTGCACCTGGCCGTCACGGTTGCGGCTTTGGAAGAGAAAGTGAACTCGGGATTTGTGCTCGTGCTCGAAGACACAAGCGAGCTTTTGCGCGCTCAGAAGGCGGCCGCCTGGCACGAGGTAGCGCGGCGAGTGGCGCACGAAATCAAAAATCCGCTCACCCCGATTTCACTCTCAGCCGAACGCATCTCGCGCCAGCTTGAGCGGTTGGAGGTTCCATCTGATGTCCGCCGCCGCCTGAGCGAGTGCGCCGAGATCATCACGCGCTCAGTGCAGTCGGTGAAGACGCTGGTAAACGAATTTTCCCAATATGCGCGCTTTCCCGCCGCGCAGCCCGAGCGCACTGATCTGAACAGGGTGGTCGAAGAGGCGTTATCTGTATTTTCCGGCCGCCTGGATGCAATCGCCGTGCGAACCGATCTCGCTCGGGACCTCCCGCCCGTCTGCATCGATCCCGAGCAGTTCAAGCGCGTGATCGTCAATCTCATCGACAATGCGGCTGAGGCGATGCAGGATTCGTTGTTGAAGCAACTGTTCATTGCTACCCAGGCCGGCGCCGCGGAAACGGTGGAGCTGGTGATCGCCGATACCGGCTGCGGAATGAGCGCCGAGCAGAAGGAAAAACTCTTTCTACCGTATTTCTCAACCAAGGGGCGCGGTACCGGGCTCGGGCTCGCGATTGTATATCACATTCTGTCCGACCACAACGCGCAAGTCCGCGTCGAAGACAACTCGCCGGCCGGGACACGCTTTACGATCGAAATTCCGGTCCTGCTGGAGGGAGAAGCCGCCGAGCCTGCGCCCAAGCCCGTCGTAGCTCGCCTATGAGAAAGCCGCGCATCCTGGTGGTGGATGACGAACCGGGCATTCGACAGTCGCTGGCGGGGGTGCTGGAAGACGAGGGCTATGCCGTTGAGGCCGCCGAAAGCGGCGAGTCCGGGCTGGAGGTCCTGGCGAAACAGCAAAACGAGCTGGTTTTCCTTGATATTTGGCTGCCCGGAATAGATGGAATGGAGACGCTGGCGCGTATTCAGGAGATCCCGTTTGCGGAACGGCCTGTTGTCGTCATGATCTCAGGCCACGGAACGATTGAAACAGCTGTGAAGGCCACCAAAATGGGGGCTTTCGATTTTCTAGAGAAGCCGCTCTCGATCGAGAAAGTCTCAATTTCGGCGAAGAACGCCCTTGAGCACCGGCGGCTGCAGCTTGAAAACAGCCGGCTGAAGGCGAACACCGAGTCGCGCTACCGGATCATCGGTGAGAGCGTCCCGATGAAGGCCTTGCGCCAGCAGCTTGCCTTGATGGCCGGCACCAACGGCCGTGTGCTCATCTATGGCGAGAGCGGGACTGGCAAGGAGTTGGTCGCGCACGCGATCCACGCGATGAGCCCGCGCGCACCGGAGCCGTTTGTCGAGGTAAACTGCGCCGCAATTCCCGAGGAGCTGATCGAGAGCGAACTGTTCGGGCATAACAAAGGCAGCTTTACCAGCGCGCACGAAAACAAAATCGGAAAGTTCAAGAAAGCCGACGGCGGAACACTGTTTCTTGATGAAGTCGGCGATATGAGCCTGCGCACGCAGGCAAAGGTGCTGCGTGCGCTGGAGGAGCAGCGCTTTGAGCCCGTGGGTGCCGCCGAATCCGTGCAGGTGGATGTTCGCGTCATCGCAGCCACCAACAAGAATCTGGAAGAGGAGATCGAACGCGGTAACTTTCGCGAGGATCTCTTTTACCGGCTTAACGTGATCCCGTTCCACGTTCCGCCGCTGCGGGACCGCCGCGAGGATGTGCCGTTATTGGCCGATTACTTCCTGGGGGAATTCACGACCGCATACGGCCGAAAGCCGAAGGAGCTGACAGCCGAAGCCTACCGTCTCCTGATGGAATATCACTGGCCCGGTAATGTCCGCGAACTTCGCAACCTGATCGAGCGAATCGTTATTCTCAATTCTCACACGCGCATCGACGCCCGCCACGTTCCTCTCAGTCTTGCACGGCGCGCAGGCCCGGAGCGCCGCCCGAATCAATTCGGCAGCCTGCAGGAAGTCCGGGAAGCGGCCGAGCGCGACTATATCCTGAAGAAATTAGAAGAGGCCCACGGCAATGTGAGCCGCACGGCGGAGCTGCTGGGCCTGGAGCGCAGCAATCTCTATCGCAAGATGAAGTCGCTCGGCATCGGACTCAAGGAATAGCGACGCGTTGCCACCGCTGCGCGAATCTGTTAGCTTGAGCCTTATCTGCTTATGACTGTCCGCTAGTTCCAGTCCGGACGAGCCTTCTCGCTTGGCCGGGTTAATGTCTCTCCTCAATCCCGTACACATCATTGGAGCGAACAGTCTATGTTATTGGAGTCACTCGGAGCGGATGCTGCTGTTCATGCGCTCTTTGAAGATTATGCTGCGCGAGGGCTCGTCCTGGCCCGTGTAGCCGTTTCGCAGCGGGATCATTACCTGCTATTCACGGCTGCGGGCGAGGTGTCGGCAGAAGCATCGGGCGCCTTCTGGCATCGAACGCCGGATCGCGCCGGTATGCCGGTAGCGGGCGATTGGGTTGCTGCGCGCATAGCCGGTGCGAGCCGGGTAATTGTTGAGGCAGTGCTGCCGCGCAAGACGGTGTTTTCGCGGAGGGCCGCCGGCCGGTGTGAAGAGCAGCAACCGGTCGCCGCTAATATCGACCTCGTCTTTCTGGTCTGCGGGCTCGACGGCGATTTCAACCTGCGGAGGCTGGAACGGTATCTGACGCTAGCCGCTCAAGCCGGGGCCGAAGCAGTTGTCGTTCTCAACAAAGCGGATCTCTGCCTCGATATCGATCCCCGCGTGCGGGAAACCGCTGCCGTCGCCCGGGGTACACCGATCGTCCCGGCCAGCACCAGGACCCCTCGCGGATTGGATGGCTTGCGCCGCTTTCTCGCCTATGGCCGGACCGCCGCGCTTTTAGGGTCCTCCGGCGTGGGCAAATCGGCCATCATTAATTGCCTGTTGGGGCAGGAGCGCTTCCGGACCTCCGGTGTCCGCGCGTGGGACAGCCGTGGCCGGCACACGACCACACGGGGCGAATTAATTCCCTTGCCTGGGGCCGGGGTCGTAATCGACACGCCGGGCATGCGCGAACTCCAGCTCTGGGCGGAACCGGAGAGTGTGGATCGAACTTTCGATGAAATCGCCGAGATCCTGTCCCAATGCCGGTTTCGAAACTGCTCGCATTCGGGCGAACCGGGGTGCGCTTTAGCGGCGGCGATCAGTCAAGGCATGGTGAGCGAGGAACGGTGGAGCAGTTATCGCAAACTGCTCGCGGAAGCAAAGCGGCACAAAGAATTGTCTGACCACATATTGGCAGCCAAGACGAAGAAGAGAGTCAAAGCCATCAATCGAGGTCTGCGCGAATTCTACCGCCGGAAGAATTCGTGAGAGGAGGCCACCGCGCGGCCCTTGATGATAAGATTATGGGCTGTCTTCACGTTAAGACATATGGATCACATCCTCTCGATCGTCCTGTTTACGCCGTTGGCCGGGCTGCTGGTCTTGCTGTTTATTCCCGCCGCCAATGCGCGCGCGATCCGCCTCTGGGCCAACATCGTTTCCCTGCTCGGATTCGTGGTCTCGCTGCCGCTGGTATTTCATTTCGACACGGGCAAAGACTTTCAGTTCGTGGAAAGGGCAAACTGGATTCCCAGCATCGGCGCTTCCTATCACATCGGGATTGACGGCCTAAGTCTGCTGCTGGTGATGCTCACGACGCTGCTCGGCTTTCTGGCGATCCTGTCCAGTTGGACCGCTATCCAGGAGCGTCTCAAGGAATATTACGCGTTCTTCCTTCTGCTGCAGACCGGAATGCTGGGCGTTTTCATGGCACTCGACTTTCTTCTGTTTTTCGTGTTTTGGGAGACGGTGCTGGTGCCCATGTATTTCATTATTGGCATCTGGGGCGGCCCGCGAAAGGTCTACGCCGCGATCAAGTTCATGATCTATACGCTGATTGGCTCAGTCCTGATGCTGCTCGGCATCTTGACCCTCTACTACCAGCATGCCACTCAGTTCCAGACTTATTCCTTCGATATTGCGGATTTAATGCGGTTGAGCCTCTCTCCCGCCGTGCAGTGGTGGGTGTTCTGGGCATTCTTTATCGGCTTCGCTGTCAAAGTTCCGATGTGGCCGTTCCACACTTGGCTGCCGGACGCTCATGTGGAAGCGCCGACGGCGGGCTCCGTGATCCTGGCCAGCGTGCTGCTGAAGATGGGCACCTACGGCTTTCTGCGTTTCTCTCTGCCCCTGCTACCCGATTCGGCCAAGAATCCGACCATCGTGACGATTATGGCGGTGCTGTCGATTATCGGGATCGTCTACGGCGCGCTGGCATCGCTGATGCAGAAGGACTGGAAAAAACTTGTCGCGTACTCCTCGGTCAGTCATCTCGGCTTCTGCACGCTAGGAATCTTTGCCCTGAATCCTGCCGGTATCGCGGGCTCGATTATTCAGCAGATCAACCATGGCATCTCAACAGGCATGCTCTTCCTGATCGTTGGCATAGTTTACGAGCGCCGCCACACCCGTGAAATCTCCGAGTACGGTGGCCTGCTGCGCGTAATGCCGGTATTCACAATCGTATTTCTGATCGCGGCGCTCAGCTCGATGGGCATGCCTCCGCTAAACGGCTTCATCGGGGAGATTACGATCCTTCAGGGCGCCTATCAGATGTCGCTCAACTGGGCCGTCTGGTGCGTTGTAGGAATCGCGCTCGGAGGCGCGTACCTTTTATGGCTGTTTCAGCGAACCATGCTCGGCAATCTTGCGGAGAAGAATGCAACGCTGCGCGATCTCTCGCGCCGCGAAATCGTGGTCTTCGCTCCTCTGATCGCGTGGGTTTTCTGGATCGGTTTGTTTCCGCAGCCTTATTTCCGTTTGCTTGAGCGGCCAGTGGCGCAGATCGTGGAACGAGTGCGCCCCGGCTACTACAGCGAGCATCATCTGCCGAACCCGCTCGCCGCGTCTACTTCTTCGGCATCTGCGCGCTGATTTGCACGAGCTCGCTCGCGTCCGCTCTTTGTACAGGCGGAGTTAAGAGCGCTTTTGGAAGCCTGGCCGTGTAGGTCAGCCGCTCCACGAGCGGCAGCAGGCGCCGCACCGTTCTACCATGCAGAAGCAGGCTGCCGGCCACCAGCACAGGATGCGGAATCGTGGTGCAGCAGCGGGTGCATATGTCAATTTCGCTTGCTTTGCCATCCGCGTGCAGCCGCCGCATCTGCTCCATCGAAGGAGAATTCCAGATGACCGAAAGCGGCTGCTCTTCCACGTTCCCGATCGGAGAGCCGTCCAGCATGTAGCTCTGGCAGCACGGGTACACGTCCCCGTTCTGCTTCACGTACACCGGGCCCCGCCAGAGGTAATGGCAAGGATGCTTCCAATGGTCTGCGGTGTGCCCGGCATCGGGCCGCATCAGATTCGTTTCATCTTCCTTAATCCGTACCTGGTCCACTCCGGGAAGCGAGCGCCAGAAGTGCATGAACTCCTCAACTTCGCCCGCGTTCCGTTCCATCCGAACCATTTGGACGACCACCTGAAGCTTCGAGTTGCGCTCCTGCTTCAAACGGCTAAAGCGAACGAAATTGTCTCGAACCTTTTCGAAGTTCGCACCCTTGCGATAGAACTCGTAGGTTTCTTTGCTCGCTCCGTCGAAACTCAGCGTGATCTGCTCAAGCGGCGTCGCGAGCAGCCGCACGGCCGTCTGCTCATCCAAAAATGTTCCGTTTGTCGAAAGCAGTGTCGAGATGCTGTGCCGGTGGCAATATTCGATCCGCTCGAAAATCTGCCGATCCATGAATGGCTCGCCCAGGCCAATGAGCATCATGTGCTCCGCCGTCGTGCCGGCCTCGCCTACCAGCTTCTGGAACACGGCGTCGCTCATGTCCGCCTTGGGCTGCTTGTGCGTTTCGCGGGGGCACATGGGACAATACAGGTTGCACTTGGCCGTGGTTTCGACGATGTACTCTACGGGCAGCGCGCGAATTTTGGTATGCCGGGCGAGATAGCTCCACAGCAGCTTGGCTCTGTTCCAGGCTCGCATCAGCGTCCTTTCATTGTACCCGGCAAGTGAAGGCAGCCATGAAGATCACGATTTCAGGCGCATCCGGCTTCATAGGGCGCCGCTTGATGAAGCAGCTCATGGAGGCAGGACACTCTCTCTGCGTGCTGAGCCGCTACGCCGGAGCGAACATGCCCGGTTCGGCTCAGCTTTTCGTCTGGGATCCCGTGAAGGCCGAGCCGCCGGCGGAAAGCCTGGCGGAAGCGGACGCGGTGATCCACCTGGCCGGCGAACCTGTGGCGCAACGATGGACGCCTGAAGCACGGCAGCGAATCCGGGAAAGCCGGGTGGCCGGCACCAGGCACCTAGTACAGGCGCTCTCTGTACTATCGCGCCGGCCGTCGGTGCTGGTCTGCTCTTCCGCCATCGGGGTGTATGGCGATCGCGGGGACGAAATCCTCACGGAAACATCCGCACCCGGCAGCGGATTTCTTACCGATGTTTGCCTGCAATGGGAGAAAGAAGCGGACCTGGCCGAGGCTCTGGGCATCCGGGTGGTGAAGGTTCGGACTGGAGTCGTACTCGGAACAGAGGGAGGGGCGTTGCGCCGCATGCTGCCGGCGTTTCGGGCCGGCATCGGAGGCAGAGTGGCAAGCGGCCGCCAATGGATGTCCTGGATTCATTTGGACGACCTCGCTGGATTGATGCGGTTCGCCGTCGAGAGCGAAAAGCTGCGAGGCGCCGTGAACGGCGCCGCCCCCGAGCCTGTGACCAATGCCGAGTTCACTCGCACATTGGCCGCGGTGCTTCGCCGGCCGGCCATTTTCCCGCTTCCTGCATTCGTCCTCAAGCTAATTTTTGGCGAGATGGCCCAAGTGCTGCTCGCTAGCCAGCGTGTTCTGCCGCGCGCCGCCGAGGCGGCTGGTTTCCGCTTTCAATATCCCAGCCTCGCGCCCGCCTTAACCAACTTGCTGAAAGCCTGAATCGACGCACTGCTATAATAAACCCGTATGGCAATTCCCAATGTGAAGCGATTCCGGCCGTTTTGTCCGGTCTGCAACGACAACTTCACCTTGATGGCCGTGCTTCCGAAGAACACCGACGTGGATAGATATCTCGCCGATGCGGTTGCGCGCCACGATCACAAGGCTTATCAGGAGTCCAAAGTTCAGCACTTCAAAGTGCGCGTCGGACAACAGAAGCAGAAGAAGGCGAAGTAGAGATCAGAGGCGGGCCTGCAGTGTCCGCAGCGCCCGCAAACTCTCCCGCGCTACATCCCCGTCTGTATCCTTACTCAGCCTTTCCAGCGGCTGCACGGAGTCTTTGTCCCCGCTGCGGGCCAACACCCAGGCCAGGTTGATTTTTTCGTCGCGGGTTCCCTCGAGCATCGGCTGATATAGCTTAGGGCGTACGGCAGGGTCGCGCGCCAGTTCCACCAGGAATGGAAAAGCTTCCCCTTGGTAGGATTTCGAATTCAGTGTGTTGATCAGATATCGCAGAGGGCTGAACTCGGACAACTCAGTGTTTCCCAAAGACACCAGAGCGAAAGCGAGGGACAGCCTGGCGTGCATCTTTCCTTCGGCTTCGAATGCCTTTTCGAGCATTGGGCGATCCGCTGGATTTTTCAAACGCGCAAAACCCTCGGCGGCAGCCGCCCGCATCAGATCGTCTTTATCATTGATGTATTGGGCATAGAGGTCGTGGCTCTTCGGATTCGGGAGCATGGCGATGGCGGTCAGTGCCGCGCGGCGGACCTTTTTGTCTTTTGCATTGTGCAGCACGTCCAATAAGCCGGGCAAAGCTTCCTGGTTCTGCAGAAGGCCTGTTGTCTCGATCGCCGCAAGCTGCACCCGCGCATCCAGATCGCGCAGCAGGAATGCGATTTTCGGCGCCACGGATTGATCTCGAATCTTTTGCATGGCAATGAGCGATTCGTAGATCACATCGGTGTCTTTGGAATGAATCGCGGCCAGCAGGTCCGGGAGGGCGCCGGCGCCGCGAAGGATACCAATAGCTCGTGCAGCGTTGGCCCTGGACTCCATGGTGGTTCCCCCGCGGGCCAATTTCCCGAGTGCCGCAATTACATCGGGCCGCACTTTGATATAGGGATCAATCACCTGGTCGTTGGTATCCGTGAATTTCCCTTTAATAGTCGTGCCTACACGCCGCAAGGAGGCAGTGAGGCCCGTCTTCACGTAACCCGGGTAATAGAAGTTCACCAGCCCGTCCGTTGCCCGGATCTGGATTTCCGGATCGTTGTCCTGAGTCGCCTGTATCAACGGGTCCAGGCTGTGCTGGGTGCCGATGTCTACAATCTGCTTGACCGCCTCCAGGCGGATTTCCGGGTTCTGATCCTTCAGCAGATCACGCAGCCTTGGCAAGGCGCTGGTGCCGGCTTTTCCGATTTCGCGCACGTCCTTCGGCCGCAATGTCTCCTGAGCAGGAACGCAAAGGGCCAGACTGAACGCCAACGTTACCCCGCAATACCGCTTCATACGCTCTAGCTTACTGCTGTCTGCAAACTCCGCGCCGCTTGCAACTCAATATGTCGCGCGTCCGCCGCTTGCATCGTAGCACTGGCCCGTAACGAAGGAGCAATCGGGGCTGGCAAGGAAGTGAACTACTGCGGCGATCTCCTCCGGACTTCCTGTGCGGCGCATGGGAATCCGCTCCGTCATGTAGTCGATCTGAGCCGGTGTGAGCTGGTCCAGGATCTTGGTCCGGACAACCGCCGGCGCGACCGAGTTGACGCAGATGCCTTCGGTGGCCACCTCCTTGGCCAGCGACTTCGTAAAGCCGATCACCGCGGCCTTGCTGGCGGAATAGGCTGTCATCCGCGGGTTGCCTTCCTTGCCCGCAATCGATGCGATATTTACGATGCGCCCATAGCGCCGCTCGCGCATGTGCGAAATCACGGCACGGCAGCAATGAAACACTCCGTTAAGATTGACGGCAATTACCTGCTGCCAGTCTTCATCGGTCTGCTCCCAGAGCGGAGCGGCCTTGCCCGCAATGCCGGCATTGTTCACCAGCACGTCGAGCCGCTGTTGCCGCGAAAGCACCTCGGCGATGGCGCTGGCCACCGCAGCCGATCGCGTAATATCGATCCGGAGAGGAAATGACCCGCCGCCGATCGAGCGGGCCACCTCCGTTGCTCCATCCACATCCAGGTCCGCCACCGCAACCACGGCGCCCGCGCGGGCCAGCCGCCGTGCAATGGCCTCCCCGATTCCTGTGGCGGCACCCGTCACGACCGCCGTCTGCCCTGTGAGATCGAACATGTATGTGCGTTATTCTTCCTTCACCACCCGCACTGCAATTTCCGTTGTGACGTCGCGATGCAGCCGTACTGGAACTTTGTACTCGCCCAACTGCTTGATCGGCTCTGTAAGCTGCACCCTTCTGCGATCGAGATTGAAATTCTGCTTCTCCAGCGCATCGGCAATGTCTTTGGCGGTAACGGAGCCGAAAAGTTGATCGTTCTCTCCCGCCTTCTGCGCGATAGTGACTGTGACGCCGCCCAATAGCTTTGCCAGATCCTCAGCCTCCACCTTGAGCTTGGCTTCGCGCCGCAGATGCGCCTGGCGCTCCTGTTCCACGATCTTGCGGTTTGCATCGGTCGCCGGCACGGCCAGCCGCTTCGGCAAAAGATAGTTGCGCGCATATCCGGAAGCGACCTTCACCACTTCCCCACGATTCCCGAGCCTTTCGATGTCTTCTCTCAAAATTACTTCCATGCCCGTCTCCCGCTCCTAGATCTGCGCCGCAAACGGCAACAGAGCGATATTCCGCGCCTTTTTAATGGCATCGCTCAGCCGCCGCTGATGCGGCGCGCAAACGCCCGAGATGCGCCGTGGAATAATTTTGCCGCGCTCCGCGATGAAGCCATGCAGCAGCTTCACATCCTTGTAGTTGATGTCATCGATTCTCTCGACGCAGAAGCGGCACACCTTCTTGCGCCGGAAATATTGCTTTTTCTGAGTGGCTACCGCTTTGTCGCCGCCTGTAGGGCGCTGCGACGCGCTGCCCGGTCTTCCTTTTGATTCCGCCATAGTTTACTCCTCGATGCCAGTCGCCCTACGCGGCCGAACCCTCCTTGGGCAGTCCGGGCATACCCGGTACGGGCGTCTCCCCTGCCGGCATTGCCGGTTGCGGAGTACCGGCCGAACCGGCCGACGCCGCTCTCTTGTGCGCTCTCTTGTCCCGGTCTTTTCGCCGCTTCTCCAGACGCTTCAGCGTTTCGTCGATCCTGACGGTCAGAAACTTGATTACCAGGTCGGAAACGCGCAGCCGGCGCTCGAACTCCTTCACGCTCTCCGGATTCGCATTGAACTGGAACAGAACGTAAGCCCCTTCGCGAAATTTGTCCACGCGGTAAGCCAGCCTGCGCTTGCCCCACTTCTCCACCTTCTCCACCGTTCCACCGGCATTGGCGACAACCGTTTTCATCTGTTCGATGAATTGGTCGATCTCCTCCTCCGGCGCATCCGGCTTCACGATAAACAGCTCTTCGTAAATTCTCATGCTTCCTCGATTGAACCTTGGGCGCGACGATTGAAATTCGTCATGGCCTTTTCGACGCCCTCGGTAATTATGGACGAAACTGCGTCGGCCGCGTAGCCAACGAACTCGCCCAATTCCTTCTCCTGCGAGCGCCGGAACGGCGCCAGCACGAACTCCGCACCATCGCGGACCGGGCGGCCGGGATGAATTCCCAGCCGCACGCGGATGAAGTCACTTGTTCCCAGGCTGCGGATCACGGACTCGACGCCGTTATGCCCCGCGCCCGAGCCCCTTGGTTTGATGCGCAGCGCCGTCCAGGGCAGATCCAGTTCGTCGTAGATCAGCACCAGGTCCGATGCTGCCAGCCCGTGCTTCTCGATTAATGCCTTAACGGATGTGCCGCTAAGATTCATAAATGTCTGCGGCTTGGCCAGCATCACGGCCCTACCGCCGATTTCTCCCAAGCCGATCACCGCCCTGGAATCCTTGCGGGTGACCCGGATGCCGTGATTTTCGGCAAGCCGGTCCACCACCAGAAAACCCAGATTATGTGGAGTTCGTGCATACTCTTCACCCGGGTTCCCCAGCCCTGCCACCAGAAACATTCGGGCTTACTTCTTTTTGCCCTTGGCCTCTTCGGCTTCCTCTTCCTTCTTTCCTTTCTTGACGACTTCGGGTTCAGCGGTTGGCGCGGGCGCTGCTGCCGCTTCCTCAGCCGTGGTTTCGCCGCGCAGCGCAACTACGTGCGCCAGCACAGCGTCCGCCGAGCTGAGCAGCCGCATCGAGCCGGACAGAGGAATCTCGCCTGCGCGTTTGCTCTGGCCGATCAGAAGCTCCGTCACGTCGATCACAAAATGCTCCGGAATTTCGTCCGGAAGGCATTCAATTTCGATCGCCCGCGTCACAACTTCCAGCAAACCGCCCTGTGTTTTTACGCCCCGCGCGTCGCCTTGCGTTACTACCGGCACAGCCACGCGAATGCGGCGGCTCAGATCGATGCGCTTGAAATCGGCATGCAGCAGCGTTCCGCGCAGCGGATCCACTTGCTGATCCACAACCATGACCGGGGTATTCTCACCGCCCTCAATGTGCAAATTGAAAATCGTGTTATACCCGGTATCGCTGTGGATGATCTGATCAATGGCTTTCGGACTCACGGCCACAGGCACTGGATCCTGGTAAGCGCCATAGACCACCGCCGGGATCTTTCCCAGCCGGCGGGTACGGCGCGCTTCGTTCTTACCGCGTGAATTTCGTACTTCCGCGGTGACAGTAATGTCTTTTCTCACTTTCGTTTTTCCTTCCTAACCGGACCGGCAAGTCCGAGTGGCCGAACACTCCAGCTCTTCGTGGGTTGCCGCCCGGGAAATCTTTAGATGAACAGAATGCTGACCGATGTCTCCTCGTGGATCGATTGAATGGCCCTGGCCAGCAGCGGAGCGATCGACAAAGCACGAATCCGCTTCGATCGCTTCGCCTGCTTGGAAAGCGGAATAGAATTCGTGAACACCACCTCCTTGAGCTCGGAAGCCTCGATCCGCTCCACTGCCGGGCCGGAGAGCACAGCATGCGTCGCGCAGCCCGAAACGCTTGCAGCCCCCTGCTTCAAGAGCGCCTCAGCGCCCTTCACCAAAGTGCCCGCCGTGTCAATCAGATCATCCACGATCAGGCAATTGCGGCCTTCCACTTCTCCGACGACATTCATCACCTCGGCAACGTTCGCTTCTTCGCGCCGTTTGTCGATGATCGCCAGCGGCGCATTCAGCCGCTTGGCAAATGCGCGCGCACGCTCGACGCCGCCTGCATCCGGCGACACCACAGTGAGATTGGGAATATTCAGCGGCCGGAAGTAGTCGATCATCACCGGCGACGAAAACAGGTGATCTACGGGAATGTCAAAAAATCCCTGGATCTGCGCCGCATGCAAATCCAAAGTCAATATCCGGTTCGCTCCCGCCGTCTCGAGCAGCGCTGCCACCAGCTTGGCCGAAATCGGAACTCGCGGTTTATCTTTACGGTCCTGCCTGGCGTAGCCATAATATGGAAGCACCGCGGTAATGCGCTCTGCGGAAGCACGCTTCAGCGCATCCATCATCAGCAGCAGCTCCATCAGGTTTCGGTCGACCGGCGTGCACGTGGGCTGAATCACGAACACGTCTGCGCCGCGAACGTTCTCCTGAATCTGCACATCGGTTTCGCCATCGGAGAAGGGCTTAACCATCGCCTGACCCAGCTCGATGTTCAACGCCTGGCAGATCTCGGCCGAGAGTGCTGGGTTGGCGTTTCCAGTGAAGATCTTGATGCGGTCAGGTGTCATCGCTCGTACCGGCTTCGGGGCGGCCATATGTTTTCTTGCGCGTGAGCCCGTAGAGCGCGCCACCAGAGGGCACGGAACTGTCTACGGCCTACAAATGAGATCGGAAAAACTCGCTCCTCTCGAATCGACTCCAACGCGCGAATCGCTTCCGCGCGATTTTCAAATAGCCCGAACACCGCCGAGCCGCTGCCGGTCATCCGCGCCGGAAGCGCACCCAGCCTCCGCAGTTTTCGCTGAATGGACGCGAGCTTCGGAAACTGCTCGAATATTACAGTTTCGAAATCGTTACGGCCCTGCCTCAGACCGGTTTCGCCGCCTGTGCCCGCGGTGTAGCTCCACACCTGCGACTGGAAACTAAATATTTTATTTTCTTGAGATTCGGATGTCAAACACGGGCCCAGCGCGGCATAAGCGGCGGCTGTGGATATCGAGAGGCCGGAAGCCACCAGAATGCCCTGCCGCCGGCCAAGATCTGCGACCGGATATAGCTCGGTGCCCCGGCCCATCGCCACCGCCGTTCCGCCCAACAAAAAGAATGGCACGTCGCTGCCGAGCTGCGCGGCCAGCTTCATCAGAATGGAAACATCCAGATGGGTCCCGGCCAGCACGGGAAGCGCCAACAGCACCGCAGCCGCATCGGAAGAACCGCCGCCCAGTCCGGCTCCAATCGGAATTCCTTTCTTGAGGCGGAGCTCAACCCTGGCGCTTACGCGCATCGAGTCCAAAACGGCCGCGGCCGCTTTCCGGATCAGGTTATCCGGAGTCGCGAGGTCGCCTGCAAGCTCGATGCGCGTGGTGCGGGCCTTTTCGAAGCAGACGTCAATCCGGTCGGCGAGCGAGATGGTCTGAAAAACCGTTCGCAGCTCATGGTAGCCGTCCGGCCGCCGCCCAAGCACGCGCAGATCCAGGTTGATCTTGGCCAGTGCGCGTAGCCGCGCGCGCCGCGGTTCACTCATTTGTCATATTGCAGCAGCGAAAAAACGTCGTACCCGTTGAGACGTTCCCGGCCGCGCAGAAACGTGAGCTCGATGACGCAGGCAATCCCGGCTATTTTCCCGCCGACCTGCTCCACAAGCTGCGCCACGGCAGCCGCCGTGCCTCCTGTGGCGAGCAGATCGTCCACAATCAGGACCCGGCTGCCATCGCCGATCGCGTCCTTGTGCATTTGCAGGCTGTCGGTGCCATACTCCAGCTCATAGCTCACGCTCACGCACTCGGCCGGAAGTTTGTTCGGTTTCCGCACCGGTACAAAGCCCGCGTTCATCGCGTAGGCGAGTGTAGGCGCAAAGATGAAGCCGCGCGCTTCAATGCCCAGGACGACATCGACAGACCTGTCCTGATAATGATCCTTCAACGCATCGATCACTGCATGCAGACCGCGCCGGTCCTTGAGCAGCGTCGTAATGTCATAAAACAAAATTCCCGGCTTTGGAAAGTCGGGCACTTCACGAATCAGCTTCTTCAGATCGTCCATTAGCCCTCAACGGAAAAGGAGCCGTGTGGCTCCACGGCTGCCTCCTGCTCCTCGACGCCTCGGACATCCGCCAGCGTCGGCCCCTTGCGTAGAAATCCGGCCAGCTCCGACAACTGCTCATCGCGGCCCACAGCGTAGACCTCCACGCGGCCGTCGTCCAGATTGCGGACCCAACCGGCCACGCCCAAGCGGGAAGCCGCCCGCTGCACGAAGTATCGGTAGCCGACTCCTTGCACGCGGCCCCGGACAAAGTACCGCCGCGCCGACAACGATTGCCGTTTCATCCTGACTTGAGCGACTCCAGCGGGAAATCCGAGCATACCATTTCACGCCGGCCACTCCGCAAGCGCCCTTAGTTGATGCCGTATTCTCAGGAGTATGCGCCAATCCGAATGGCCGCTCATGGTGTACTTCATTTACACAGCAATTCTCTCGCTTATCCTGGCGCTGCGATGGCCTGTGCCTTTAGTAACCGTGCTCCTCAATCTCACTATCTTGACCGGTTATGCCCTGCTCATCTACGCCGATTCCTTCCGCCACGGCGAGTTTCTCGGCGTCATTCGCGATTGGTTTCCCTTCCCTCTCATACTGCTCGCGTACCGGGAGATGGGCTGGTTTGCGCAGCCGCACCATAGCTTCAAACTCGAAATGCAGTGGATCGTATGGGACCGTGCCGTGCTGAATGTGTGGGGGCTGCGCTCAGCGATCGAGGCGCTCGGACCGCTGCTACCAGCCCTGCTCGAGATCAGTTATTCGCTGGTGTATACGCTCGCGCCGTTCTCGCTCGCGATGCTGTTCGCTTATCGCCGCCGTGACCGTGTGGATCTCTTCCTGTTCATCTTTGCTCTGGGGGTGCTCCTTTCGTATGCGCAGTTTCCATTTTGGCCTTCGGAGCCGCCGCGAACGGTTTTCCCGAACACGGACCTGCCAAGCTACGACACGATTTTTCGCCGGTTCAACCGGTGGCTGCTGGGCGGCTATGGGATTCATACAAGCGTTTTTCCGAGCGCGCATGTGTCTGGAGCTTTCGCCGCAGCCTTCGGCATGATGCGCGCGCTGCCGGAGAAACCGTGGGTGGGACGCTTTCTACTCGTCATGGCCGTGCTGATCGCTACGGCCACGGTCTACGGCCGCTACCACTACCTGGCGGACGCGCTGGCCGGGTTGGCCGTCGCTTTGGCAGCGCTCGGAATCAGCGTGATCCGCTCTTCGGCCGCTCGCTCCACCGCGTTCCGCGTGAAAAGCATCGGATGATATTTGCCGGCCGCCCATTCTTCCAGCAGGTCGCTGTAGTGCCGGCTCAACGGATCGCCAGACTCACCCGGAACATTGGTCATTACAGAACGGTCCCAGTCCGCCAAGTCGAGAATCTGCCGGAACGATGCGCCGGTTGCTTGAGCGAAGCCGGGTCCGGCAGTGGAGTTCACGGTGGTGCCATCGCCCGGCCGCGAGACTGGTCCGCGATAAAAAGAGGCGTTCCGGAGCGGATGCTGGAACGTGATCTGGTGAAGCCGGCCCCAACGCCACTCCCGCCGGTCCGGCCCCAGGATGCGGTTCAGCTCCGCGAGCGCAGAATCGAGCGATGACGCAAGCGCCCGCGCGTCAGCGTGAGATTCGAGCGTGCGGAACAGCATTTCCAGATCGGTTCGCGGTCCCAGTTCCGGCCCAAATACCGCGTTGGGAAGCTTTGCAATCCAGGCTTCGTAGATCGCGGCCGGGCGTGAGTTCATGTCGAGCCGGCAGTCCCAGGCGGCAAGCTCAGACGGCACCGGATCGCTCGGCTTCCATTGAGCGAGCGCCTGGCGCAGAATCCCCCGGAAGCGCTGCGCAGCCAGCGATGTGACGTCCTGCTGCATGCGTTCGAAATCGTCCACCGAGAACTTGCGTCCCGCTGTCAGCATTTCGCGGATGCGCAGATAACGGAACGGCAGAGCCCATTCAAAGCCGAGCGGCGTCGTATAGCCGGGCGGCAGAATATTGTGATTGGCCGTGGCGATGAAGTGCTCGGGAGGATTGTAGCGTCGCGGCAGATCCGACATTTTCCGGAATCCGCTCCACTCGAATTCTCCTGTACCGGGAACCGGCATCAGGCCGGACCAGCTTCGCACCGGCGCGAGCCCTGCGGCCTGCCAGCCGATGTTGCCCTCCACATCGGCGTAGACAATGTTTTCGCTCGGAACCCTGTAGCGGTCAATCGCCGCCAGAAATTCGTGCCAGTTGCGAGCGCGGCTCAGAGGCAGCCCCGCCAGATATCCCGCGGTGCCCGGCTCGCTGCCAACCCAACGCAGCGCATACGCGCGATGCCGCGCGCGATCCTCATAGATCACCGGCCCATGCACCGTATAACGCAGCTCAATCTGTTCCGGCGCGCTTCGGCCTTTCACCGACACAGACTGGCGCTCGATCTCCATGTTCTTCCATGCGCCGCGATACCAATATTGCCCGGCATCGGCCGGGTTGAGCTTTTCTACAAACAGGTCCTGCTGATCGATGCCAACAATCGTGAACCCGAACGCGATCCGCTCATTGTGGCCCAGAGCAATGCCGGGTAAGGCCGGCTCTCCCGCCCCGATTACGTTCCACCCCGGCGCGACGAGATGAACGGTCTTCCGCAGTGACGGAATGAGCACCGGGCGGTGGGGATCGTTGGCCAGAATCGGTTTTCCGGTCACGGTCATGCTGCCGTCGACCACCCAGTTGTTACTGCCCTGCTCGGCGAAGCGCACCGGGCCGATTGCCTCGTTATAGACGCGCAGAATCCGCGGTGTGATGTCGGATAAATCAAGGCCCTTCGGCACTTCAATTGGAATCTGCGGATCCACCGGGAGAAACTTCCGGACTTTCTCAATGCCGAAGCGCCGGACATCGATGGCGCGCGCCACCTCTCGCGACAGATTCCGCGTCATAAGCAATCCGGCCACACGCGCGGCGCAATCTTCCGGCTCCCAAAGACCTGGATCGTATCCGGCGATTTCGAACTCCACCGGCCGCTTGCCGTTCAGAGATCGAATGTACGCGTTGATGCCGTTAGTGAATGCCTGGGCAATAGAGCGGGTCTCAGGTCCGTAGCTATCCCATTCCGCTTTCCAGTCGCCGCGAAACCGCACCGCGCGGGCCAGACGATCGCGCTCAAGAGCTTCGGGCCCCAACACCTCGGCCAGCTTCCCCGTCCCGACCCGCCTCCACAAATCGATTTGAAAGAGCCGGTCGCGTGCCGCGATATACCCCTGCGCGAAGAACAGGTCTTCGGTGTTGCGAGCATAGATGTGCGGGATTCCCCACCGGTCGCGAAGAACTTCGACCGGTTTCTTTAGCCCGGGGAGTGGAACCTGCTCGGCTGAAGCCAGAGAGGTAAAAACAAAAAGCGCCGTAAGGATGCCCTTCACGGCGCTCTAGTGTAGCAAACCCTGCCGAAAACTTCGGCGTCTGTTGCAGGAGGGCTTTATGAAGCGGGCTGCTTGGAATCCGATTTCGAATCGGAACCAGACTTCGACTCCGCACCCGAGGCGACGGGTGTTTCCGACTTGGCCGCCTTGGCTGACCCATTCTTGGCGTCCCCCGAGGCATCCGTCTTTTCGCCTTTACCGTTCGACCCATTACTCCGGGCGTAGTCGGTGATATACCAGCCGGTTCCTTTAAACTGCAGGGCCGGGGCGGACAGCAAGCGCTGAACGCGGCCGCCGCACCCGTCGTGAAGAGTCAACGGCTGGTCGGAAAACTTCTGCATCTTTTCAAACGTCTCGCCGCAGCTTTCACACTTATATTCGTACAGAGGCATGGTGGACTACCTAAAAGATCTTAGTCCAATTTTAGCAGATTACGTCTCAACGGAAAAGAGTTAACCTTTACTGCGCTTGCGGGCCGCCGGCCTTCTTGCAGGCGCGGGAGCCTCGACTTTCACGTCCACCTTGGACTTTTCGACGTCGAAGGTCACCATGAAAGGATCTTTGCTGAACGCGCTCGGTACACCGGAAAATTCGACATCGGTCCCCAGTTGCGGCTTGCCCGCCAGCGGCGAATCCAGCTTCAGCGTCACTTCCGGGACATTCGGATCTGCAAGAGCAACGACGAGCTCCTTCGAGCGTACGGCAGGCTTGGCATCCACGAGCTTGCCCTTGAACTTCTGGACTCCACCGGCGCCCCCGGGTACCTCGGCGCCCTTCATTTTGCCTTCGAAAAACTGCTGCCCTTCCGGACCCGTGAGTTCTTTCTTGAGGTTCATCCACATTGCCAGCGCGGGATTGCTCTGCCGGAACTCGTTCTCCTTCTCGATGGCGATTTCGTTAGCAGTCTTGATCTTGAAACCAGGTGGCGGGAAGGCGCTGCTCTTCGCCTGAGTTTTCAGCTCGTTCAGGCCCGTAGGATCCTGACCGTGGTAACTGTTGTATGCCTTCTCGAGATAACTCTGCACCTGCTGGCGGCCGGCCGGCGTCAGCGCACCCGGGCCGTCGTAGGCCGCGGCGCGTGCGAAATGGAACAGCGCTTCCGACTGCCGCTCCGGCTTCTTTTGTTTCAAGATCTCACCGCCCAGCCAGTACGAAACCTCGCCCGCGTTGGGATTGATCTTCAAGCTCTCAACGAATTCCTGCTCGGCCTTCTCGGGTTCTTTGCGCATCATGGCAATCCAGCCGAGCGTCTTGTGCGCCAGCGCATCGAAATCCTTCTTGGCCTTTTGCCAGTCTTCCTCTTTTGTGCTGGCCGGCTTCTGGGCGTTCAGCAAACCGTTGGCGGCCTTCTCGCCGGCATCCAGGTCCGCTGGGCTGGGGTTCTGCAATGTGGTGGTCAGGGCCGTTGTAAAGAACAGCGCCTGAACATCCTTGGGCTCGAGCGTCAATAACTCCTTGGCTGTTTCCAGAACCTTCGCAGGCTGCCCCAGCGCCTGATACGTCAACATCAAAATCGTGAGCCGTTCCTGTTTGAAATCGGTATTCGGGTACTTCTCTTTCCACGTATTCAGAAGCGAAAGCTTCTTGTTCGGGTCAGTCTCTTTGACAACCGCGTTGTAGAGATCGTACTCGCCTTGATCTTTGACCTTCTTCTGCGAGGTCTGCTGGCCGGCTTGGGGCTCCTGCGCTCGAGCGTACTGCGATGCACCCGTCATCGACCCAAGTACCGCGACGATTGTCAATCCCGTAAGACTTTTAAAAAGTTGGTGCACTTAAGCCTCCTGCCTGATTTCCGCTAGGGACTGAAAATTGTGGGCTGCCGTTTGGCGTCCGCATGTGAAACTGTCCCACGATTCTCGTTTGACCGGTGGGTACCTGCGGAGTATAACCGAACCACTGAAGTGGCGCAACTAATTGGACGCCGCACGAAGCGTCCTGGTTCCGGCCCGCACCGTGAACCCGAGAACCCGCCCAGTTTGGGACAGACTCCGGATTCGATGATAGCAAATCGACGATATTCTAGAGATTCGCATGCGCGTTCTGGACCTCGGTATTATCCTGAGTTACCTGATCGCGATCACCTGGTTCGGAGTCCGATTCCGTCATCGCCAGAAGAGCCTACGCGACTATTTTCTCGGCGGCAAGACGGCGCCCTGGTGGGCTATCAGCCTCTCAATTGTTTCCGCCGAGACCAGCACGCTGACCGTAATTGGAACGCCGGCTCTCTCGTTCACAGGCGATCTGGGTTTTCTGCAGGTCGTCTTCGGATACCTCGCGGCGCGCATTGCCATCTCTACGCTGTTTCTACCCCAATATTTTCGCGGTGAGATGTTCACTGCCTACGAGCTCATGCGGCGCCGGTTCGGAGAAGGCATCCGGCGGCTGACCGCTTCGATCTTTCTGGTCACGCGCGCTCTCGCCGAAGGTGTGCGCGTGTTCGCGGTTTCAATCGTGATCTCCATCATCCTGGGCACCGGCGAGGTCTCATCGATCGTCCTAATCGTGCTGCTTACGCTCGTCTACACCTTCGAAGGCGGCATGACGGCCGTGATCTGGACAGACGTGGTGCAGATGTGTCTATATGTATTGGGCGCGGCGCTCAGCTTCGCACTCATTCTGGCACAGATTCCGGGCGGTTTGGAACACGCCGCGGCGGTCGCGAGCCAAGCCGGCAAGTTTCATCTCTTCGATTTTCGGTTTGAGCTGTCGAGCCGGTTTTTTGCTATACCCTTCACATTCTGGTCCGGTCTTGCCGGCGGATGCTTCCTGACCATGGCCAGCCATGGCACCGATCAACTCATGGTGCAGCGTCTTCTGAGCGCGCGCGATCTCTCCCAGAGCCGCGCGGCATTGCTGGCCAGTTGGATTGTGATCTTCATCCAGTTTCTGCTCTTCCTGCTGATCGGGATTCTTCTTTTCATCCATTACCGCGAGGCGCACTTGGCAGCGCCGGCGCAGGCCGATCGGATCTACCCTGAATTTATCTGGCGCAGCCTTCCTCCAGGACTTGCCGGCTTGGTAATGGCCGCGATTCTCGCAGCAGCGATGGCGAATCTCAGCGCCGCTCTCAACTCGCTGGCATCAACGACAGTGGTCGATTTCTACCGGCCTCTGACCGGCTCTCGCGATGATGCCTCCGGGCTGCGGATGGCCCGCATCGCCACGGTAATCTGGGCAGCCGTGCTGCTGGCCATCGGAATCATGGCCCGGCGATGGGGATCGGTCCTGGTCGCGGGTCTCACGATCGCGTCGATTCCGTTTGGCGCGCTGTTGGGAGTCTTTCTTCTGGGCGTAACCACGCGGCGGGTGGGCCAGCGCGCTGCCGTAGCCGGCGTCCTCGCCGGACTGGCCGTCATTGCCTGGGTCCGGTTCTTCACGACCGTTGCCTGGACCTGGTACGTCCTCATCGGTACAGCCGCCACCTACTTAACCGCTTGCGCCGCCTCGCTATTCGGCGATTCATCGCTTGTCCAAGAAAGAGAGAACTAGTGCAGCGAACACCTGTGAAGCCTGCCGAGCTGAGCCGTGCTTTGGGCCTGCCGAGCGCTGTTGCAATCGTGATCGGCACTGTCATAGGCAGCGGCATTTTTCTGGTCCCGGCCACGATGATCCAGCGCGTTGGCTCACCGGGGATGGTCTTTTTCGTCTGGATCTTCGGCGGACTGCTTTCGCTCGCAGGCGCACTGAGCTACGCAGAGCTGGCCGCCGCTTTACCCGATGCCGGCGGAGAATACGTGTATCTTCGGAAAGCCTACGGACCTTTGTGGGCCTTCCTCTACGGCTGGACGCAAATGTGGGTAGCCAAGAGCGGCTCGGTGGCCACGCTTGCTACCGCATTCTTTTACTACCTGACGAACTTCCTGCCAGCGCTGGACCGCACCTTCTACGTGGTGCCGCTGCCTCTGGGTGCCCATGGCGCGCCGCTCGAATTGCGTTACGGCCAACTGCTGGCGATGGCGCTGATTCTGTTCCTTGCGGGTGTGAACTACGGGGGTGTGCGTATCGGCGGCGGCGTGCAGCTCGGCGTCACAATCGTCAAAGTTGCGCTGCTGGCATTCATCATCGGGGCGGCGCTGCTGCTGCGCCCCTCTTACCCGGCGGTGGTGGCTCCCTTGTCGCCGCAGCCGTTGGGAGTTACCGGTTTCTTCGCGGCCCTGGTAGCAGCACTTTGGGCCTATGACGGCTGGAACAACGTGGGCATGGTTGCTTCGGAAATTCGGGAGCCGCAGCGAAACCTCCCCAGAGCGCTAATCGGCGGCACCTTCTGCGTGATCTGTATCTATTTGGCTGCGAACGCGGCGTATTTCCATGTTCTTTCCGCGCCGCAGGTGGCTGGGAGCCAGCGCGTAGCGGCCGAAGCGATGCGTCGTGTGCTCGGCGGCGCGGGAGCCGACGTCGTTGCAATCGCCGCCATGATCAGCATTTTCGCGGCGCTTAACGGCAGCATTCTCGCCGGTTCGCGGGTGCCCTATGCGATGGCGCGAGACGGTCTTTTCTTTCGCGCAGTGGCCCGCGTTCATCCGGTTCACCGTACGCCATCGGTCTCCATTCTGGCCCTAAGCGCGTGGTCGGCGCTGCTGGTGCTGTCCGGCCGCTACGAACAACTGTTTACATATGTCATTTTCGCGAGCTGGATTCTTTATGGCATGACGACGGCAGCCGTCCTGGTACTTCGCAGAAAATTCCCGGAATTACGGCGCCCCTATCGAACGCTGGGATATCCGTTGGTGCCAGTACTTTTTGTACTAGTGGCACTATTGCTAGTACTTTCGACTTTGTTCGATTCTCCACGGGAATCTCTGCTCGGACTTGTGCTGATTATTTTGGGATTGCCCCTTTATTATCATTGGAAAAAACGTGCGTGATATCATAAACAGAAGCCGGCCAGGTGTCTCCAACTGCTTCGCTCGGCCCATGTACCGGTTTGGTCCTGGGTCGACACTGTTCTGATTTTGGAACAAAGACCTTGATATCCATAGCTAATTGGGGTAAAAAGGCAGTTGTGTGCTGTTTGCCCAGACGAGCTGTTCCGATTCCGGAACATGCGCATCTTTCAGTCAAAAATAATTTTCTGGGGGGCGAGTATGGACGTAGCCAAGATTTTATCGGAATTACGCCAGGAGCGAGAGCAAATTGAAGAAGCTATTTTGAGCCTGGAAAGGCTGGCTCGGGGCCGCGGGAGGCGGCGTGGTAGACCACCGGCCTGGATGTCCGCCGTCACAACGAAGCGGCGCGGCCGTCCGCCGGGGAGCAAAAACAAGACCTCGACTACAGCATCCTCCACGCCGGAACCACAAAAAGCTGGCGCTGCCGGAAAATCCGTAGCAGTTGCCTGAAACAGCGCGCCGGCCCTTAGCCGGTCCGGCGCTCTCGGGCCATTTAGCCGAAGACGATCTCCGCGATTACGAGCTGAGGCATAGCCTGATTCCAGCTCTCCGGAATATTATCGAACGCGAGACGGAAATTCTTAATCTCGCCCGGCGCTAATCCCCGTGTTTTCTCCCCCACCAGCGGAACCCGCTCCCGCAGCACAACCTGGCCGTAGGCATCGTAGAAAACACAGTTAATCTCCACTCGCTTCAAACTTCGGTTCCCGTTGTTAGCGATCTTGCCTACGATCTCCGTAACTGATTGTCTGAGATAGCTTTCATGAGCCTGCATTTCCACGTCCCTCAGCCGCAGATACTGCACGTAGGCCTTGGCGTCCGCCGTTGCCGGGCGCGCCGGCTCAGGCTCGCTTGCAGAGCGCCGCTCGAGGCTCAGAAAAACGGCGCCGCCCGCAGCTAAAATGACGGCAATTACAATCCAGGCTACCGGAATAGCACTTAGTAAATTCTTAGTCGAAGCTCTATCGCCCGCCAACAGTCATCTCCGAGACTAAGAGAGTCGGAGCGGCTGCCGAACTTCGAAATTCAAGATCCGAGCCGACTGCTTCCACGTCAAGCAGCATTCGTTCGAGATTGCCGGCAATCGTGATCTCCGACACCGGAAACGCGAACTCTCCGCCGCGGATCCACATTCCGGCCGCACCGCGCGAGTAATCTCCGGTCACGATGTTAACACCGAAGCCCATCAATTCTACGACGTAGAAGCCCTCCTGAATTCCGGCGATGATTTGTTCCGGCGAAGTCTGGCCCTTCCCGATAAAGAGATTTCCATGTCCGATTCCGGCATTGCCGGCGAGGCCGCGCGCGGCGTTGCCCGTCGTCCTCATGCCAAGCTTGCGCGCCGCGTAAGTGTTCAGCAGATAGCTCTTCAGCACGCCGTTTTCGATTACTACCGTGCGGCGCGTCGGAACGCCTTCGTCGTCAAACGGCGAAGTGCCGAACAAGCCCGGAATCGTTCCGTCATCAACCACGGTCAATTTCTCCGAGGCGACTTTCCGGCCGAGCTTACCGTCGAGAAACGATTCGTGCCGGTAAATGGCGGCGCCATGCACGGCCTCAAAGATATTCTCGACGAGCGAGCGCGCCATTCTTGGATCGAACACCACGGGCACTTTGCAGGTTCCGACCTTCACGGATCCCAGGCGCCGGATCGCGCGGCGCGCCGCCATGGCGCCGGTCTCTTCCGGCGAATCGAGGCCTCGCATGCTGCGTGACATGGAGTACCAGGAATCGCGCTCCATTGATGCGCCCTGCTGCGCCACCGGGACTGCCATAAGCGAGCAGTAGCTGGAGCGGTATTCGCCCGCAAACCCGCGCGAGTTGGCAAAGACGCGCCGCCCCAGATGCGAATCAAAGGAAGCTCCCTCCGAATTTACGATTCGAGGATCAAAGCGCAGCGACGCATCTTCGGCCCGCCGCGCCAGCTCAATCTTGTGCGCCGTATCGAGCGTGGCGACATCGTCGCAATGGAGCGCCAGGTCACCTGGGAGGGAGCCAAGCTCCGAAACGTCCGGCAGACCGGCGTGCGGGTCCTCCGTAGTGACTCCAGCCAACTCGATTGCCGAGCGCACCATTGTTCGAATGCCCTCGCGCGTCAGATCGGAGGTATGCGATGAGCCGGTGCGCTTCCCAATCAGGACACGTATACCGGCGCCACGCGACCGCGCCTGCTTGAGCGTCTCAAGCTCACGCAAGCGCACGTTGGCGTCGAACTCCTCGCCTTCGGCGATCGTGCATTCGGCATCGGTAGCGCCGAGCTCCAGCGCCTCCTTGATAACGCCGGCGGCAATTTCCGGAAGATCCGCTCCGCTCACGCGGTGCCTCCGACGGTCATGCTATCGATTCGAATAGTCGGAATACCGACGCCCACCGGCACGCTCTGGCCCTCTTTGCCGCATATGCCGATCCCCTCATCGAGCCGGAGGTCGTTGCCTACCATGCTGACGTATCGCAGAGCCTCCGGTCCGTTCCCGATGAGCGTGGCATTACGCACGGGCCGCGTTACTCTGCCGCCTTCAATGAGGTAGCTCTCCGAAGCGGTAAAGACGAATTTGCCGCTCGTGATATCGACCTGCCCGCCGCCGAAGTTGGCGCAGTAAAGACCGCGCGGCACCGATCGCAGGATCTCTTCAGGCTCGCTCTCGCCAGCCAGCAGGAACGTATTGGTCATGCGGGGCATGGGAATGTGGGCGTAGCTCTCGCGGCGGCCGCTGCCTGTTCGGCCGGTACGCATCAGGGCACTCGAGAGCTTGTCCTGCAAATATCCGCGCAGCACGCCGTTTTCGATGAGTACATTCCGCTGCGTGGGATGCCCCTCGTCGTCAACATTGAGAGAGCCGCGCCGCCCGCGGATGGTTCCGTCGTCAATCACTGTGCACAGCGGGCTGGCCACCTGTTCGCCCACGCGGCCGCTGAAGGCCGACACCTGCTTTCTATTGAAATCGGCTTCCAGGCCATGACCAACAGCTTCATGCAATAGAATTCCCGGCCAGCCGGGCCCGAGCACCACGGTCATTTCGCCCGCCGGCGCGTCGACGGCGTCCAGCATGGCGATAGCCTCGCGGGCCGCTTGGCCTGCGAAGTGCTCCGGCGTTTTGTCCGTGACAAAGAAGTCCAGCTCTACGCGTCCGCCTCCTCCGGCATGTCCGCGCTGCGGTGTGCCATCCGGGCGGCGCGCCAGCACCGAGACACTGAGGCGGGCCAAAGGCTGCCGGTCGCACGTCACAATCCCGTCGCTGGTCGCGCAGAGAACCTGCTTCAAGTTATCGGCGTAAACGGCGTGGACCTGAAAGACCCGCGAGTCGTAGGCGCGCGCGGCCCGGTCGGCGCGCTTGACCAGTTCCACTCGCTCGGCGAACGATGTTTCCGTCGGCGCCGTGACTACCGGATACAAACTGGCCATGCGAGCCTCGTTCAAAGGCGCCTTTGCTATTTGTGCCGGTCCAGCCGCTATGCAGGCCGCCACTTGTGCCGCTTTGCGGATTCGCTCCGGGTTGAGATCGTCGCTATAGGCGTAGCCGGTTCGTTCCCCGGCGATGACGCGCACGCCCACTCCAAGCGAAACGCCCCGCGAAGCGCCCTTCACAATGCCTTCGTCAAGGCTGATGCTGCTGCTTTCGAGATACTCGAAATACAGGTCCGCATACGTCCCCCCGCGCGAAAGCGCCTCCGTCAGATATTTCTCCAGGTCGCGCAGGGTGATGTTGAAACGCGCCGCGAAAATCGAGTCGCGAAATTCCATGGTTTCAGGCTAGCATGCTGCCGCAACGCAGCTTGCGCCGAGTCATACTGAAAAGCGCATGCAAGCCTCGCCACAGCCCGGAAGTCTTGCTCCGCTTGAAATGGCAATCCGCCTGGTGGTTGCCGTCGCGATCGGTCTGCTGGTCGGGCTCGAACGCGAGTGGTCTCATAAAGGCTTAGGCGTACGAACGTTCGCGATTGTCAGCGTGCTGGGCATGGCGGCTGCACTCCAGTCGCAAACATTCACGCTGATCGGGATGGCCGCCGTAATCGCGCTGGTCACCGTGCTAAACATTGGCCACTTCATACTAGAGCGTGAGCTCGAGATTACGACCTCCGCCGCGCTGCTGGTCGTGTTCACACTGGGAGCGCTTGTGGGCACGGGGCACGTCTTTGCTCCAACGGCCTGCGGCATAGTCATGACGCTGCTGCTGTCCCTCAAACCGCAGTTGCGAAATCTGGCGGGAGATCTCAGGGCCGAAGAGGTTCGCAGCGCCGTTCTGCTGGGCCTCATCGGCTTTGTGATCTATCCGCTGCTGCCGGACCGCTTTGTCGATCCGTGGAGACTTGTCAATCCGCGGCAGGTCTGGCTCACCGTAGTGCTTATCGCCGGTGTCGGATTCCTCAACTATGTGCTCTTGCGGCTGCTCAGCACGCGCGGCCTGTACTATGCAGCGATCTTCGGCGGCATTGTAAACAGCACTGCAACTGCGGGCGATTTAGCCGGTTCGCTCGCGGGAGCCGAGAAGGCGTCGGAGCGCCTCGGCATCTCTGTCGCGCTGTTAACGCTGATTGCCATGTTTCTGCGGAACCTCGTGCTGTTGGCCGTGCTCAGCCCTGCTGCGGGCCTGATTGCGCTGGGGCCGATCCTGGCAATGTCGGCAGCCGCAGCCGTGTTCATCTGGCTCCACCGATCGCAGCCTTCCGATACGCCCGCGGTGCGGCTTTCCTCCCCCATGTCCTTTCGCAAGATCACGAGTTTCGGTCTGTTCTTCCTGACGATACAAGTCCTGGCGGACCTGGGCCAGAGATTTCTTGGCGCGCTGGGCAGTATTGCGATTACCATAGCCGGAGGATTCGTCGCCGGAACCAGCGCGACCGCCGCCGTAGCAAGCCTGGCCAGACATGGTGAAGTGGCCGTCACCACGGCGGCGGTTTCCACGGTGCTGATCTGTATGGCGGGAGCGATCGCGGCGATACCGGTGATCCGGCGCCAGACTTCCAACACCGGTGTTGTCCGCACACTGATTCGCGCCTCCGCCGCCGCGGCAACGGCCGGATTCGCGACTATGGGTGTACTCCTGCTTGTGGGATTTCCCCGCGCGGGCTAAGCAGGCGCGGCCCGGTAAGGCTCTCGTCCGTTTTGACGGCGCGTCCGGCTTCGCCGCTCCGCACCAGAGCGAAACGATAGAGCACTGGTGCGACCATTTCATTGATCGCCACCACGCCCAAAACCAGGGCCGAAGCATCACTGCCGAAACCCGGAAACGTCCGCACAAAGAGAAGCGCAAGCGCTAGGGCCAGTCCGGCTTGGGGCAAGAGGCCAAAACCGGCATACGTGCGGACGACATCCGCCGCTCCAGCAATGCGCGCGGCTGCCCAGCCGCCGGAAAGAAAACCCGCTGCGCGGACCAGCACCAGGATCATCGCCGGTGCGGCAATCGCAGGCAGTTGGTCAATATGTATGGTTGCGCCCGCGACCGCGAAGAAGATTACGTAAACCGGCAGCGATGCGGAGTGGATCTCACGATCAAGACGGGGGCCGGCGTCCGTGACATTCCGAATGAACATCCCCGCCGCCAGCGCGATAATCAACGGATCGAAATCGATCCGTTGGCCGACTTCGGCGACAACGAAGGCGACCGTCAAGATGAACAGCGCGCCGCCGCCCTGCACGCGCCGGAGATAGGCCGCGAGCAGAAACCCAATCAGCACGCCGGCCACGATCGATCCCAGCAGCTCCCAAGTGAGCGTCCGCGCTGTATCCAGCGCATCCGCATTCGCGCCGAGCGCGGCCTTGGCCATAGTCGTAACCGTGGCAAACAGCAGGATCACGACCAGGTCGGACATAACAACTACGGCAAGCACGGTGCGGCTGAGCGGACCGTCTGCTTCCATTTCCGAACGCAAGGCCACCACCACTGCGGGCGACTGCGCCACGATCATCACCCCCAAGACTCCTGCGATCGCCGCGGCCTGGATGGTGTTGAGCGGCGTCATAAACGGCAGAAGTCCCCGGACCAGGTACGCTGCCAGCGCCAGCAGCACGGCCGTTCCGAGAATCGCTATGCCAATCAGCCACGCAACGCTGCGGAGGAGCGGCCGGAATTCGCGCAGATCCAGCTCGACCCCGGCGGTAAGCGCGATCAGAGCCACAGCTACTCCATTGAAGATGCCGAGATTCGAAACCATCGGCTGCGAAACCAGGTCCAGCACTTTCGGCCCGACGATAATGCCCGTAAAGATGTATCCGGTGAGCCGCGGCAGGCCCATCCGCTTAAAGATGCTGCCGGCAAAAAATGCCGAAAGCAGCAGGTAGCCGCAGGCGAGCGTTGTCCCGGCGGCGCCGCTGCCCACTGCCGGCTGGGGAGCAAAGGAGCGCGCCGCCTGCATCAATCCGCCGAGCGCGATGGATAGCAAAAGCAGGCGCATGGCTGGGCTACGGCAGTATGCCGGCGGCGGCTTCGCCCTTTGCGTGGTCGCCCGCAATTTTGCGGCGCGTGGCGAACTGGACCAGGATTTCCGTCACGATTGCGCCTCCAATCACTGCAGTAACGATCCACGGAATCGTGGGCCCGAAGTACAGATCCTGAGCGCTAACGACGATCGCGATCGCCAGAGCCCCCACGGGCGCGAAGATCAGCGTTTGACGTTCGTAGGGCACCAACTGCGGCAGCACTCGGGTGCGCGAGATTCGAATGGCAAGCCATTTTCCCGCCAGTCGCGCGGCCACAAATAGCACCATGAGAGCCCAGCCTTGCCAGCTGCGGCCATCCCACAAAGAGCCGGCCACCAGAAGGAAGAGCAGATAAACGGGGCGCTCCAGCCGCTCGAGCGCATCGCGAACGTGCTGCTTGGATCCGCCGGGCAGATTCACCAGAATTGCACCCGCTATGAAGCAAACCACCAATGGCGAGAGCCGCAGGAATCCGGCAATGCCCGCCGTGAAGGATATCGAGCCCAGCATCAGCAGCGTGAATTCAGGTCCGGGCCGTATCTTTCCGAGAGTCGCATAAATCAGACCGCCCATGGTGGTGCCGATGCCGAGCGTCAGAAACAGCCACGCGGTGCCGGGCAATTGCCAGCTCACCATCACGGCCGAAGGCCGGAAATAGGCCGCCAGCAACATGAGGCCGAGCACACCTGCCAATTGCTCGAGCTGGACGACGTTGTTCACTCGCGAGACCCACCGCGGGTCTACGCCCCACTCCCGGAAAGCATACGGAGCGCTGCGGGCGGCCATCGCCCCGGCGGTCCCCAGAATGAACGCATCCCGCAGGAAGGCGGCATTCGCTGGTGATTGATCTGTGAAGGCAAGGATCAAAGCGCAACCCGCCACGATTACTCCGAAAGGCGCCGCTGCCGTCGCCATGCTGATCGACGCGACGCCCGGACCGAGACTCTCCACCAGCCGCGTATCGAACCGGAAACCGACAGTAAAGCCGATCCAGCCCAGCCCCAGCGCCAAGAGTGGGCGGAGCTCATATAAAACCGACAGCGACAGGATGCTGACCTCAGGCGAACTGGCAACAGCGCCCAGAATGAAGAATGGAAATCCCGCCGTCACCAAGTGCAGGATGCCGAGACGGCGCTCGAATGCGAGCACGCGCCGATGCCCTCCCAGGTACGCCAGCGCCAGCAGGATCGACATTCCGAGAACGGCGCGGATGACAACGGAACGCCGGGCCAGCGCGCTGTTCGGCGCGGCCGGCGGGGCCGGAGCGACCAGAATCGGGAACTCCGGTTGAGAGCGCCCCTGCCATTCCGGCCGAAGCGCGGGAGGAGCCTCCGCGATCACCGAAGCCGGCGAATGGGGACCGGCGGTCTGTTGGGCGATCAGCGCGACAGGCCAAAGCAGCAGAGGCGCAAGCCGCGGCACTGCTCTCATGTCGCCGCCCGCCGCCTTACTTCACGCGGATGTATGCCAAGAGCGCGGCAGTCGGCATCCACCATTTCACGGACCAGCTCGGCGAAGCTGGTCCGAGGCTGCCAGCCCAATCGGGCACGGGCCTTGGACGCGTCCCCTTGCAGGATGTTGACTTCGGCGGGCCGGTACAGGGTTGAATCGGTCTTTACATACGGACGCCAGTCCAGGCCTACATGAGAGAACGCCAGTTCGGCAAATTCCCGCACGGAATGCGTTTGTCCGGTTGCAATGACGTAGTCGTCCGGGCGCGGCTGCTGCAGCATCAGCCACATGGCTTCTACATACTCTTTGGCATGGCCCCAATCCCGCTGCGCTTCCAGGTTGCCCAGCGGCAGTTCGGTAGCCTTTCCAGCCAGGATGCGCGCCACCCCCGCGCTGATTTTCCGTGTGACGAATTCATACCCGCGGCGAGGAGATTCGTGGTTGAACAAAATACCGCTCGAGGCGTGCAGACCATAGGCTTCCCGGTAGTTCCGGGTGAGGTGGAACCCAGCCACCTTACTAATTCCGTACGGTGAGCGCGGATGGAAAGGCACCCGCTCATTCTGCGGCACCTGCGGAGCGTTGCCGAACATCTCGCTCGATCCCGCAAAATAAAACCGGCAGCGCGGCGCCAGATTCTTGATCGCCGCGAGCAAAAAATGCGTGCCGTTGATGTTGGCATTCAGAGTGGAGAACTCATCGTCAAACGAGTAGCTGACGAAACTCTGGGCGGCCAGGTGATAGCATTCCTCCGGTTGGGCGCGAGCGACCACCTGGTGCAGACTGGCATAGCTTTCCAGTGACGCGGCATGCAGTACAAGCTTGGAACGGACCGCCTGGATGCGCGTGAGCCGGTTTTCCGGGTCTTCCAGTGCAACGCGGCGGACCAGGCCGTGGACCTCGTAGCTCCTCTCCAACAGGAGTTCGGCAAGATAGGAACCATCCTGCCCGGTAATGCCGGTGATCAGGGCGCGCTTCTGGGCCATCTCTTCAATGTAGCAGGACAGCCTGTAGGGGCTCTGACAGCCCTTTTGCTTTCGGGCTTAAGGCCTTGTAACCTGGATACTTGCCGGTACGCCATTTCGATTGTTGATGCGGATGTTCGCGGATGCCGGCCGATACGGGGCGGCATGCTGGTCGATTTCGAACTGATTAAGCGCGCGCAAGCAGGTGATGATGCTGCATTTAGCGAAATCGTATTAGCTTACCGGAAGCGGATTTTAGGGACGATCGCGCGGTTGATTGCGCGGCCCGAAGACGTAGAGGATGTGGCGCAGGAGGTGTTCCTCCGACTATACTTTTCACTCGAGCAGCTTCGGACGGCGGAGGTTTTTGAGCCGTGGCTCTATAGGCTGACCGTGAATGCTGGGTATGATTACCTGCGCAAACAGAAGCGGCGGATGGAGTCGCGCATGTCGGATTTGTCCGAGCAGCAAGTAATGATGGCGGACGCTGCTGCGGGAGGCAGGGTCGACCTGGAAGACCAGCAGCAGGCTCGGACACGAGAGCTTGTGGACTCGTTGCTCGATTCGGTTTCAGAAGCTGACCGGATTCTGCTGACGCTGAAAGAGGTGGAGGGATTATCACTCAAGGAGCTTGAAAAGGTTTATCAGGTTAACGAAAATGCTCTGAAGGTTCGCCTTTTTCGCGCTCGGCAACGAGTCCTGAAGGCGTTTGGTGCGAATCGAAAGAATCCGCATCCCAAGGATGCGGCGAAAGCCGAGATATGACGCTATGTCTTCTCTGAACAGCCATCCGGATGAAAGTGCGCTGGATCTACTCTTCCGCGCCTACCGTGACGCGTGCCCTGCGCCGGAGCCGAGTCCTCAATTTATGCCTCGACTTTGGCAAAGGATCGAAGCCCGCCAACGCTATTCTTCGTTTTTTGGACGTGTGGCGCGACGTTTCGTTACGGCGGGAGTGGCGCTCTCTCTTGGAATGGCCTTGTATCTCGCAGTGCCCACATCATACAGCTCCCTCTTTACCTCAGAAAGCTATGTGGAAGCCTTGGCCGGCGGGCGGGCCGCCGATGCGCTGGATTTGGAACTGCTGCACTCCGATCCTTTTCCCGTGGACTGAGCAATGAAACGATCCAAGCTGTCAGCCACGATCTATCTGCTGCTGGTCTTCCTCAGCGGTGCGGTCGTCGGCGCGTTCGCTTACCGGCTCTATACGCTGAATCCCGTGAACGCAGCCCGGAAGACACAGGCGAGTCCCGAGGAGGTGCGGCGGCGCTTCGTCAAGGAGATGCAGACCCGGCTGAAGCTTAGCCCCGCCCAGGTCTCACAACTCGAGCAGATCATGGATCAGACCCGCCAGCGTTTCAGAGAATTTCAGGAACGCACGAAACCGCAGTTAGACGCCATTCAGGCCGAACGAAAGGCTCTACAGGAACAGCATGCGCAACAGGTTTCCGCCATGCTTTCAGATTCGCAAAAAGTGGAATACGCGAAGATCCGGGCCGAGCGCGCCGCCAGAAGAAAGCTCGAAGAGCAGCAGCGGCAGGGACGGTAGATCGCTTACTGAGAAACGGGCTGGCTTTTCTTCCCGCGGGTAGCCCGGTACTTCTTTTCAAACCGGTCCACGCGTCCGGCAGTATCCACCAGCTTTTGCCTTCCGGTGAAAAACGGGTGGCACGCAGAACAGATCTCCACCCGGATATCGCCCTTGTGCGTGGAACGCGTCCGGAACGTATTACCGCACGCGCAGATGACCTTCACTTCTTCGTAGGCGGGGTGAATACCGGCTTTCATAAATGATTGGGTTCCTTGTGTGGTTTCAGTATAGCATTCAGCCGCTATAATTCGCATATGCTTAAGCCGCTCTTATGTTTAGCTTTAATTCTCGGCGCCGCTGCGGGCACGCGAGGCGAGGCTCAGGACCGCATTCCCATCATCTTCGATACGGATATCGGAGACGACATCGACGACGCGCTCGCGCTGGCTCTGGCGCTACAGTCTCCGGAGCTCGATGTACGAGCGGTGACAACGGTAATAGACGATACAGAGAATCGCACGCGGCTGGCATGGAAGGAACTGGGACTTTACGGCAGGCAAGACATTGTACTCGCAACGGGAGCGCCCGAGCCATTACTCGACCCGATTCGAAATCAGCCGGCACCCCAGTTTCAGGTCTTGACCGCGGAAGACCGTCCGCCCGAAGCGGCGCACCGCCGAGCCGCCGATGTGATTATCGAAACGCTGTTGGGGTCTGACCGGAAGATGACGCTCGTGCCCGTCGGTCCTCTGACCAACATCGCCCTCGCGCTCAAGACCGAGCCGCGGATCAAAACCAAAATCGAACGGATCGTTTTGATGGGCGGCTCCTTTGATTTGCTCCGCTCGGAGTACAACATCGCCCGCGATCGGGCCGCGGCCGCCATCGTGTTTCGCTCCGGAGTGCCAATCACGGCTGTAGGTCTGGACGTGACCACGCGCTGCAAATTGGAGCGTGCCGACCTGGAGCATCTGCGCAGCGCACAAAACCCTGCGAGCGCCTTCCTGGTGCGGCTGATCGAGCTCTGGCAGAGCGACAAACCGGGCCAGTACCCAACATTACACGATCCCGTCGCCGTGGCGACAGCTTTTCGCCCGCACCTAGTCGAGACACGGCTGGGCAGCGTTGAAGTGGAGACTTCGAGCCGGCTGACCAACGGCATGACCCTGTTCACGCCAGCCGACCGGTTGCCAAAGGACACTGCCGCCACGACACAGGTGGCGCGCAATGTCGATGTGCGGCGCTTTCTGGACCTGTTTCTCGAGCGGTTAGCAGTGCCACCGAGAAAGAAGTAGGCACTTATCCGACTACGACTACCTGGATCTCGCCGGGGCCGTGAACTCCTCGCACCAGAATCTGCTCGATATCGGCCGTGCGGCTCGGACCGGTGATGAGAACCATCGCGCTGGTTTGCTCGGCCGGGAGCGGCAGTAGAGCAAAGAGCTCGTCCAACCCGCTCAGTACCCGCTCTTTCGGAACCACGGCTATGTGAGCCGGGGGCAGCAGCGAAACCAGCCGGGCCTCCTCCGCGCTGGAGAGCATGACGAGCGTGCCGGTATCGGCAAGCCCATAATCGGCGCTCGTGATACCTACCTCGGCTGTGGCGCAGAGCTCCCGCAGAGCCACTCGATCCGTGACCCCGGAGCAGACACGATCCAGGGTCGCAATGCCGCAGTCCCGCAGGAATGGCGCGTTTGAAGCAACTGCGCCCCGGCGCCCCAGCGCAGTCGAAACAATATCCCGCGCTTCCTGCTTTGTCCTGGCGCGGTACACCTTTCCGGCGAGTGCTTCTACATTTGCCAGGAATTCCTGGATGCGCTGCTCCCCGGTAAGTTCAGGCACACGGAGCCGCACCGGAGGCGCTGGAGGAGGTTCCTGTCCCGCACTGCGCCCCAATGCGGTACGAACCTTATGCAAGATGTGCTCGCGCGCCATTCAGCGTCTTCTCCAGCGCTCGCGGAAACTGGTGGATGGCGGCGGCGGAAGATCTCTCTGGCTTAACCACGCCCGGAGGGGCCCGATGTTCAACAGACCGGAAGCGCTGCGAATCCAGCCTCCTGGCTCCGGCGGCGCAAACGAAGAGGCAGCTTTACCCAGCATCTCGTAAATCCGTGGATGGCACATAACCCAGGCCCAAATGCGAAATGCCAGCTTCTCTAGACGCCCGCGCCCTTCCTTAGCCTCCGCCTTCTTTACCTCCGAGCGCAGATCGAGCAAAATCTTCGGAATATCGATCTTGACCGGACACACCTCCGCACAGGCGCCGCACAGGCTGGAGGCGAAGGGCAAGCCCGGTTCGTGAGTAATGCCGAGGAACTGCGGCGTGATGATGGCGCCGATAGGCCCCGAATAAACCCACGGAAAACTGTGGCCGCCGATCTTGCGATAAACGGGGCAGTGGTTCAGGCAGGCGCCGCACCGGATGCAGTAGAGTGATTCGCGCTTGCCGCGATCTGCCAGCAGCCTGGTCCGGCCGTTATCCAGAAGAACAACGTAGAACTCCTCCGGCCCGTCAATTTCATTTGCGCGGCGAGGCCCGGAGAGAAACGAGGTGTAGACAGTCAGGCGCTGTCCCGTGGCGCTGCGCGCCAACAACTTCAGGAACACAGCCAGGTCCTGGGCGCGCGGGATCAGCTTTTCAATCCCGGCCACGGCCACATGGATTTTAGGAGCGGACGTGGTCAGCCGCGCATTGCCTTCATTCTCCACCAGCACCACGGCTCCTGAATCGGCCACTAGAAAATTCGCGCCGCTGATTCCGATATCAGCCGTAAGAAATTTTTCGCGAAGGACGGAGCGGGCGATCATCGTCTGCCGCTCGATGACGGTTTCGTTCGGCACCCCCAGCTCGCGCGAGAACAGCTCCGCCACCTGGAAACGCGTCTTGTGCAGCGCGGGCGCGACGATGTGATACGGCCGCTCGTGCGCGAGCTGAAGAATGTACTCGCCCAGATCGGTTTCTACCGAGGCAAGGTGATGATGCTCGAGACGCTCGTTCAAATCGATCTCTTCCGTGGTCATGGATTTCGATTTGACGATCAGCTCGGCGCGTTTTTCCTTCGCCAATTCCAGAATAAACTCGGCTACCTCTTGCCCTTCCTTGCAGTAAATGACCTTGCCGCCGTGCGCGGCGACCTTGGCCTCGAACTGCTCCAGGTAATAGTCGAGATTCTCGATCGTGTGCTTCTTCAGAGCGTTCGCCTGGCTGCGCAGATCCTGGTAATCCGGCAGAACGGCCGCTCCAACGCCGTCGCGGCGCTTCGTCATCAGCCGCCCGGTTGCCGTGTAGATCGCGAGCTGAAGCCTTGGATCTTCGAGGGTTTGATGAATTCTTTCCTGAAACTGAGCTGACATGGAAGCGGCCTCAACGGCTGGCGAGCACTTCGGCAAGATGCATCGTGCGGATGGGCAAGCCGGCGCGGGAGAGAGCGCCTTGCAACTGCATGAGGCAGCTCGAATCAATGGAAACTACCGTTCGAGCCCCCGTACGCAATATAGATTCAATCTTAGTGCGGGCCATCGCGCCCGACACTTCGGCAAACTTCACCGAAAATGTTCCACCGAAACCGCAGCACTCCTCGGCGGCGTCCATCTCGCGAAGCTCGAGCCCGCGGACTTTGGCCAGCAGCGTTCGGGGCGCCTGCCGGATACCCAGGTCCCGCAGGGCGTGGCAACTATCGTGGTAAGTAACAGTCTCTTCGAGCCGCGCACCAACGTCTTCCACCTTCGCAACCTTCAGCAGAAACTGCGAGAACTCCCAGACCCGGCCTTCGAGCGAACGAGCGGCCGCCAGCATCGCCGGTTCCTTATGAAACAACTCCTCGAAGTGATGCGCGATCATCGACGTGCAGGAGCCCGATGGGACGATAATGAATTCGGACTGCGCGAAGACCTTCAGAAAGTGCCTGGCGACTTGGCGCGCTTCGGCATGATATCCGGTATTGAATGCGGGCTGGCCGCAACAGGTCTGCGCTTCCGGGAAATCGACCGCGTAGCCGAGGCGCTCCAGCACGTCGGCCATTGCGATGCCCACGTTGGGAAAGAGCTGATCGACAATACAGGTCACGAATAAGGAGACCCGTTTGGCCATGAGACAAAAATTGTAGCAGGAGTGCCCGCACGATGTGGCGTAACAGCCGTATTGGCGCGCAGCCGCCGCGCTACATCCGGCCGCGGTACGCCGCGTCGATTGAGATGCGGTTGGTATCGAGAATGGTGCCCGTAGCGCGCTCCAGGGCGGCCTTGGCCTTCACGTACGCGCTTTTAGCCGCAACTTCAGTCGAACGGGCCTGGGCGAGCAGACTCTCGTACTGGATAACGAAGAAACTTGTAGAAGCGCCGACCTCGAATTTCGCCTGCTCCGCTTCAAGCGATTGCTCCTGCAAAATGCGCGCCTGGACCGCCGCTTCGTAAGAAGCGCGCGCGCGGCGCATGGCGATCAGAGCGTCTTCTACCTCCAGGCGCGCCTGGTTTTGAAGCTGCCGCAAGCGGACTTCACTCTGGCGCAATTGCAGCTCGTCTCGCGCAAGATCCGCTTCCGCCACACGATTGCGGAGCGGCAGCGTTACCTGGACGCCGATCCCATACGTGGGATACTTGCGGCTAAATACCTGCTCCAACAGCCCGCCGTAACCGGTGATGAAGCGCGGGTCGGCGCTGGCAGCGAGCGGATTCTGCACGCCGGCGAGACCGTTATTTTGCAGCACGCCGACAAGGTCCACTTGCGGCAGCACCGCATTGCGCGAGCCTTCGAGGCCGATTTCGGAATTCGTTACTTGCAGCCGACCCTGATTCAGGTCGGGCCGATTGCTCATGGCAGTTGCGAGCAAATCCTGAATCGGGCGCACCTCTTCCTTTTCAGGAATGGTCAGAGGATCAGTCGGGATCAGCCGCGCGGACTGCACTTCGGGGTTTTCGTTTCCCCGCCGGGTCAGAACATTTTTGAAAATAGCCTCCTGCTCCTCGAGCAAGCCGCGCGAATTGATCAGGCCTTGCCGGCTCGAGAACACCAGCGCATTTGCGCGCGCCATTTCCACCGGCGCCAACGTCCCCTCGTCCACCTGCGCCTTTGTATCGGCGAACAGCTTTTCAGCGAGCCTGACGCTCTCCTGCTTCACCTTAACGTCCTCATTCAGCGCAACCAGGTCAGTATAGAGACGCACGACGCCGTAGACCGTTGAAATCAACTGCTGCCGGAACAAAAGGCTTGTAATCTTCTGATTATTCGCGGCGATTCGAATGAAACGGCGATTGACGTTGGATCCGAAACCGCGCAGCAGCGGCTGCGTGATGGTGAGGCCCAGGCTCGAACCGGTAAATGGGCTATAGCCGCTGCGAACCGAGTTCAACGATTGGCGGCTGTTTACGAACGAGAGATTCACCAGCGTGCCGGGCCCGAAGGCCTGCTGGTATCCGGCATTGGCGTTCGCTGTTTCGCTGATCAGCGAACTGGTGCCCGTTACAAAGGCGTTGGTCTGCGGCGTAGTGGCATGCGTCCAGTTCAAGAGCCCGGTGAGCGCCGGGTCAAACGCGGGAACCGGGGGCCCGGAGGACGCAGGAATCGCTCCCTGGATCGAAAGGCTGGTCTGGACCTCCCCGAGCACGCCCAGCTCGAGCGCGTTCGTAGCGACGGAAGTTCCGGGCGCGGTGGTCGAGGCAGAAGCTGGATTGGTGACCAGAGGGCTTTGCGGTCCTCCCACACCGGCAGGCGATTCCGATAGCGTATACGACAGACCGCGGAGCGTCCCGCCTCCAGTGGCTCGCAGCAGATCCGAATCAGCAATGGGCAGGTTATACCGTTGGAGCTCAATATCGAGGTTGTTCTCAATTGCGAGGGCAAGGGCGTCGCTGAGCGACAGGTAGAGATTCCCCCCCCGCAATAGCTGTCGGAGCCGGTCCGAGTCTTGAAAATTCGGAGGCGGTACTGCACGCCGGGCCGAGCCCCGGCCAGGGAATGGAAACCGGCTGGAAGAGGGCGGCGGGCCGGATTGTGCCGCAAGCCTGATGCCCGCAGCCGGGGAGAGAGCCAGCAGCACCGTTGCGGCGGACTTCAACATCGAAGAGATCATTTCTTTGGATGGGAGCCTGCGGCTGAACCTGCATTCGGACTCCCAGACGAACCTCCTTTTCCCGCGGTTTTCTCATTCAACAACACCGGATTCACCTTCGCTCCTTCGCGCGCCGAATCTCCTGGATTGATTACGACGTTCTGGCCTGCCCGAAGGCCCGAAAGCACTTCAATGTCGGTTCCGTAATCCCTGCCCAGACTGATTCGCTCGAAGTGCACCACGTGATCATCGCCCACAACAGCCGCCTGGGGACCGTCGCCGCGCACCACCAGCGCGTCGCCGGGGATGAGCAGCGGCGCATTTTTGCGCAGAGTCTTCAAATCGACCAGTGTATACATACCGGGGAGAAGGAGCCCGCTCGCGTTCGGCACCTGCACTTCGGCGAGGAGCGTGCGGGTGGCAGGGTCCAGGGCATTGGCGGTGCGGGTGACTCGTCCTTCAAAGGAGCGCCCGGGCAGGTCCGGAAGCGAGAGCCGGGCCGTCTGCCCCACTCGCACCGATGCGGCGTCGGACTGAGGCACATTCACGTACGTGCGAACCATATTCGATTGGGCGATACGGAACAGCAAAGTGCTGCCCGCCGTCACCAGGGTACCGGCATCGATGTTGCGCACGGTAATGACACCGGCAAAGGGCGCACGAACTTTCATATAGCCCTGCAGTTCGGTAAGCCTGGCAAGATTTGCTTCTGCCGCGCCCACATTGCTGCGGGCCGCCGCGACTGCTTTTTCGAGCGCCTGAACATTCGCCGACTGAGCCATGTACTGCGTTTGATACTGATCGTTTTCCTGACGCGAGACCGCTCCCTTCAGGGTGAGGTTGCGCCAGCGCTCGGCTGTCACCCTGGCGAGACCTTCGTTGCTCCTTCCCTGCTCCAGATTGGCCAGCGTTTGCTCCAGCGAAGAACGCGCCTGTGCGAGCGTGGCTTCCGCCTGGCGGACCTGCTGATCAAGTTCCGGAGCTTCGATCTCGGCCACGAGCTGGCCGGCGCTCACGCGGTCGCCGATATCCACATAGCGGCGCTTGATGTAGCCGTCGGCACGCGCAAGCACGGGAGACTCGGAAAGGGCTTGAATACTGCCTGGCAGGACCAGCTCGGCATCGCTTTTTGAGCGCGCGACCGGCGCCACGGTAACCGTGGGGAGGGCCTCCCGGCGGGCGCTGGCTTCGGCAACTAACAGCGACTCCCGCCGCTGGCGTGGTATATACCCTGTCAGAAACCCTACTACCACCAGCGCGGCGGCAAGCAACCCGAGCATCCAGAGAGTACGGGAGGACGGGCGTGCCGGACGCTGGCCGTGCCCTGCCTGCTCCAACAACCGCTGCTGCTCAGCCAATTGGCGCTTGAGCTCCTCGACTTCAGCGCGCAAGCGTTCTTCATTCGCTGCTGTACCCGTGGGCTCCTTTTCAATGTTGGTCTGGCTCATATGGTCTAGGTAAGCTCCAGTTCACTCGGTTCCCCTTCATGCTCTTCCTCGGCGATCTGGCGTTCGTAATCGACAGGCGGCTTCTTCCGCATATAGCTATAAACGATCGGAACAATGAAAAGCGTGGTCAAGGTAGCAAGAATCAGGCCGCCGATCACAGCGCGGCCCAGGGGCGCGTTCTGCTCTCCGCCTTCTCCCAATCCGAGAGCCATCGGCAGCATCCCTATGACCATTGCCGTGGCGGTCATGATCACCGGCCGGATTCGCGTGTATCCCGCGGAAAGCGCCGCGGCCCGCGCTCCCATACCTTCCAACCGCTGGTCATTGGCGAACACAACCAGCAGAATGCTGTTGGCTGTGGCTACGCCGATGCACATGATCGCGCCCATGAGCGAAGGTACGCTGAAGCTTGTCTGCGTGATAAACAACATCCAAATAATTCCGGAAAGGGCGCCGGGAAGCGCCATGAGGATGATAAAAGGATCGAGCCACGATTGAAAGTTTACGGCCATGAGCAGATAGACCAGAACGATCGCCAAGATCAGGCCCAAACCAAGACGATAGAATGACGTCTGCATCGTTTTGACTTGTCCCCGGAGGTCAATCGTCGTACCCTTCGGCAGCTTTTTGGAGACATCGTTGATGATGTTTTGAACGGCCGAGCCGACGCTTCCCAGATCGCGGCGGTCTACTCCAGCATAGACGTCGAAGACCGGTTGAACGTTATAGTGGTTCACGATTTCCGTCGTGACTCCCCGGCTGACAGACACCAGATTGGAAAGTAACTGCGGGTTGGTCAAAGCCGCGCCGGGATTTCCGTATGCTAGCGAGGCCTGGTTGGGCGAATTCCCGACCGATGAATTTGTCGCATTCGCCACTCCGGCGATGGATGTCGGCGTGTTCGAGACAACACCACTCCCTGTCGCCGAAATCGGAGTGCGCAGCAGCGTATCGAGCGAATTGATTCGGTATTGAGGCGTCTGCACGGCGACCGTGTAGTTGACGCCGTTGGCCCAGTTCAGCCACTGGTTGGGAGCAACCTGGCCGCTCGAGCTGAGTGAAATTAGAAGACTGCTGGTTACATCGCGCTGTGTCAGACCGAGCTGCCCGGCTCGAATCCGATCGACATCGACGCGCAGCTCCGGGTAGTCCACGATCTGGTGAATGTGCACGTCAGCCGCGCCGGGCACTTGCGAAACGCGTTGTGCAATCTGCTGCGCGATCCGGTAGTTCGCGTCCCGGTCGCGGCCCACGATTTGAACGTCGATGGCGGAGGGCAGCCCGAAGTTGAGTATCTGGTTCGTTATATTGGCAGCCTCGAAAAAGAAGACAACGTCGGGAAACTTCTGATTCAGGCGCTTCCGCAGCTTGTCGGTGTATTCTGCCGTGGACCCGTGCTTTTCCGGATTGAGCGAAATCAGGATGTCTCCGTCTCCGTTGCCGATCGTGGAGCTGTCGCCGAAGGCCAGATTGATTCCTCCGTTGGGAAGGCCGATGTTGTCGATAATGTTTTCGATCTCGTCTTGCGGAATCACGCTTCGGATTTCGTCTTCGATCCGGCTGAAGATCACCTCAGCCTCCTCGATCCGCATGCCCGATGCGGGCCGCGCATGAAGCCGCATCTGTCCGGAATCGACCATCGGAAAGAAATCCTGGCCGATCAGCTTCACCAACGACAATGAACCGACAGCAAAAATCCCGAAGCCGATCAGCACGGCGGCGCGGTGGTCCAAAGCCCAGTCGAGCAGGCCCGTATAGGCGGAGCGCATCCGTTCAAAGCGCCGGTTAAACAGGTAATGCACGCGCCAGATGAAACCGGTGCCGCCGGCGGACTCTCCATGCGCGCCCATCGCGTACAGTTTTACTTCGGGTTTCAGCAGGTAATGCACCATGGTCGGGATGAGCGTGCGCGAGAGGAGATAGGACGCGAGCATCGCAAACGCAACAGCCAGCGCCAGGGGCGTAAACAGATACTTAGCCGCTCCCGTGAGCAGCAGCACGGGAACAAATACGATGCAGATGCACAGCGTAGACACGAAAGCCGGAGCGGCGATCTGGTTTGCGCCGTCCAGAACCGCCCGCACCAGCGGCTTTTTCATCGCCATGTTGCGGTGCGTGTTCTCGATTTCAACTGTCGCGTCATCGACCAGGATTCCGACCGCCAGCGCGAGCCCGCCCAGCGTCATCACGTTAATCGTGTATCCCATCAGGTTCAGCAAGATCAGCGAGGTGAGAATCGAAAGCGGAATCGAAATACAGACGATCAGTGTGCTGCGCCAGCTTCCCAAAAACAGCAGAATCATCAAACCCGTCAAGCACGCCGCGATGGCGGCTTCGCGCACCACGCCTCCGATTGCGGCCCGCACGAATAGCGACTGATCAAAGAACTGCCGGACTTCAAGCTCCGAAGGCAAGCCGGCCAAAATTTTCGGAAGCACCTCCTTTACCGCATTGACGATGCCCAGAGTCGAAGCCTGCCCGTTGCGCAAGACGGTCAGCAGCGCTCCCCGCGTGCCGTTGGTCCGGACGATGTTGGTCTGGACGGCATATCCGTCGCGGACCTGTGCAACGTCCTTCAGATAAACCGTTGCTCCATTCACCGTCTTGATCGGCAGATCGTTCATCTGCTCGAGGACACGCGGACTGCTGTTCAACGTGATCTGGTATTCACGATCCGCCATCTTCGCGGTCCCGGCCGGGAGAATCAGATTTTGAAGACTCAGCGCATTGGAGACGTCGAGCGGCGAGAGCTGCTTCGAATACAGCGCATCCAGATTGAGATCGACCATTATCTGGCGGGCGCGGCCGCCGAAAGGCAGCGGTAGCGCGGCGCCCTGAACCGTAGCAAGCTGGGTTCGAATGAAGTTTTGACCCAGATCGTAGAGTTGCTGCTCGCTCAGCGTCTTACTGCTTAATCCGAGTTGCAGCACCGGCACGCTCGAAGCATCATATTTCAAAATGGCCGGCGGAAATGTGCCCGGAGGAACAATTCGGAGCAGGGTTTGGGCGAGCGCCGTGGTCTGCGCCAGCGCCATTTCAACCTTTGCGTTGGGTTGAAAGAAAATTCGCACCACGGAGACGCCGCTGTACGATTGAGATTCAATGTGCTCAATATCGTTGACTGTCGTGGTCAGCGCGCGTTCAAAAACCGTGATGATGCGCTTTTCCATTTCCTCCGGCGGAATCCCCGCATACGTCCAGACCACGCTCACCACTGGGATGTCGATATACGGAAAAATATCCACCGGCATGCTGACGATCGCAGCGCCGCCAAGAATCGCGATCAGCACGGCCATCACGACAAAGGTATAAGGACGATGTAACGCTAACCGGACTATCCACATGTCAGTTCAAAATGCTCCACAGGCTCTGCCTCGTAGAGAGGGGACGCGCCACAGGGAGAACGATCGAAATCTCAGGCGTGTCTTCTATTATGAAAAACCGCCGGATTTTTTGGATGCATCGGGAGAGGCAAACGTCGGTAGCCCTTTGTAGCTATTGACATGCGCAAAGGCAAAATGCGGGCTAGGGCAGATGAATGATGCCGCGCTGGATGGCGGCTGTAGCGGCCTGGGTCCGGTCCTGAACATCCAGCTTGCTCAGAATGCTCTTGACGTGATTCTTCACCGTATATTCGGCGATGTTGAGCGCGAAGGCAATTTGCTTGTTGCCCATGCCCTGCACGATCAAGCTCAGGACTTCTTTCTCGCGTGTGCTTAGAACAGGACGCGGAAACTGCGCCGCCAGCGCAGCAGCAACGGCGGGCGGAAGATACCTGCCTCCGGCGTGGACGGTCCGGATAGCGGCCAGCAGCTCGTCATGCAGGACGTCTTTGGTGAGGTAAGCCTGCACGCCGGCGTCGAGAGCACGGCGGATGTCCTCATCGCCGCCATAAGTGCTGAGCGCGATCATGCGCGCATGCGCATAGCGGCTGCGAATCGCCGCTGCCGCGTCAAAGCCGCTCAACCCGGGCATGCGCAGATCAAGGAGCGCCACGTCAGGAAGGTGTTTCGCAAACAGATCGACGGCCTGCTGTCCGGTCGAGGCCTCCGCAACCACGGTCATATCAGGCTGCATGTTGACAATGGTCGTCACGCCGACGCGGGCGATCAGGTGGTCTTCGGCGATCAGGATCCGAATCGGCTTGGAATCACTCACGTCAGCGGCACCGAGACCTCAACCGTAGTACCTCCGCAGGGACGGCTGGCGAGCCTGAGCTCACCGCCCATGCGCTCGGCGCGCTCGCGCATCCCAAGCAGACCGAAGTGCCCGCCTGCCGCGGAGAACGCGTTCTGCTGGTCGAAGCCATTGCCATTATCAGTCACGCTCAGTCGAAGAGTCCGCGCCTCCATGCCAAGATGAATCCGGATTTCGCTCGCGCCGGAATGCTTCAGCGCATTCGTTACAGCCTCCTGCGCGATCCGGAGCAGATGCTGTTCGGTCTCCTCAGGCAGTTTCCGAAGTTCGCCGGCAACATCAACACGCAGTTCGACGGAGGAACCGGCGGTCCAGTGCCGGGCGCCTGTCTCCAGCGCGGCAGGCAAATCCTGGCCATCCAGCACGGAGTCCCGCAGATCTGTTACCGAGCGCCGTGCTTCGGTGAGACTGTGCCGCGCCATTCTGCGAGCCAGCTCCAGATGCTGGCGCGCGGGCCCGGTCTCGCCGTTCATGCTGAGGGCCACGGCGTCGAGCTGCGAGGCGATACCGACAAATCCCTGAGCCAATGTATCGTGTATCTCCCGGGCCAGGCGCACGCGCTCATCGAGCACCAGCGCGAAACGGCTGCGGATCTGCCGTAAGCGCATCTGATATACGGCCCAGATCCCGGCTAGCAGGACAATTCCGGCAGCAATGCGAAAGCCGGTGGTTTCGTAGAAATGCGGCAGCACCTCGAACGCGTAGGAGCGTTCAGTCGGTTGGCTCCCGGGAATCTCAGCGCGCACACTGAACCGGTAGCGTCCATGGCTGAGGCTGTTGTAGTTGATCGTGCGGCGGCCGCCCGCCGGCACCCACTCGCGGTCGATCCCTTCGAGCTTGTAAAAATACCGCACTCGTTCCGGCGCGCTGAGATGAATTCCCGTGTAGCGGATTTGCACCCGGCCGTTTCCCGGCTCGAGCTTTGGGTGGCTCGCGGGATCGATCTGCCGGCCGTCCGCCGTCATTTCCACGACGTGAACCAGCGGTGGCAGCATTTGCGGCTTGCGGGAAGCAGGATCGAGAACAGCCAGCCCGCGGCTGGTCGGAAACCAAAGGCGGCCGTCGGAGCTGCGGAAGCCGCCGCTGCTGGTCGGATATCCGGGCGCGCACTGAGCGCTCCGCAATCCATCTTCGACGCCGTAATTGACAGGATGCAGCACAGCAATTCGCCGCTGGGCATAATCGCGCAGCTCACGCTTTTCTACGCGGCAAACCCCGCGAGTCGTACTGAGCCACAGCGACCCGCGGCCGTCGTCCTCGACATGCGATATGTTGTCGCTCAGTAACCCGTCGCGCGACGTGTACTGCAAGAATCGGCCTTGCTGCATCGCATTAAGGCCGCCGCCGAAGGTGCCTACCCAGAGCGTGCCCTCCGCATCTTCAGACAGCGACCGGATCTGGTCGCTCGAAAGGCCATCGGCCGTGGTGTACAGCTTCTGTTTATCGCCCTTGATGTGCCAAAGGCCTCTTCCATATGTTCCGGCCCAGAGACTCCCATCCCGCCCTTCACAGAGTGCAACCACGGAATTGTTCAGCAACGGACCGCCAGGCACGACGATTTGGGATCGGGCGCCTTCCAGCACCAGCAGACCATTGGGGGTGGCGAGCCAGATGCGGCCTCTGCGGTCTTCGAGCGCATCGAAGACGATGACGCGGCCGAGCGGATCATTGGGCACATAACTCGTGAATCGGCCGCCGCGCAAGCGGCTGAGTCCGTCGCGCGTTGCGACCAGTAACCCGCCTTTCCGGTCTTCCCGAATCGAAAACACTTCGTTTCCCGCCAGCCCGTCGCGCCGGTCGTAAATGCGCGGGTTCTTTTGGTCGAAAAGCACCAGGCCCCGGTCATGAAAACCGATCCACATGGCTCCGCGGCGATCCTGGAATACGGTGGTCGGCTCGTCGCTCGGCAGCCCCTCAGCGCGCGAGTAGATGGTGAAGATATCGTCGCGCAGGCGATTCAGGCCGCTGTTCATTCCCACCCACAGATTGCCTTCGCGGTCCTCGAAGATGCAGCGCACCCAATCGCGATCGTGGCTGGTATCAATCGGGGGAGCGACAAAGCGGCCGTTTTCCAGTCTGCCGAGGCCTCCGTTCGTGCCGGCCCACAGGTTCCCGTCGCGGTCTTCCCAGAGCGAGCGGACGAAGGTATCGGGAAGACCATCGTGCTCATCGTATTGCTTCAGTTTTCCGGCCGCCGAAAGCCGCAGCAGACCTTTGCTGCCCGCCACCCATAGATTCTCGTTCCGATCTTTCAGCATGACCGTAACGATGTTGCCGCCCATGGCCTCCGCACCGATTGCAGGAACGTACCGGTTTGCGACGAGTTTACCGACACCGCCGTAGCCTGCGATCCAGAGATTCTGCTGAGCATCTTCATACACTGCCCGGACGGCCTGAACCATCAAGTCGCGTCCAGGCGTGTAGTTCGTGAAGCGGGAGCCGTCAAAGCGGCTCAGATAAATACCGGCAGCGAGCCACACAACCCGGTTGTGATCCTCGACGATTGCGCTCACGGAATTGTCGGGCAGCCCGTTCGCGGTCGTGTATGTAGTGAAGCGCTTATTGCTGTAATGTACAAGGCCGTCCGGAGTTCCGATCCATAAGCTGCCGTCGCGTGCCGGAGACAGGGCCGTTATCGAGTTGTTCGGCAAGTCGCCATGATCTTTGTTGAAGACCACGAATTCATAGCCGTCGAAGCGCGCCAGGCCTTCGTCGGTGCCCAGCCAGAGATAACCGTCCGAAGTCTGTGCAATTGCACGGATCGTGTCTTGCGGCAACCCATGTTCCTGCGTCCAGACCGTTCGGCTGTACTGTGAAAAGCTCTTCGCGGGATTCAACGCTAGCGCCGGCGCAGAGGAAAAAAAGAGGGGCGCCAAAGCAAGCGCGCAAAACAGATATTTCAACAAACCACTGATCTTCCTAGTATACGGTCAGCAAACCGAGCGGAGGCGGCACCGCCGCGGTTGCGATCGGCGACGGAATTAAGATGCGGCGCACCAGCACCGACGTTGCCTGCGTACGGTCTGTTACAATACGTTCCGACGGGCGGGCTCCGGCGGGATATGGACTTCGACCAACTGCACACGTTTTTGGAGATCGTCCGGCTGAAGAGCTTTTCCAAGGCTGCGCAGACCTGTTATCGTACGCAACCTGCCGTCAGCGCCCAAGTGAGGCAGCTCGAACAGGAAATCCAGGCTCCGTTATTCGAGCGGTTCGGCAGCCGGATTTCGCTGACAACGGCCGGCAAGATCTTCGCCGATTATGCTGAGCAGATGCTCGATTTGCGCCGCCGCGCCCAGGATGCCATTCAGGAGCTGGAGCGCACTCCCCGCGGCGAGTTGGTCATCGCCGCTAACGAGGCCACCTGCATTTACGTTCTGCCCCAGGTCTTCTCGCGATACAAAGACCTGTTTCCGGGCGTGCAGCTTCAGGT